>Ga0307986_10000340_pt1 | contig 34620 bp, 28 predicted proteins | sample EllFjometageno82_FD_203170 | JGI IMG/M metagenome (GOLD analysis project Ga0307986, IMG submission 203170) | Marine microbial communities from Ellis Fjord, Antarctic Ocean - #82 | ecosystem: Environmental > Aquatic > Marine > Unclassified | place: Southern Ocean | collected 2014-10-09 | reverse complement strand
CAGGGATGCAGTGGACTGTTGACCACCGCTTCGAATTCAATATACGCGCAGCATCAATGAGTCTTGGAGGACCAGGTCCGATAGAATGGACATCATCTGAAGAAGACAGTGTTAATCGCTATGCAAATGAAATGGTTCGTTCTGGAATCGCATTATTTATCGCAGCAGGAAATAGTGCAGCATCAGGTACGATCGGAACTCCAGGTTCCGCTGAAGATGTAATCACAGTTGGAGCATTGGACAAGGATTCTGGAATTGCAGTATATTCTAGCCAAGGGCCATCCGAAGAAGGAAGAATAAAGCCAAATGTTGCTTTTGTCGGTTCTAATGTGATGTCTGTTGAAGCAAATAGTGGTACTGGATATACCGACATGTCAGGGACTTCAATGGCGACACCGGGTGCAGCAGGAGTTGCAGCATTAATGTATCAGGCAAATCCCGATTTATCTCCATTTGATGTCAGAAATATTATGCAAGAAACTGCAACATATCGTCGCTGTGAATATATGTTGAAAAATGAACCTTGTATTGAGGACCTTGCTCCTAAGAATCGTCAAAACAATGTATATGGTCATGGCGAAGTAAGAGCACTTGATGCTGTTATGGAAGCAGCACAACAAGATTATGACTTCAACAATAACATTACAATCAATCTCAATACAGAAATTGGCATGGATAACCGTATTCATCTAGAGAGTTCAGACAAAATGAAATTTAATATTTCGCAAACTGTTGATACGATTCAATGGAGAAGTAATCATCTTAGAGATGATTGGACCAATCTTCATTCCTTTGATCATGGAGATGAAAAGTTTACGATTTCAGCCATTGATTTAATTCATAATCTAGAACACCTGCCTGGAATTACTTTAGAAGGAAACCACACCATTTCTATCCGAGGAATTGGCAATGGTGAAGGAAATTCTTATTCAACAGCTATTATTACTGCAGATATCATGTTAATGAATCCGAGCAAAGAACTTTCATCATCAAGTGATGATGGAGATGGTGTTTCTAGCATTGCTCTAGCAATAGGTGCTTTCGCAATAGTATTCTTAGCGGTGATTTTAATCGCAGGATTAGTTACTGACAAGGAAGAAGGAAGTTTGGCATCAGTTGATATTTCAGATAAACAATATGCTGAATCTATTGATGGCGATATTGAATCAATAGCAGATTCAGAACTTGAGGATTGATGTTTTCAATCGTATTAAAACACCCTGATTTCTATAGTGTCCGGTGATTATTTCAATTACTATTAGCAATAGGGCCGGTTATGAAGTGGCTAAAAGACCCGGTCGGAGATAGTCATCCTAAAGTTGGATTTATTTATCGCTTGACTCGCAGGTTTACACGTGCTTTAGTATCTGTTTGGTTCAGAGAAATTGATCTGATAGATTCAGATAATCTGCCCTCAGAAGGCGGACTTCTATTCATTGCATGGCACCCATCCGGACTTATCGACCCCATGCTAATGCATGCATCCCTACCAGGTAAACAGTCGATGATCGCTAAACATACACTATTCAAAGTGCCAGTATTGGGCAAATTTATCAAAGCAGCGGGAGCTTTACCAATAGAACGTGCTCAAGATAGCGATAACAGGGAAGCTGCGAGTAATAGGAATAAAAATCAATTAGCAGCGGTTTCAAGTGCTGTTGCAAATGGTGGGCGTTTGATTATTTTCCCTGAAGGAACAACTCATACAGAGGCAAGTTCCAAACAGGCTCGCTCAGGCGCAGCAAGAATAATTCAAGCAGCGATTAGAGAAGCGGAAGAGTTGGGTAAAGCAAGACCTCAATTGGTGCCAATCGGATTGCATTATTCCGATGCTACAACTTTTAGAGAACGCTGTGCAGTGGTCATTGAAAGACCGATGGTATTACCACAATTACCAGAGGTAATGGAAGATTTGGAAGCCCAAGACAAACTCGATAGAGAATGGGTTGCTGGTGTGACTAAATCTATTGATGCTGAATTAAAGCGTGCTTCATTATCAAAAACCTCCTGGGAGGAAAGGGAATTTATTTGGAGAGGGAAAGGAGTAGTTCACGCTGAGAGGGCTCGGCAAATGGGCGAAAAGTTCGCCAAACCGACATACTATCAGTCAATTTTAGGTGCGAGAAGGATTCGTGCTGGCTGGGAGTTCATGTCTCAAAATGAACCAGAAAAAACCACGAAAATTGTTGAAGACTGCGCTACTCATTTTACAAATTTAGATAATGGGGGGATCACTCCTTTTGATGTTGATAGCAAACCACAAGAACTGAGCACATATGATTTTTTCATCTTGCTTGTAAAGTGGTCTTGGGCTGCAATTTGGATGCTAGGACTAATCTCGTGGAGCGCCGTTATAGGCAATGTTCCCGCATATCAAGCAAATTATCTCATGATGCATTTCGCTAAGAAATCTGGTGCGGTTGACAAGTCTGTTTTGGGAACTTACAAAGTTCTTGCAGCAGTTATTACATTCCCAATTTGGTGGGTTACTGCGTCTCTGTTGGTAACTTGGTCATTATTGGCGGAGGCTAGCCCGGTCAATGCATTATTGTCAATGCATTGGCTTTTAGAAAAATTGACCCATTTACCTGCATTATTAGTTTTCATAATTTTCATGCTATGGTGGCCAACTTCTGCCAAATTACATTTGAAATTGTATAGTCGGATGGTGCGCAGTTGGCGTAGTCTGAAGAGATGGTCTCGTTGGTCTGATGATGAAATTGACTGGGAATTATTACAGAAAAACCAACAGTCTATTGCACAACAACTTACTCAATTAGGAGACGGATTAGTATTGCCGGGAGACCCTGATTGGGTTGAACCTCAAACTGGAATGGATGATTTCTCTGCGGTAAGTTATCGCTAAAGCAGTTGAGATTACTTTTCCAATAGCATCATTAGTGGGCGCCATTAGGTCGCCATGGGCGACTATCATGGTAGGGACAGAACATGTTGATATGGTGCCTGTTGGGGCTAAGGAAATTTGGTCAGCAAAGGTCAATGGAGAGAACGTTGAAGTCCTTGCAACATCTAATGCAACACTACTCGATGTGCTACGAGATAAAGTAGGCACTTTAGGAGTGAAAAGGGGTTGTGACTTGGGTACATGTGGCTGCTGCACGGTAATGGTCGATGGTCAACCACAACTTTCTTGTCTTACTTTCGCGGGACAAGTTTCACAATGTGAAATCATAACCGTAGAAGGACTTGCAGACGGCGCACACCTTGCTCCTATTCAGAATTGCTTTGCCAAGTATGGTGGTTCACAGTGCGGATTTTGTACTCCGGGATTCCTTATCACAGCGCAATCCTTGCTCAATACAAATACCTCTCCCACAGATGAAGAGGTAAAAACTGCGATAGAAGGAAATCTATGCAGATGCACCGGATATCAACAAATTGTAGAATCTATTCAAGCAGCAGCGGCTATTCACAGAGGCGAAGTAGAAGCCGAGGCGCCAGCGAGTTCACCTCATCCAGACCCACATCCATCCGGTCCTGAAGAACCACAAATGCCTCCGGGCCACGCTAGGTGATCTCATGTCAGGTGGATACAAACAACAACCAGGTGGTGGAGGTAACATCACTCGTAAAGATGGTAAGCGCGTTGCTGGAAAGCAATCTTTCCCACCTCCGGGTTCCGGAGGTTCACGGCCACAAATGGCAAAACGCGACTTACAATTTATTCCTGAGATGGTCGGTGGTCGTGAAAAACAACCAGCAGGTGCTCACGTACACGATAGGGTCCGAACAGGGACAACCGTTGGTAAATCAATGAAATTAGTTGATTCCAATGCCAAAGTAACGGGTCAAGCATGGTATGGTGATGATGTAAGATTGCCAAATGAATGCGTTGCAAAAATATTACGCTCACCGCATCACTACGCTAGAGTAATCTCGATTGATACTAGTAAAGTTGAGGCTTTGGCAGGTGTATTGGCTGTAGCAACAGGACAGGATTCTACAACCAGTTTCGGTGTTCTACCAGTGACAAAAGATGAACACGCAATGGCGGTCGATAAGGTCAGACACGTTGGAGATTTAGTGGCCTGTGTGGCAGCGGTTGATGAGGCCACAGCGCTACATGCACTTTCTTTGTTTGAAGTAGAATATGAAGAACTTGAACCAGTATTTGATCCAAAGAAAGGTTTGGAAGATGCCGACGAACCGATTCATTGGAGAGGAAAATATCATCTTGCCAAGACCAATGTCCAAAAGCGAGTATTCCAAGAATTCGGCGACCGAGGTTTAATTGACAAACCTGCAGCCAGCAATCATAACAAATGGACCATGAAAGGAGTACATCACGGCTTCACAGAACCCCATGCAGTAGTCGCACATTGGGATCCAAATGGGCGTTTACAATTGTACACCCCAAGTCAGGTACCGCACTATACGCATCGTGCACTTTCAACCGTTTTAGCAGTTCCAATGCATCAAATAAATGTCATTAGAACCTTTGTAGGTGGCGGATTTGGTGGGAAATCAGACCCATTCCCTCACGAGATGTGTGCGGCATTATTGTCACGAAAATGTGGCCGTCCTGTTAGAATTACATTTGACCGAGAAGAAGTCTATATGATCAATAGAGGGCGACATCCGAGTCATATTGAAGTGAAAATGAGTGCGGATAAAGAAGCAAGAATCACTGGTTTTGATATTGATGCTCTAATCGATGGTGGAGGATTCGCTAGTTTTGGTCACGTCACTTCATACTACAATGGGGTTTTAGCTACTGCTCCATATGAATTGGGTTCATTCCATTATACCGGTGCAAGAGTTTGGACAAATAAACCAGCAAGTGGAGCAATGAGAGGCCATGGTGCCGTCAATACAAGATGTGCGGTAGAAGTTGGACTCGACCAAATGGCTGAGGATTTATCAATTGACCCAATCGATATGAGATTAGCCAATCTTTTGCCACCACATAGCAGGACAATCAGTGGATTTAGAATTACCAGTAATGGTATGCGTGAAGCACTTGAAAGGGTTAGAGAAGGCTCTGATTGGGACAATAAGTTTAGGCAATTGCCACTGGGTAAAGGAATCGGAATTGGCTGTGGATTTTTCATTAGTGGTTCTGGGCTACCGATTCATTGGGACCCCAACAAGTTCCCGCATGCAACAGTGCATATTCAAGTCGATATGGATGGCGGTGTTACAGTCCATTCCGGTGCAGCAGATATTGGTCAAGGTTCCACTACTGCAATAGCACAAGTGGTTGCTGAAGTTTTGGCATTACCAATTGAAATGATACATGTTCGCTCACATGAAAGTGATACCAGTCCTGTTGACCTCGGTTCATATTCCAGCCGTGTTACTTTCATGAATGCAAACGCTGCAATACGTGCAGCGATTGAAATTAGAGATAAGTTACTAAATGCTGCTTGGGAAATGATTGGATATCACCCTGACCTACTGGTTCTAAACGACAGAAGAATCTACTACAAGCACGACCCTTCGATTGGTGTTTCATATCTCAAAGCATTACACAAGGCACAAGAGGACAAAGGGGCACTAATCTCTAGCGGTGCCTACCGTTCTCCTCCTATGGGTGGAATTCACAAAGGGGCAGCAGCAGGATTAGCCCCTGCATATTCATTCTCAGCATATGTTGCAGAAACCGATGTTGACATTGAAACAGGCAAGATAAAATGCACAAATGTTTGGGCAGCCCATGATTGTGGTAGAGCGCTGAATCCTTTGGCAGTTAAAGGACAGATAATCGGTTCTTGCCATATGGGGCTTGGACAAGTTATCTCTGAAGAAATGGTTTATGGACGAACAGGACATTTACAGAATGCTAATTTGCTAGAATACAAGATTCCATCAGTTCATGAAATGCCTAATGTTGTACCGATAATTGTAGAGTCGTGTGACCCGGAAGGGCCATTTGGCGCCAAAGAAGCAGGTGAAGGGCCACTTTTGCCAATCTTACCAGCGGTTGTAAACTCGGTATACGATGCAATAGGAATTAGAATCAATGATTTGCCTTTGACTCCAGATACAGTATATTTTGCCATTGAAAAGAAAATGAAGGCCCAGTCTGTTGACGACCCATTGCAATTAGAAAGTCCGAGATTAACTCATTCAGCTATGCAACAAGTTGTTGTTGAAAGAGCGGCTCAGCACAAGGTAAGGGATATTGCAAGGCAACGAAGTGACGACACCTCAGCATATGTTAACGGAGTATTGTTTGGATTTGACCCTAATATCCCTCTAGAAGATCAAGTGGAGGGGTGGAGGTCAGCAACAGAACCTCTTCCTGAGCAATTAGCAGAACTTGGATTTGCTGGAAAGGCTTGGCTCAAAAAAGAACAACGTGAACTGGAAGGTGATAACTGATGCTAATGCCACCTTTTACACTACACCATCCATCAAATGTTGAACAAGCATGTGAGATTGCGAAGCAATTGATAGAAGATGGCCAACAATTCGATTGGGTTGCTGGTGGAACTGATTTGATTCCGAATTACAAGTGGCACATTAACACTAAGCCGCACGTGATATCTCTTGCAAAAATAGAAGGTACAAATGTGATTTCTGCTACAGAAATTGGCTGTATGGCTAGATTGTCTGATTTGACAATAGCCAATGGCGCACATCCATTAATCGCTGAAGCGGCTTCCAAAGTCGCTTCATCTCTAATTAGAAAGAATGCAACAATGGGTGGAAACCTTTGCTTGGATACACGTTGCTTTTGGTATAATCAAGGCGAAGATTGGCGACGTAGCATTGATTGGTGTCACAAGGCAGATTGCGGTTCAGGTGCAGATTGCAGAGTGATTCCAAATCAAAATACACTTTGTGTTGCAACTTACCAAGGTGATCTTGCTCCCAATTTGATGGTTCTTGAGGCAGTAGTGCACATTGTTGGTCCTTCAGGGCAAAGACAAGTTTCCATTAGGGATTTTTATAAATTAGATGGTAAGATAAAGAATGTCCTTGAAGCGGGTGAGTTTTTGCTCAAAGTAACTCTTCCCGAACAGTCACAACAAAGAACTGGTTGCTATCAAAAATTACGTGTTCGTGATTCATGGGATTTCCCAGAGGCAGGAGTTGCTGCATCATGGATTGTTGGTGATGAAAAATCACTGCTCATAGCGTCCACTGCGTTAGAATCAATCCCGAAGATGCACGATGAACAAGTCTCGGAGGCATTAGCTGCCGGTTGGAATGGTGAAGACAGTGTGAAATCACTATCTGTGGCGATTCAAAAGTCGATTAAGCCAGTAAACAATACTACGCTCACTCCAAGATATAGGAAAAAGATGGTTCGTGTACTGACTAAGCGAGCGATTGAAGGTTTTTTACAATGAGGTGGTTATGTGATTCATATAAGAGGTAAAACAATTCTAGCAATTTTCATCTTGCTGATGATGCCGATTACAATTAACTCATCAGCCCAATTTGGAGGGAGTTGGGAAATGGGATGGGTCACCGATGTTGATGGTAATTATGAAGTCGAGATGGAGGCTGATTGGGATATTACTGGTGAGTTGGTAATTTATGTCGATAACTCTCGCCAAGGTGAGTTAAATGTTAATTTTGACTTAGAATGGGATTCGGATATCCCATTTATTGTTGATGGGCCAGAGACTGGTACGATTGCAGGAGGAGAGAATAAAACCTTCACCTTCACATTGACAGAAGATAGTACACTAGACATTCGCAGTTTCAGTCCATCTGAGACTTATGTCCTAACATTAATTGCTGAAGAAGTAGTTTCTGGCCAAGCAATGTCTACTCAAGATATTGATGCTGGAGTTGAATTGCCCAAGATATTCAATCTGCAACCAAATAGTGTTGATGATCAATCGATGTATTCAGATACCTGGATAGAGGTCGAAGTTCTAGTTTCAAACTGGGGCAATAATAGGGATGCGATAACCAGTGCTGATGTCGAGATAAGAAGTTGCCCTAATCTTAAAGCAGAAAATTTAGAACAGTTTAACAATTTAATTATTGAACCTACGGATTTGGATAATAATGTTGCAAAAGGTTTCGATGTCAAATTCGTTGCTTCTGCTAGCCACCCAGATCGAACTTGCGAAGTTACATTTTCGGTAATTTCTGAAGGCGATGAAAGAGTACGTTCAGTAACCTTTGACCTCCAAGTCTCAGCTGCTGACATTGTTGTGGATGACCAGTCATCCAACGGTGGCTCATCCGATGGTGATGGTTTGAGTGAAGATTCCAGCAGTCTGGCATGGATTGGTTTTTATGAATTATTTTTAATTATTCTATTTACAATCTATTTCCGCCGTTTGAAGCAATGAAGGGCCTTTTAGGCGCAACTTCTGTCCTTAGCAGATAGTAAATCGTATTTCGAGAGTGGTAATTGTCACTGCAGTGTTTCCGTATTCCGGCATATTTGGTACTAAAACAATTGGAAACGGGAAGCGCCATAAATTTTGAGACTGCGCAGTGATGGAAAACCATTATGAGTGGAGCGAAGTTCCGACGAATGCTTGTATTGAGTTTTGCTCATGCGAATACCTATGGAGATTATGAAATGTCAGAGAGCGAAGGTTCCCGTTTCAGTCTTGAAACATGGTTGATGGCAGGTTTGATTTCCTCTCTTTTACTATCAACAGTAGTGATTGCACTGGTTTCCTCTAACAAAGATACAGTGTTCTCTCCATACGATAATAGTTCAGAACATTCCGATCAACAACTAACTGTGATGCGCGACGATTTAGGGGACGGCGGATTCGGCTACAATATTGCTAACACAATGTCTACTCCAATGCTTGTCAATGATTGGAAAGAACCTCACCGCTCATTACTGGTCATCGTTGCGCCTGAGAAACCCTTTGATTCAGCAGAGGCGACAGCAATGTACGACTTTGTTGCGAACAAAGGCGGTAAAGTTATTCTTGCAGCAAATAGCACCAATGCACAATTGGTTGCTGAAAAGTTCGGTGTCAAATATTTCGATGCACCAGTTGTAGATCCTTACCAATACTATGAGGTTGCAGATGAAAAAGGTGAACGCATGGTGCCAGATCAAAGAAGACTTTGGTCGGTTGCAAGTATTGATAGAGATGTAACTGAGATGGGTGATGAATCAAGAATTCCTTGTAGTCAAACTATGATTGATAACACCCAAATCAGCAACTGTAGAATGCCAGTATTATTCCATCGCCCAACAGCAATCCAGGTATTGGATGAACAAGCTGACACCGGCCGCGTAATCAGTGTATTAGCCCACGCATCAACACCTGCATTCATCGCTCGTAATTCCATGGATGTCAATGATGCCAACAATCCTACTCTTGGTGAAGGTAAAACCGGACTTATCGTTCGTATTGACTATCCAGTAACCAGTGGTGACATCATCGATAAAAGACCTAACAATGATGTTGGTAAGGTTTCGGTAACTGGAAGTATCGTATTCGTTTCAGACCATTCAGTATTTGCAAACCATCTTTGGGACGTTAACCTTGCTGGTGAAACCGGAAAGCAACAATGTACTTCACCACTTTATGTTGATAATAATCACAAATGCTGGAGTACTGCAAGCGATGGACTCTCCTCTGCACAAGGAGATACTCAATGGTATGGTAATTCGAAATATTTCTCAGCACTGATTTATGATATGATGGAATTTGATAATGAAGATATGTCAACAACCATCACTAGCCACCCAGACCAATTTAATTTGGTCTTCGATGAGAGCAGACACGTTTCCAGTGCTTTGAGTATGCCTTTCACTGAAGCCATGGGAGCAATTGTATTACTTACCAGCGATGTAGTCTTGAAGTGGTTGATCATCCTCAATCTCTTTGCACTACTATCCATCGCAATCATGGTTGTACCAGAGAAAGAAAATTGGAGACACGTCTTCGATTTGACACGTTTCCGCGAACGTCCTAAGAAAGTAGACGCTTCGCAATACCACATGCGCACAAGAGAGGCATTACTCTCTAAGGTGCGACAAGCAAGCGATTTGACGCGTGACGAATTCGCGCTCAAAAGCCCAGCGGAAATAATGCAATTAGTCCGCGACCCACGATTGGTTGAATTAATTAGCAGCAACCGTGCATACTCCAACGAAGAACTAAGGGAAGTAATCCCGAAAATTCGACGTTGGGGCAAATAAATAGGAGGAAATTGACATGCAACCACCAGCACCACCAGCAGCCCCAGCAGTTCCTGCACCAGCAGCACCTGTGGCCCCTGCAGCGCCTATGCCTGCTCCTGCTCCGGCACCAATGCCAGCAGTAGCACCAGCAGCGCCAGCAGCACCAGCCCCAATGCCAGCAGCGACAGCCCAACCAAGACATCAGAGCACACCTGAGGTCCGTGAACGCCTACAAGCAGTCGGAGCAATCGCAGCAGCGATCGCAGCGGAAGTTCAAAAGGTAATTATCGGTAAGGCTCACGTTATTGATAACGTATTAGTTAATATCCTCTCTGACGGTAACCTTCTGTTCGAAGATTACCCAGGTTTGGCTAAGACTTTGATGACCAATACATTCGCCGATGCACTAGGTTGCGATTTCAAGCGTGTACAATTTACACCGGATTTGCTACCTGCTGACATCACCGGTACCAACATCTATGATGCTAAGAAGGGAGAGTTTACTTTCAAGCCAGGACCATTGTTCTGTAACCTTCTACTAGCGGACGAGATTAACCGTGCTCCTCCAAAGACTCAAGCAGCTTTGCTTGAGGCTATGCAAGAGAAGCAAGTTACCATCGGTACAGTGACCCACAAGTTGCCAGCACCATTTATTGTTATGGCAACTCAAAATCCTGTAGAGCAAGAAGGTACTTACCCTCTTCCAGAAGCACAACTTGACCGTTTCATGTTCAAGATGTCCGTCGGATATCCTGACCGTGCAGATGAAGACGAAATTCTTGCCCGCCGTATTAGCCGTGGAAAGGACGCAGTCGATGTTGATGTAATTACTGACCCACAACGGGTTATTGCAATGCAACAAGCTTGTGAAGATGTCTATGTTGACCCAGCACTTCGTATGTACATGGTAGAAGTCGTAGCAAGAACTCGTGAAGATCCTCGTGTTCTAGTCGGTTCTTCCCCTCGTGGTAGCCAAGCACTTCTGAAGACTTCTCGTGCAGCAGCAGCCCTTCGTGGCCGTGACTTCGTTACACCAGATGATATCAAGGGTGTTGCAGAACTTGCACTTGCTCATCGTCTTATTCTCAAGCCTGAACATCAAATTAAGGGTCTTGAGTCTGGTGAAATAATTCAAGGAATTTTGCGCGAAGTACCTGTGCCTACTGTTTGAATTTAAACGCTATAATTATTGAAGAGGTGTTTTAGATGTGGAGTCGTAAATCAGCAATGTTAGGAAGTTTGGCAGTGTCCATGTATTTACTTGGACTAACCTTACGGAATACCCAACTTGTTACAATTGCCGTAGTAATCTTTGTTTTCCTTACCTGGGCTGCCCTTTTCGGCGGCCATGCTGACGTCTCAAGTACTGGACGTCGTGCAGAGGAATGGAAGGGAGAAGAAGGAGTAGCACTAGGCAATGTCTCTGCAATGCGTAAATTATCTAGCGCTCGTATTTTCGAAGACGGGGAACTAGATGTGACGCTGCGGATGCAAAACCACTCTTCATTAGCCAAGATTTTAGAGGTAAAAGATAGAGTTCCTGAAGTAATGCGAATCAAACAAGGTTCAAATTACATCTTGATGGAACTTGGTCCACGCCGTGAAACTATGATTGAATACACTGTTGAATGTCCACTACGTGGCTTCTATAGTCTAGGTCCTGTGGCTGTCAGGATCCAAGACGCTTTCGGATTATTTCACAAGGAAAAAGAGTTGCATGTCTACAATGATTTCCTTGTGTTCCCTAAGATGGAAGACCTTAGCGATACATTCGTCAAGTCTCGTGTTCCGAAGATTTTCACTGGTGCGGTAAATATCAGGCAACCAGGTCCAGGTTCGGAATTCTATTCACTACGTGAATACTTCCAAGGAGATTCATTCAGAGCGATTAATTGGGCAGCATATGCCCGTACTGGTCGACTGATGGTCAATGAGCGTGAACGTGATGCTGTATCGGATATTATTATCATCGTGGATGCCAGAGCAGTTTCTGAAACTGGTCCTGTCTCTAGAAATGCCTTAGTTTATTCAACAAGAGCAGCAGCATCATTGGCCAAGTTTTTCTTGAGCCGTCGTGACTCTGTTGGTGTAATTACATATGGAAATGAAGTTGTCAGCGTCGATAGAGATACTGGAAAGAAGCAACTATACGTTATCTTAACCAAGTTATCAGGTGCAGTTGCCGGTGGTAATATTCCGCTACAAGTAGTAGTGAACCGAATAATGCCACATATCAACAAAGGTAGCCCAATCATTTTCTTGTCAAATCTTGAAGATGATCCAACAATTGTTAATGCACTACGCGACTTTAGAGCAAGGAACTTCGATGTAACAGTTCTATCACCATCTTCTCTTGAATTTGAATTTGATGCCAAGCGTCTTGACCGAACTGGATATGAAGTAATGAAGACCGAAAGAGATGTATTAATCAGTGAATTAAGCAGTCTTGGAGTCAATATTATGGATTGGGAACCAGATATGTTACTATCTACCGCACTTGCTGGAGCAAGAGGATTCTGAGGTGATTTTATGACTATTAATAGACCAGTAGGAGATACTTCTCACTTGTATGATGGAAAGACTGTACGTTCAGCTGCTCCTTCAAGAAAGAAAGCAGCAGGTCAGATGAATATTGGTTCTGAAATACCAAAGGATGCTATTCCAACAGTTGAAATCCCGTCATTCATCGAGAGTCTATTAGGCGGACCACTAGTTCCAAAAATGAAATTTTTACCACCTGATAAGATGGTTCAAAACCTCCAAATTGGAGTTTATGGGATACTTATCGCTCTTGCACTTCTTACATTTATTGTTTCACCGGAAGAAGGTTCTCTTTGGTATATGATGTCTGGAAGCCTTGGATTTGCTTTTATTATGCAAATGGCGGTAATCACTTCAGCAACAGTGCTTGGTTTCTGGGGAACTTTCCAAAGAGACGCTCGCTTTTCCATTGCGAGCAATCTTTTATTCATCCTCGCAATATTGCGTTTCGCTTCATCAAAGGTCACATTATCCAATGATGTATTTGGATTATCGGATAACCCTGCAATGCTATCAGTTCTAGTGGTTGTATATGCAGTGCTACTGGTAATGTATTTCGAATTATCAAATGGAGTAATCCGATACTCAATGCTCGATACAAGTATTCGCACAAATGAAGTATATGTGATGAACCCAAAGAAGATCGTTGGAAAATACCACCGTTCACTCATTTTGAATCCGATACTTGCAACCGTTCTAGCATTGATTGTACTAAACGCAAATAAGATTCTACCATTCATCGTTGGCATCTTCTCCGAAGATGTTGCACTGCGCATGGAAGAATCGGTTGAATTGATTTCAGTATATGGTGTTGCACTTGGAACACTATTTGTCTTCTTAGTAGTAGGTGGATTGTTTGCTTTGAACCTTCCAACTCACTTGCAAAATTACCGAGAAAATAAAGCAGAGTGAACAATTTCTCTTCATTGATGAAGAGTATTGCACAAGTTATAAGATTGGCTCATCTCTACTAATATTGCTTTGATATCCTCAACTTTAGCCAGTAATCTCACTGAGTGAGGTGATTGGCTGAGTAATTCGAATTGCCATTTATTACTAATTTCTTCAAACAATGCCATTTGCTCTTGTTCAGTTCCATTTCCAACCAATGAAATCATTGCTGAATATGTTTCAACTGTAGGAGATGGGAAATATTTTGCTACAATTGTTTGAGACTTAATTAGGTCATGCTGAGATATAATCAATCTTAATTCACCAGGCTGTGAGTGTAAATGCCAACAAGAGATATCATCATTTGAGAAATCAACCAATAATTGACCCAAATTTTTACTTTGCTCTTCTAGGGAGATCGTCTCTATCGACAAACTGGCCACACTTGCCAGGCAACCAATTCCTTTTATTCTGTATTCATCATAAATATCAGGTCCAATGGTTGTTTGTGAAAATTCTTTTTCTCGGTAGAGGTGCATTATTTTCAAAGGGATTCCTACCGATGATAAGGGTTCGACAGTCGCAGGATGCAAGACTGGGGTATCCAATCTAGAGAGTTCCATCGCTTCTCCATATCCAAGATAATGAATGGCGGTAGTCTCTATTCCCCAACGTGGATTGATAGGCAAGACTCCAGCAACATCTTTCCATAGAATCACCTTTGTTGCATCAACAAGATTTGCAATTGCAGTAGCGGTATGATCGCTACCACCGCGACCCAATAACGCCAACTCACCATCATCTCCTTGTCCAAACCAGCCAGTGATTACAGGCGTTCCTTGCAAAGCAGAAAGGTCAAGATTCAATTTTGATGCTTGTAAATCAACAGTAGGTGCTTTTCCTATTCCGTTTAATCTTAATCCGATATCCTCTGCCCCGACAGGGTGAGAATCGATTCCTTTCATGTTTAGGAAATGCGACACTACAAGAGCACTCAATCTCTCACCAGCTGCTAATAACCGGTTCTTTGCAATACTATCTTGCGGATTAACTGCAAGTTCAACCAACGAAGTTTCAATTCCCCTCAGTACAGACTTGAATAAATGACCTAATTTTGAGTCTGCTAAACCAGGGGCAAAACGAAGGTGCTGTTCTTCTAAATCATGGACCAGGCGCCCTGCATAGCGAGGTTCACACGATGCCCGAATCAATCTATCAGTAGTTCCCCATAAAGCGGAAACGACAATAATTGCTTGTCCATCAGTTTGTTGAATGACCTGTGAAACCCGTTCAAGGTCTGAAGAATCACGTAGGCAAGAACCTCCAAACTTGTGGACTGTAATCAATTCCCTAGTCATCTAAATAACCTCCTCTTAGTGCTAAATCGGTTAAAATGAAAGTCGCCATTGCCTCAACAACTGCTACTGCCCGTGGGCCTATGACGGGGTCGTGTCTCCCTTTTACTACAAGATTCTCTTCTTTACCAGTTTTTAAATTCAAAGTTAATTGTGGTTTTGCTATACTGGACGGCGGTTTGAAAGCGACGTTAATTTTTAGAGGTGCCCCACTGGCTAATCCAGCGATTGCACCGTCAGGAGATTCACCTTTCAGTTTAGGTTCTGCTGCAGTTCCACTCCAGGCATCATTATGTTGTGAACCGAGCATCTGTACCGCATTGAAGCCTCTGCCGAATTCTACACCTCTAGCGGCAGGAATTGACATCATTGCCCTTGCAAGAGCAGGTTCCACTCCATCGAACCAAGGTTCTCCCAAACCGAGAGGTAATCCGGTGATGCAAAGTTCTACTTTACTCCCAACAGAATCTAATTCAGTTCTTAGAGTGGTTAGATAATGTGCCATTGATTTTGCAGCAACAGGATCTTTGCATCTCATGTTTATACAATCTTCATCATTCCAATCATCTGGACATAATTGAATGCCTCGGGCAGTAATATTGCCAATGGCCGAAACATGGCCCTCTATTTTTACACCAATCGCTTTGAGTAAAGGCGACAATATCGCCGCAACAGCAACGATTGGTGCAGTCAATCTTGCACTTGATGTGCCTCCACCTCTCAAATCAGCCTTTCCGTCCGTTTTAATGTGCATTAAAAGGTCCTGATGGCCAGGTCTTGGGTGATGCGGCAGGAATGAATAATCACTTGATTTAGCATCATTATTGGCTATTCTAATTTTACATGGCTCACCATTGGTGATTCCATCTTCTACACCACTCAAGATTTCTACAATATCGCTTTCCTTTCTTTTACTGGAATACTTTCCACCAGGTTTGCGCTTATCCATCGCTTGTTGAATTGCAACTTCATCTATGCTAATGCCCGAAGGCATCCCTTCAATGATCGCTCCAACTTCAGGACCATGGCTAGTGCCAAAAAGGGTCAAACGTATGGCTTGGCCGATGCTCATTTGCATACTTGACTCATCCAAGCCAGCAAACACTGTTTGAAGAATGTGCTTGTTACTCATTCAGTCTCATCTGGGACTACTTCAGTGTTAAGAAATGTTGTTTCAATTATCTCAACGCCCGTGTACCTTGTAGAGAACAATTTCATTAATCGCTCATATGATGGTTTACTGACGGAAGGAGTAATTACCATAATCGCAGAACCTGAACCGGTTAAACCAGATGACCTTGCACCATTAACAAATGCATCATTGGTCATTTTTCTGGCAGCTGAATCTGAAGTGATAGTAACCATTGCCCGTCCATTCCAAGTCAATGCAACTAGTTCTTGGCCTTCTTGAATTGCATTTAATGCTTGAATGAAATTTTGTTGCTGCGCAGCGAAAGCCTCTGGTTCAGGTCTTGAAACTCTTTCACCTCTTGACAGGATCATCACATGCCAATCCTCAGCAATAGGACCAGAGCCTTCCAGTAGTACGCCTCCTTCAATAGTTTCAGCATTAACATCAATTAATTTCCAACCATTAGTTGCGCAAGCCCACGAATCATCGATTGAACCGGTTATGGATACACCTGCTTCTAATTGTGCTTGTGCCGACATCAAGACGATATCTTTGTCTTCTAATTGCATTTTCGTTGAGCTAATTAATGCTCGTATAGCGGCAACAGAAACCGCTGCAGATGATTTCAAACCCTGCCGAGGTGGGATTTTTGAAGCGACAGCCCAATGCAAATCACCTTTTTCTAGTCCATTTGGTAGTGAGTGCCCATTGGCAATCCAAATATCAATTACTGCCTCAAGCAATCCATCAGGGTCTGATAAAGTTCTCTTGCTTTCTTTATCCAAAAGTCGTACTGCAACTGGTAAGTTGAGGGCCATGCTGCACCCGTATCCCAAGCCAGCGGCATGAAGAAGACTACAAGCGCCATGTGCTTGCCCCTTTCCAATTACTGCCATTCCATCTCACCTCTCTACTACTTCGCTTGGCACAGCAACACCGATATGTCGTGCATCAGGGTCGCTCCATCCAAGAATAAATTGGCCGATGGTTAAATCAGTTACGGCCATATTTTCTTTTTCGATACCGACCAAACGGACTGTCTCTGCTTGTTGGGTAAATATTTGGGACACTTTATCATTTGTATTCTTGAGTGAGAATAATAACATTGGTCTCCGCTCAATTTTCAATCTTCCGACAGTGGCAGTTTTGCAGTATTCGGAACTAGAAACGATCAATATTTCATCACCTGCTTTTAGTTCACTCAGATATTTTGTATCTCTATTCGCCATTACAATGTAGGCATGAGGTGGCCCTGCATTAACTCTAAAGGGTCGAGGTGGCACATAATCGGAAGTAAGAGTCTCACCATGAACTAGAGCCATGCATGAGGAACTTGAACCAATTAGCATTCCCTCTCCAATTTCTAAGAGGCTTGTTAAATCAATGCAATATCTGTCCGCTAATCCCCCAGATTCAATATTAGTGATCAATAATGGTTGTAATTTAATATCTTCATTATCCGGAACAACAATAGTAGTTTCAGCGACTTCTCCACGTTGAGATTTTGCGATTGCAGCTGAATCTATCATCAGTTGGTCTGGGGTCACCACCAAAGCGTCAACACCAATTTCCAGAGCAAATGCAGCCCCTTGTGCTTCGGCTGGGGTGCGTAGTAATGCTGCCACTTTGGTTGGGCTACCAGCACAAGCAGCAATGATATTCTCAATCGGAATCATTGACCAGTTTTCAAATTCTAGTAATAGCCAACTTACACTTCCAACCAAAGAAAGAGCCTTACTTTGGCCTTCTGAACCATCGATTTTTATTATTTCTCCGACGACCTTTCCTGATTGAATAATACCTTTTCCATCACTGGATATAAGTGGCAAATCCGTTTCAGCAGGAGATTCTATAGATTGAATGAGGTAATCAATACAATCGATGTTATAGGCAGATAATTCGGCGAGGTTATCGCGATTATCTAGCCACACTTCCATTATATCACCTCAAAGGCCACACGATGCAATTGCATCTTTAACTGAATAATCCTGATGAACTAACAACACAATCGCTTTTGCAATTTTCTCAACATCAGGGTGAGAAAATACTTGCCGACCCATACAAACTCCACTAGCACCGCAATCCAATGCTGTTCTGATCATTTCTAAGATAGCCAATGAATCGCCAGTAGAAGGTCCACCGGCAACTAATAATGGGATTGGAACACCTTGACATATTTCTGAGAAACTCTCAGCATCACCGGTCCATACAGTCTTTGCAGCATCACACCCCAGTTCAAATGCCAGTCGAGCAGCATGAGCATTTCCAAGAGTAGAATCACCCTCCATTACGTTCAAGAATTCACCCCTGGCATATATCATTCCAAACATAGGTAATTGCAATTTATGGCTTTGACGGCTAACCTCGCCCATTATTTCAATCATTTCGGCTTCATTAGCACTACCAACATTTACTTGGCAGGACACACCAAGGCCTCCTCTTGAAATTACTTCATCCGGATGGCCAACAAGTACTTTGTTTGCGCAATCCGGACCAGCATGCCTAGTTGAAACAGATAAATGGACTACCATATTTGTTTTCGTACCTTGACAAAGGTGAGAATAATGACTTACTACGCCTTTTTGAGCGAGAATAACATCAACACCGGCAGAGATTAGTGCCTTTATTGTGCTTTCAGTATCAACTAATCCCTCTACTGGGAAATCAGATGCACCATGGTCGATTGGAATCCATACACCTCTGCCATTCGGCAATAGTTTCTCAAGGCGTGCTGACCTATCCATGCCACTCCTATGAGCACCATAGAGTCAAGGTTTTGGGTGATTATTGATTGGAAATAATTCAAGATTGTCGGAATTAGTTCTTTCTCAATGATTCAGCAGCCCAATTCATAAGATTCGCTTCTGCTCGACTGAGATGTTCTTGCAGTGTTGAGCGGGGAATATTCATCTGTTCGGAAAGTAGTCTCAAACTAGTATTTTTTGGTGTTTGGTAGTATCCTACCGAGCAAGCAGCAATAACGCACTCAATTTGTTTCTTAGTGAGTAATTGTTCTAATTTTTCCTCATCATCTGCCATCTCTACAATTTTTACTTGATCTGGCGGTAAAAATAATCTACAGGCTTTTAAGAAATCTGAGATTCCACTCGGAACGCCTCTAACAGTAATTTCGATTCCATCACCTCCAAATGTATATGGGGGGAGAATATGAATATTTTGAAAACCAATAGCTGCTAATGAGAGTGGATGTGAATTCCAAACTACAAGATGACCAGTGTCATTATTTTCCAAAAATGATGCTTCAAATGCTAAAAATGGAATTTTATTCAAATCCTCTGGACCCATTCCTTCTTTAAATGTTGGAATTATTAATTGGCGAATGCCCTTTTCACCTATGTCTAAATGGGCAACAACTTCCAATTTATGGGCTACCTTGGCAATAGAAGCATATTCTGATTTGGCAATGCTATTTGCATGCCACGAAATATGTGCTTCTCTCATAGTTCGCCGAATCGGTGGTTGCTATTAATGATAGTTGATTCTCAGTTATTATTCATCTTGCTTGTGTATTATCAACACTCACATGGGTCTTTGAGGCTAATATGATTGATTTCTAAATTTGATTCTAGTAATTAAATTGATTCATTTCAGTGGAATGTTTCAATAGTTACCACTTTTAGAGGGGAGACTATGGAAGCCGGCGCTATGGGCATGACCCTCATTTTAGGTGGTGCATTTTTCATCGGTATTTGGGCTATATTTCTTCGTAAGGGAGCATCTGTTAATGTTAGTCAAGGAATGAGTGCTGAAGGATTGCGTAATGCAAATAACACTCCTGGTTTTGGCCGAGCCAAAAATGAATTCGACCGCAAACTTGCTTTGGTCGAAGAGCGTCGTAGAAGACGTGAAGCAATAGAAAGCCGCTTGGCGATAGATGAGAATGAACGTATTGCTAATGAAGAGTCAGAACGGATTTCTAACAAATTGGCTGGGGAAAGAGAAAATGCAGAACGCGAGAGAATTGCTGGTGTAATGGAAGCAGAACGCCTTAGTTTGGAACAAGAAGAGGCAGAACGTCTTCGCTTGGAACAAGAAGAAGCAGATAGAATCGCACGTGAAGAAGAAGAAGCACGTCTAGCAGCAGAAAGAGAGACCCTGCGTCAAAAGGAAATGGCAGATGCAGAAAAACTGAGATTAAAAGAAATCAAGAAGGCTGCAAAGCAAGTAGAACTAGAATCTCGTGAAGCAGCACAGCGAGCAATGTCAGAATTACAACAGAGGTTGGCACGTGAAGGTGCTCGTTCTTCCGATGTACAAGTCTCATTAATGTGGAATAATTACAATGATCTGGATTTGCATATCGTTTGTCCTAGTGGTGAACGTATACATGGCGGAAATAAAATTTCTAATTGTGGTGGTGAACTAGATGTTGATGCAAATGTAAGGGCTGAGACCAAGAAGCCAGTTGAAAATGTCGTTTGGCCTGAAGGTAAAGCGCCAGCCGGAGTGTACCAAGTCTATGTCCATCATTACAAGAAACATGCAAAACGCCGTACAAGAGATCCAACAAAGTTCCAAATTATCACTTCAAATGGAGGAGAACTTATGGAATACAATGGTACATTGACTCACGGAGACCCAATCAAGTTAGTTTGTGAATTCAAGGTTGCAACCCCAGAAGAAAGGGCCGCTAAGAAGAGAGAATTGGAAGAGCAATTAGAAACCGTTGATAATCCCGAAATAGGTGCTGAAGAATCAGATTCAAAATCTGAAGAAGTTCCTAGCATGCCCGATTTAGATGCATTATCCGAAGAGTTGAAAGATTGAAACAAAGCCGGATGACTCCCAGTTTTGAGGTGGAATCAAATGGTCAAAGGCGAGACACGAATAACTACGGGTTGGGCCGGATTTATTATCGGTTTCCTCAGTCTTATGTTTCTGGCGCCTATGTATCCGGGGATTTCACCAGCATGTTGCTTTGGGATGTTCATCTGCTTAATGATTGCAAACGCGGGCCATACTGTAAAGAAAGAGTCAAAGAATATTCTCTTTATTCAACAACCCGTTCAACAGGTAATTAATCACAACTACATACCTCAGCAACAACTTCGAGTTGTTCAACAGGCACCTGTGATAAATATGACCCGTAATATTCCTACCAAGTCTGCTGCTGATTGGGCAATGGAGGCTCGAAACTTGGAGTTGGCACGAGATTGGGAAAAAGCGGCCCAATCTTACCAAATGGCAGGCTATTACCAAGAAGCTGGAAGAATACGCCAATTATACCTTGAAAAAGATGACCCCCAAGTCAAAATTAACATCGACCGTATTGGTGACAATATCCAAGATAGTGTTGTAATGAAGGATGACGTCTAAAGAACCCATCTGAATACCATTCTATGGGAATTAGGTCCACTTGGGCCGGTTTTACATCCATTAATCGCTTAATATGACATTAGAAAGCATGATATGTGGCTCGCTCTAGCAATGAACATGGAAGAAACCGTTGAGTTTAACCCTGCATACACACTATTGACCTATACCCTCGCTCCAGGTGAGTCGGTAAATGTAGAACCTGGTGCCATGGTCGCAATGGGTGGCGTAGAAATGCAAACTCGTAAAAGCAGCGGTGGATTTTTCAAGGCCATCAAGAATATGGCTCTTGGTGGAGAGTCCTTTTTCCTCAACACCTTCACAGCAGGCGCAGCAGGTGGCTGGGTCAGTGTTGCACCAGGTTCTCCTGGTGATATCCAAGGATTCAACGTCCAGCCGGGTCGTAAGTTGTTCATTCAAGGCGGTTCTTACCTAGCCTCGAGCGTCAATATTCAAACCGATACTAAATTTCAAGGCGGTAAAGGATTCTTCAGTGGCGAATCTATGTTCTTCATCCAAGCCTCAACCGAAGACGGATCAGTTGGTCGCGTCTGGTACAATTCCTTTGGAGCAATAAAGCAAATACCAGTCCAGCCTGGACAAACTATCACTGTTGATACTGGCCATGTTGTTGCTTTTGAAGACACTGTTCAATACACCGTTAACAAGGTCGGTGGCATGAAGTCATTCCTCGTTGGTGGAGAAGGTCTTGTAATGAACTTCACAGGACAAGGTAGTGTTTGGATTCAAACTCGTAATGTTGAAAGCCTCGCTAGTAAACTTATTCCGTTTATGCCGACCTCAAGTAATTGATTGGCAGAGCATTCTTCCTAAAACGGAAGTAATCAATAGTGATTGGAATTAATTCCAAACTTGAACCCAATAATTTGCTTTAGTGGAAACTCTCAAGACAAAATGTCGAGTAATGTTCCATCAGCGATAGACTTCTTGATAGAACGAGCGATTCTTCTTCCAGTAGACATGAATGGTTCATTGATATCCGAATATGGCGATCCTCCAATGAATGGGTTTGAACCTGCGACAATTCTTGCACTGATTTCAAAGACTTTGAATTCGAGTTGGTCTGTAACAATTGTTTCAAGACAGAATGGTCCGATCATTCCCTTTGCCCCTTCTTCTAGTTCAAATGATGCAGAAACAGTTCCCTCGGCCATTTCAAAAGCACGCGGAAGTAATGATTCACGAATTACAACAGGTTGGTTACCGGTTACTACGAATGAAGGCTCTATTCCCTTTTCTCTTAAATCTCTGAGAGATCCTAACTTGTAAAATTCATCAACATTTGCCTCGTCTCTTCGGTCCATACTCAACAATTCAAGACGACCAAGATTTTGTCCAGCGTGACTTCCTCGCCCCTGAACTTGGAATCCATCAGTTGCGGTTGGGTCAAAGAAAAAGTGAAGGTAATATCGGCAGCCCAATGCATACTCTTGAATAGTAAACTCATCTTCTAAATCGGCGTTCCTACGGAAGTCTCTGTAATCTCTCGCAATAAAGTATCCTCTTCCACCTTTTGCGCCGGCGTATTTGACGATAACAGGACCATCGATATCGTGAGGGTCAGTGTATACCTTTGGCATTGTACAGCCGCCTGCTTCTAGCCATTGACGCTGTCTTTCACGGCTACTTTCCCAATGTAAGATACCTCTATTACCAAATGTTGGAACCTGTAAAGACCTAAAATTAGTTGAACCAAGATATTCAACAAGCGAACCATGAGGTATTATCACAACGTTTCTGTTGCGAAACCATTCAGCATAATCTAACATTTCTCTATAATCTTCGAGCATTAACCATTCATCAGGTTCTGCACCTGGAAATGCCTTGTAATAACGGCGTCTGTTCTCGCCAACGGCAATTCCTAATGTTTTGAAACCCTCAAGACGAGCCCCATGAAGAATTTGTAATGAAGAATGAGAAGCCACCACTCCAATTGTGATTTGACTCGGGTCATAATCGGCCAGCCATGTAGCCAGTGTATTGGAATCTACGCCCATGTTGAGGGGTTTAGTATTCCCCCTATATGCGTTATCCCAAATAAATGTGTAAAAGTAATAATGAAGGTTATCCATTATGATTACAACTCTTTTTTTCAGTCTTTGCATTGAGTCAAATTATTTTCCAATAGTCGTTAATCAAATTAATTGGGTGAACAATTCAAAGGCTTGATGACAATCGCCAACCATGGCACAGGACAAACCAGCATCTAGGATGACCTACGGCGGATATCTTCGTATAGAGGACCTATTGAAATTACAAGGTGGACCACAAGGATATTCACCGGCTCCATGTAATAACGAATTACATTTTATTATAGTTCACCAATCATTTGAATTATGGTTTAAATTGGTGCTAAGGGAGTTGAAAGAGGCATATCAATTACTTTCAGTAAGTAGCGTTGATGAACAATCAATCCCGCAAATAGTCCACCATTTCGATAGAGTTACCACCATAATGAATTTGATGTCTCATCAATGGGATGTAATGCAAACTCTTGATCCTCAAGAATTTCTAGCATTCCGCGATAAACTAGGAACTTCATCAGGGTTTGAATCTTGGCAGATGAGGGAACTAGAAGTAATTCTAGGTCTTGATAATTCTCAACGCATGGGCGGAATGGACCCATTGGCACACATGAAGAAATTAGTTGGTGAAGGTAAAGTCAGTCAAGAAGTGTTTGATAACTTTGAGGAGGTATCTTCTCGACCATCACTCAATGATGTACTAACCGATTGGTTAGGACGGACACCGATAAACGGTTCAATTTCTTCAGATACTGATGATGATGAAACGATTTCACAATTTGTAGAAGGTCATATTGGGGCGATGACAGAGCATGGGGAATCAGTAATATCTCACATAGTTGAAATCGGCCATGGTGAAGAAGAGCCTGTTAGGGCAAGGATAGAGGCTGGGATTGAGGGTGCTCGTTCGTTCTTAATGCCAGATGGAGAAATAAATAGAAGCAGAGCAGGTTTGCTATTCATTGAATCATATCGCGAATTACCTCTGCTTGCATGGCCAAGGAAATTAATTGACTCTGTAGTAGAATTAGAACAATCAATGCTATTGTTCCGTTCTCATCATGCAAGAATGGTAGAAAGAATGATTGGAAGAAGAATGGGAACTGGCGGTTCAAGTGGTGTTGATTACCTAGATGCTACTCTGAAATACAGAATCTTTGTTGATCTTTGGTCGGTTCGGACATTATTGGTAAAGCGAGATGCTCTGCCGGATGTAAAGAACTCAGAATTCTACGGTTTTGCTCAGAAATCTTGAGCAATAATTGCTGACAATCAATGCAGAGATGCTCTGCCGGATGTAAAGAACTCAGAATTCTACTGCTTTGCCCAAATCTTGAGCAATAATCATTGACAATCAATCTAAGTGAGGGTCAATGTCGATTGGGATTAATTCGTGTTCGTACTCATATAGAGCAATCTTTAGAGGATCTAATACGAAACGGACTGAAGCTTCTTCCAATCCATAAAGAGTAACTAGTTCAGCGCGAAAAGCATCACGAAGAACATCTTCGGAAGCGAATAGCGGGGCACCCATTCCAATTTGTAGTGCCCGAGCACCAATGATTCTAGCGCGTTCAAAACGTGTATGTTTTCGTGCTGGTTTTACCATTTTAATGACACCTACGAGCGAACTCGCATTCGTGGGCTACTGCCTTCTCTTTTTGAACCTACCCCCGAGGGATGCTTCAATAAAGATTCATTCTTGTTCAAGAATTGATTGATTAGGGCGCTTTATTTCCTTTACCCAGAGTATTATTGCAGGAGAGATTAATATCAGCATTATTACAAACCATATCGTTGCATAGTAGGCTGGATTAGAGTTTTCTACTTGAGTTATAGCATAATCTCCGTCAACATTAAATTCCATATTGGTCGCAGTTTGATCACTATATGAACGCAATTGTGGAGAACCATTGTTTTCCAATATGAAAATTAGCCGACCGCTCCAATTTTGCAGCAAGCCGGTGATATTAACTCCTTCATCTTTGGAGATATTTGAATCGTTCAAATCAATAGTAACAGAATCAGTTGCTAGATATTGGTGGGTGACATTTCTGCTCTCATGCTGTGTAGGATCTAATCTCCAAATAGTTAATTTTTGACCAGTGGAATGGTTCCAACTAACAATGCCGTTTTTCAACACCACATCACTTAGAGTGTGATTTATCAATCCCGTATTGTTATTGAGTGATTGATTCAAGTCAAAAGATTGACTTGAACCAGTAAGTAATCCATTGCCATCAATTACTAAACTTGGAATAAATAATAATCTAAATTTAGCATCGTATCTCAGATTTGAATAATTGAGGTAGGTATAATCTTCAACCGAAGCATGATGCTGAAGAATAACTGTATCAGTTCGATTCATCATCGCCAAATTATCTTCAACGATTTGACAAGGTTCACACCAATCAGCACCGAAGTATTCCACTATATGCTCACTTTCAGTCGCTTGACATTGTAATGATTGTTGATAGCACGAATAATCAATATATTGAACCGCAATTATTTCACCATCATCTATTACTTCTCCTTCTTCTGAAGATGTATTTGATATCGTGATGGGGAGCAATAGGAAAATTGCAATCCACAACAAAACCCGCCCCCTACTACCGGCCATTAACAAGCGCTACGGGAATGTGTTCAAAAGGGGTCTGCAACACGCTTCAAGCATGGACCGAGTTTGGTGGGCCCGCCCTAGTGCCTTTCCATTGGCATTGTTGGTAATCTCATTGCTGATAATCGTAGTCGGGGGTACAATCCGGATCAATGATGCGGGAGAATCATGCCCTGATTGGCCTCAATGTTTTGACACTTGGACCTTCGATGTTTCCGAACAAGAGCAACAACAATTTTGGCAAGACAATCCTGGCCACGAGGATTCACGTGGAATAGACCATCGCTATACAACATTCCAAATTTTCACCGAATGGTTCCACCGTTTACTCGTTGCAGTAGTGGCAGTACCGGTATTATTGAATTTTTTAATGGCTAATAAATTAAAACAAAAATACGGTGATAGAACGGTGAAAGTATCCCTTCTTGCAGGTGTCTTACTCATTACGCAAGCGTTAGTAGGGGCGGTGACAGTTGTTTTCGATAATGTCGATTGGTCAGTAGCATTACATCTCTCATTGGCATGTATTTGGGCATCAACATTGTTGTATCAATATTTATGGATGAGAATTTGTGAAGGGGCAGATTGGTCATTATTGAAGACTTCACAAGACTTTTTCCACGCACATGCAAAAAGAATTGATTCAATGGCAGCAGCAGTATTTGTTCTTCTAATCCTTGGTGCTTGGGTTGCAAGTACTGCAGGTGGCCAATACAATCAGGGATGTTCGGTAGGATTCCCTAACGGTTGGCCAAAATGTAATGGTAATGTTTTACCCTCGATTGATGGCCCAGGAATAATGGTTCAAATGATTCACCGCATTGGAGCATTGGTAGTTGGAATATTGCTGATATTTTCTACTGCAAAAATCACAGAAAGTGTTAGGCAGGATAAGAACGCATCAGGGTTCAAAACATTTGCATCCATCACAACTGGATTCTGGGGTTTAAATCTCTTAGTCGGAGCCTCTTATATCATTTTGGCAAAGTTAGACGAGTTCCCTGAATGGCTTTCACTAGTACATTTAGTGGTTGGAGTGGGTAGCGTTTTAATCGCAATTTGCGCAAGTATCTTGGTTCGCTTTAGTAAACAAGTTTCAATGGATTCATCTGAGGAATAATTATGAACGAGGAAATCAATCAATCGATCCCCCATCCAGGCATGGTGAACGTTTTTCTTCAATTGATGAAATTGAGAGTCATTGTCCTGTTGCAGGTAACAGCTGTTTGTTCAATATTGATTCACGACCTATTGGCCCGCCACGATTTATTGAGTATAGATAGAACTTGGATGGATACAGTTCAAACAATTATCATTACAGTTGTTGCAGGAACTCTCTCTGCTGGCGGTTCTAATTCCATCAATATGTGGTATGATGCAGATATCGACCCTAAGATGAAAAGAACTCAAAATCGCCCAGTTCCGCTAGGGCACATCTCTGCAAGAGGTGCGCTAATCTTTGGGGTCACAATTGCAATTTTAGGTTCATCATTATTCTTCTTAGTTCATTGGAAAGCAGCGTTTTGGTCCTTTTTCTCTGTTGCCTTTTATGTATTTATTTATTCAATGTTACTAAAGCGTAGAACTCCGCAAAACATCGTTATCGGCGGTGCTGCAGGAGCAACACCTCCAGTTATTGGTTGGGCTGCAGCAGCTGCAGGTTCAATCGAGTCAAGCAATCCTTTTGATTTGGGTTCTCCGATTCCATGGATGCTATTCATGTTGATCTTCTTGTGGACTCCTCCTCATTTTTGGGCTTTAGCACTTTACCGTTCAGGTGAGTATGCCAAAGCAAATGTTCCGATGATGAATGAAGTAAAAGGTCCAAAACGTACAGTCTCAGAGTCTAAAGTTTACTGTGTGTTATTGTTGTTATTGGGTGCTGTGCCACTATTTTGGACAGACTCAGGTCTTCCATTGCTCTGGTCGATTTTCGCTACAGGTCTTACCTTATGGTATGCTAAATCAGTTTGGAGCATAGATCCGCTGGAAGACTTTGATGAAAATGGCCGGATGCCCAAAGCAGCCAAATCTTTCTTCCGTTCATTGTATTATTTGGGTTGGATGTTCCTTGTTCTAGTAGTGGTTTGCGCCATCCCTCCTGCATGGTTAGGCTCCCTTGGGCCATTGGTCTGAAAGCGTTGCACTGCAAGCATATCGGCCATTGTTAATTGGATGATGTTGAACCGTCATCTTGATGACGGGTTCACCGGTGGCCGCAACTACAAGCGGTGATCGCATAGCCTGGCCATTGCGCTGGATTGCTAATCCAGTGGGCTCGTCTCACGGGAGTTCAAATCTCCCTCACCGCGCCATTTTCTTTTAGTTCAGTCAAAGAAATCTTCAAATTCATCGTCACTACCAACCGGATTACGACGGTTCCTAGCAGAAATTACCCGCTTCAATCTCTTTCTTTTCTTTATTATGAGTGGGATCAAAATAATACTTAAGAATAGAATCGTAATGAGTGTCCCACCGGAATAGAGGAATATCTCTTCTTGCATTGAATCTTGTAACTCTCCCAGCCATGGCACTCCAAGAGGGGGTTCTTCTGGTGTAGGGGGTACTGGGATGATATGTTGGTTATAGTCCCACCATAGGTCTTCGATATGGACTCTATTTACATTACTAGATGGGTAGGAAGTCAAAGTGTTTTCATTTCCGACCCAATCGATTGGTGCAAGGATGTAATAGTATGTTCTATAAGGTCTGATTCCATCGATTTCACTTCCACTTTGATTGAAGTATCCAGTTTCACCAGGGGTCGATTGGATGTCGGTAGAAATCGGTGCGATAAATCTTAAGTCTATATCGACCGGTCGTGACTCGACTCTGTATAGGTTCCAAGAAATTGGTCCACTCAATTCATCTTCTGGCCATATCCAAGTCAAACTTACTTCATAGCACATATTCCATTCTCTAGAAATATCATAACAATCACTTGAGTTGGTGAAATCATAATTTGAAACGAAATTGGAAATTGTGACGGCTGGTGGAATGGCATCACCACAAATCATTCCAGGAATGCCGTTTGCATTAGTTGTAATACTGGCTTTCTGGTAGTCCGGATTTCCCGATCTATCAGCCGGCATTATTGCATATGAGGCACAGTCGCCAGTTTGCAAATGAACAGGGTCAACCCAATTATTTGTACCGGTTGCGACAGTGGCAACCTTTGTTTGAAGGGTCAATTCTTCCCATACGAATAGATTTATTCCACTGGCAGGGTCTGGGAAATAAGTTGAACTGGATTCGGCGCCAATAATTTTGTATATCTGCCAACCGCCCAAATATGGATTTGACAAATCACCTGAAACCGACCAATTTAATTCCACTTGACCGTCTTTGAGGAGAGTAGTGTCAACACCTCCCAAAGAAACATTTGCTTCGGGTAAAACTCCTACGATTAGAATCGCCCCGTTGGAGATCATGCTAACTGTAAATGTGCCATCTTGATTATTTGTTAATTCATTGGGAGATTCAATATATGACCAAACATTATCGTTAACGGAATCTATTTGGCGCACATCAACAGTTGAGAGGTCGATGTTGGATGGTAATAGGGCACTCATGTTGAGTGTAAACTCCATCGAGTCCATTCCAACATCAGCAGAACCATCTGCTTGTGACAATATGTCAAAAGACATCAACATTAGAGGTTCTTGGCCAGAGCCAACTCCATAATCAACACCAAGTTTAGGCAGAATTGTTTCTGTTTCTAGATATGCTTCCGAACGTGTGATGGCATTCCCAGTATAATATGGTTCATTACTGATATCTATATGATCAAATATTGTGATGTCTTCATGTACAGAATCAACTGTTCCGAAATCATCTATTACTCTAAGTGTGATCATATGGTCGCCTAATCCCAAAGTACTTCCACTGATGTTTAGAACTTGACCATATGCCAAGTTAATAATTCCAGAGACCCACCATGAATAATTTAGAGGCCCAGCAGCAGTGATTCCAGTCTTTGCTACCATCACAACAGCATCGCCAGTATTGTAGTTTCCATTGGAACTCTGTTGCTGTATTTCTGCTTTAATATCGCCTGCAATAATGTCAGTCTGTTCACTGATAATATTATCTGAAGTTTTAGCGTCTTGGCCACTAAGGAAGTTATTAGGTGCAGCAATTTTTAGGATTCGATTATCTCCAGTCACCGTAATATTGAACTTACAAATATGACTTTGAGTTGGTATTAGAGATGTTACTAGGCACTGTTGTTCCATTTTCAATTCACTACCTAGGTCAAACACTTGAAACACTACAAAGAAGTTTTCAACCGTTTTATTGCCTAAATTACTGACCTCTGAATAAACCATTTCATTTCCGAAATAATAGTGTTCCGAACTTGAGTCATGTGCTGGATACATCGACGCAACTGCAACATCAATAGTATCGTCAATAATAATAGATGTCGAAGTAATATCGTTGAATTGATTTAGATCGCTATAAGGAGTTCCAGTGCTGTTATACAAGCCCCATTTTAGAATGTATGTTCCCGTAAATGGGTAATTAAAGACAGGCATTTGGTGGCCAAATGCCATAACTACACCCCAAGAGTTCAATCCAGAGTTGTAAGAGTATGACTCATCGAGCATAACAGTTTCACCTTGGTCCCATAGCTGCCATCCAATGGAGGCATTGAAGTTACATGAACCACAACTATTGACTGTTCCTTTAGCCTTTAGAGTATAATTAGTGTTCGAATTTAGTATTTTTTGGCCATCAAAGATTGCAAGACCTTCAATGTCATCATATGGTTTCCACGATTCATCTACGCTCAAATCAACAAATGATTGTGATACGTTAAAATTATATTTTAATACATCATTACTAGATACTTGGTCGGATATATCAAAGGAAAATACTACGGTTACAATTCCTTCTGACCCGGCTGGTGGGTTCCAAGTATTTGCAGATGTAATATTGGAGTATTGTCCGTGAGCAAGATTTGTCAGGATGAACTGACCTCTTGAGTCATAGTTTGATTTACAGATGGGTCCATCTAAATCTCCTAAACAAACATGCCAACGCATTAATCTATCCAATCCAGCTGAACCCAAGCCCTGATTTTTTATTTGAGCAGTGAATGTAAATGTGTCGTATGATGAAGCCCAAGCGTCTTGAGTGGGTGAACTTCCATCGATAATTGCGAGATCACCTGTTTCCGAAGCACTAACACCAGGTAGGGCGGTGAGGCCTCCCAGAGAAGAAAGAAGAAGCAAAAACACAAGGAACAAACTGCTACCTTTGGCCCCGTATTGATATGACTCACGCTGCGACATCATACAATGGCTTGCAAGGGGGATTCAAAGAGTCATCGCCCACGAAGGTGTATGTGATGACGATAAATGCACTTTTGCAGTTAGGCGAAATCACCCCGGTTGATTTAAAAATTTGAATTAACATAACCAACGATGTTGAAATATGCGGCAACCTCTTCAATCGTCAAACAACACCCCGTAATATGCAGGGAACCGTTTACTCTCACTCGGAGAGAGAAGATGGCGCTATTACAGCGGTAATTGAATTCCTTACAGCCTTTGTATTATTCTTGATGATATTAACTGCATTTCTTTCCCTCGCACAATTAGAAATGGGCTCAAATGACCCTTCCTTAGACCGACTAGATGGCGCTGCAGTTCTTGGCATGGACCGTATTAGTTCGGATGAAGGATGGTTCGTCCCTATCCAAAATGAAGTATTTGATTATGACAATTCAAGTGCGAACTGGCATTTATTTTCAGCCAAACAATTGGATTCGGGAAGAGTCCAAGCGGGATTGATTGTGAATGGGCAAATAAATGAAACAAAAATCAATGCTTTGCATAATTTGAGCGAAGATGGCTTTGCCATCGGAATCGGATTGGATGAAGGATATAGTTTCCACCTCAATATTGTAATTACTGAAAGTAACGATATCCAACGAATGGGCCAAGTGTTGTTTGATGGTGGCACAGAAAAACACGGTACTCGTTCATCATCAACTTCTTATCGCTATTTCTATCAAAATGACGAAACGATTCAAGTTATCCTCGAAGTGCATGATGGAGGGCGCAAGAATAATCAATTACAAATTACAGAAGTCCATCCACGTCCAACGCAGTCCGGTCCTGAATGGATTGAAATCTACAACCCAAACGACTTCGCAGTATCTTTGTATGGATGGTCGCTCACCCACACCGCTGGTTCTTCAGTTTCAAATTTACTTCTTAAAGATGGCATAATTACAGGCAAGGCGACTGCAATCTTTACTGGTGACGTTTCTAGTCAGGTCGCTGGAAATGCTAGTGAAGTTATTGATTTAGGGGTTGACGGGTTCCTAGGTGTCGGTTCAATTGATATTTTGTCAAATGGTAATGGGCAATTGGCTTTGAAATACACACAGATATTTGAATCACGTCCAGTCGACATCCAGCGAATTAATTGGGGAGGGGACACAGGATTATTTTTGATAAACGGGCAATCAATTGTTTGGGATGGCACCTCAATGTTTGATTCTGCATCATGGACAATTTCTGATGATCCCACCCCTGGAAATTAATGCTTGAATTTTTCGCATTCAAATAAGCCACTAAAACAGTATCTTTGGGCGCACAGTTCATCAACCCAAAGCCCTTCGTCGTATTTGTTCCCATGCAGCCTGCAGCAGTTTACACCCGTGATAGATGCGTAACAGGCATTCATGGATTAGATGAAATTCTCCGCGGTGGGATACCATATGGTTCAACAGTACTAGCATCTGGCACTTGTGGTTCTGGAAAGACTACGCTGGCGATGGAATTTTTGGTTAGAGGAGCAATTGCAGGCGAGGCATGTGCGCATTTCACTGCTACCGAGCCTTCTGTCAAGTTGTTGGAAAACATCCGCCAATTCGAATTTTTTGACATGAATATGGTCGATACCGGATTGATCAATGTTTTCGACATGGATGTATTATATTCATGGTTGGGTTTGGAAAAATCATCTTTCGATTTGGATGACGTTCACGCTCTAATCAAAGCGATTGTAGATATTGTCAATACAATTGGTGTCACCCGCTTAGTAATTGATTCAGTTACAACACTTTGTTACAAGATTAAATCCGAACAGCTAATTCGAGATTTCCTTTTCACATTAGGAAAGAAATTATCAACTTTAGGTTGCACTACCATACTAATTTCTGAAATTACTTCCGCTACAGAGAATGCTCATTGGTCATCTTTCGGTGTCGAGGAAGCAATTGCTGATGGAATTGTCGTCATGGGAGACGTTGAACGAATGGGGCATCTTCTAAGGTTTTTACAAGTGGTCAAGATGCGTGGAACTTCACACTCTAGGGCAAAGCATGCAATCGAATTAACTCCGATTGGTGTGATGCTAACTCCAATGCTCAAATGGGGCGCTCAGGGCGATACACAAAGCAGATGGGGTGCTTAATAATGTTCGAACTCGACCAAAGAATCGCAGAGCAACTCACTGAAGTTGCTCTAAACAGTTCAGTCCAAGTTCGCTGTGGTAACTCAAATGCATTTATGGTAACTGCTAGTACTATGGTTCCATTAATGCAAATGTTTGAAATGGGTGGGGTTTACATTTCTGGAAGCAGAAGTGCAATGGAAATGATTGAGGCATTTGAGACCATTGGAATAGATGTATCCAATATACAATTTATTGATTTAGTGTCCTCTGGCGTACTAGGAGGTACAACTACAACCAGAAAGAATATCCATTACGTAGATTCACCAATTATGCTAGAGTCGATATTACTTAGATCGCTCTATCTATTGAGGACCACAACCCTTGAACGTAATTTCGTAATATTAGATAGTGTCAATGCATTAGCGATATACAATGATGATAGAATGCTCGCAGAGTATCTTCATACATTCATTAATACCTTTAGGCAAAGAGAAGTTCTTTCAGTAATATTGAATGTTCCCGACCAAACTCCTCCGCTGGTATTATCAAATCTTGATTTATACTGTACAGACCTAATAGACAGAGGGCAAGTCGTAATTCATTGAGGTGATTGTTATGAGTAAGCAATATACATTCAAGAAAGAAGACGAAGAGTTCTTTGGAGGAGTTGGTTCCTTCGGAGTTCCAAAATTCGATTTAGAAATGCATGGTGGAGTTCCGCGAGGATTCACAATGGTCAGTTTTACTGATACCGGTTCAGGTTCAGAATTATTCGGCAAGCAATTTACATCTCCAGCAGAAGAATCGGAAAACACACTATATGTCTCTACCAATGAAGGGCGACAAGAAATAATCCGTGTTTTCACTAAGTATGGATGGCCTTTAGATATCAATGTTAGGACCATTGGTGAAGAATATAATAGTGAAGTTTTGGAAAAGGAACTTCTGGCAAGTCGGTTTCGACTTGAGGGCTTTAGATTAGAAGATATTCAGCGCTTAGCGCAAACAAGGTTTGTAGATGAAAAACACCATGATTACCTAACCGAGGTAACGAATGAAATCATGTCACTAGGACCATATTTCAGAGTTGTAATAGACAATTTAGATTTCTTCTTACAGAGGGAAGACAATACCAAAGTTGTAGCTATGGTGAGAATGTTGCAAGCACATGCACAAATGATGCGTGGCCTGGTGTTGATCAACATCTC
>Ga0307986_10000338_pt1 | contig 34675 bp, 27 predicted proteins | sample EllFjometageno82_FD_203170 | JGI IMG/M metagenome (GOLD analysis project Ga0307986, IMG submission 203170) | Marine microbial communities from Ellis Fjord, Antarctic Ocean - #82 | ecosystem: Environmental > Aquatic > Marine > Unclassified | place: Southern Ocean | collected 2014-10-09 | reverse complement strand
GTGCCCCCAGATTTGGTCTCATGCAAGGCTTTCACAGAATAGGGTGAGCCAACACAGAGCATCCCATGATGCAGAAGATAGGTCATAAGATTAAAGAGGGTCATTTCCTGCCCCCCATGCATAGAGCCAGTGGAGGTGAACACGCACGCAGGTTTATTTTCAAGGTCATTGTTTGCCCAAAGCTCGCCAGTAGAATCAAGAAAATATTTCATTGGTGCTGCCATGGAACCAAAGCGAGTGGGGGAGCCAAGAGCCAATCCAGAGCAATCAATTAAATCTTGTTTGGCGCAATAAATCTCAGCTGATTCAGGGATGTTTGGTTCAGTGGCTTCGGTATTTGCAGAGACTTTTGGTACCGTTCTGATTTTGACTGCCAAGCCTTCTTTTTCAGCACCATCGGCGATGGCGTGGGCTAGATTTTTTACAGCTCCTGTGCCTGAGTAAAAGAGGATGAGGAGATATTTTTCATGCATAATAGTTTCCATTTGCCTTACTATAAATCATGAAATTAAAATTACCATTATCTCTCCTTTGTCTTTTTTGTATTTCCTGTGAACGAGGAGACATTGAAATTTTTGATGCACGACCCATGTTTTCATCTAATCTTAATGGTCAGTGGATATTGGTGAACTATTGGGCTGATTGGTGCCCTCCGTGCATTAAAGAAATTCCAGAAATAAATGCTTTTGCTAGCAAGCACCCTGAAGTGATTGTTTTAGCTTTTAATTTTGATCGCTTAGAAGCAGAAGACCTTAGGCCTCAAATTAAAAAATTTGGTATTAAATATCCATCCCTAATCACCCACCCCAAAGGTCTGTGGGGGATAGCTACTCCAAAAACCTTACCTGCAACTTATTTTATTTCCCCAGGTGGGGAAATAGCCTTTACTAGCTTAAAACCTCAAGATGAGAAGAGCTTGAGTTCAATTTATGACACCCTTCAAAAGGGAGGATAGAAAGCCTTTTTTTACCAAGGACTCAGGGTTGACCTTGTTGCCGTCAAAATAAACTGTCCAATGCAGATGAGGTCCTGTGACTCTTCCGGTGGAACCAACCAATCCAATTAACTCTGATTGCTCTAAGAAGTCACCAACTTGCAATTTGGTTTCACTCATATGAGCATAGGATGAGAAGAGACCATACCCATGATCCAGAATTACCGTGTGACCTGTGTAAAAAAAGTCTCCCACCAAAACAACAACTCCTTTTAATGGCGCGCTGATTGAAGTGCCTTCACTACCAGCTAAATCTAATGCAAGATGAGCGGATCTAGGGAGACCATTGATAAATCTTTGCTTTCCAAATGGCGAGGTAATCATTCCTGGTACGGGAGACAGAAATTGAAAAGAGGGCGTTATATTCTTGGTTGATGCACTTAAAGCATTTTTAATCTGAACCGCCTCTGCATTTGCTCGCATTTGATCTTCTTGGCTTAGGTTGACCTTAGAAGTATCGGCAATAGTGATTCTGGATTCGCCAAAGTTCACTTGCTTCACCAGCACATCTTTAGCATGCCTGGTAATCAGCAGATCACTTTTGACAAAAGGCAAACTTATCAATTGCAGGACCTGAGATCCTTGCTTGATTAGAAACTGGCCTGTTTTGAGCTGCTGAGATGCTGGAATAGCAATAATTTCACCACTCCTGCCTTCAATGGACTCAGCCTTTGAATGGCTCATAAGAATGATTAGAGCGCCGAGAGCGATTAAACGACTGTTACTCTTTCTTTGTAACATTAGAAATAATTTTTCCCTTGGCTAGTCGCGCATGAATAGTGTCACCAACTTTAATATGATCTGAGGATGTTAAGGCTTTTCCAGATGCATTCATCACAATTGCATAACCTCTATCCAAGACTGCCAATGGGCTAACAGCACTTAAATTAGTAGAAAGGTTTTTAATAACAAACATTTTTTTTACTAATGCGTTGCTTATGTGATGTTGAATATTTTGCAGATGAGTATTGAGGATCCCTTGAAACTTCTCAATTATTCTCATGGCATTGGATTGATGAAGAACGCTAGAAGTCATCTTGAGATCTTGTTTAGCTGAAGTGATGACATTCCCTATGATCTGAGACAAACGAATTTCTAGATTATCCAGGGACTGAGATTGCTCCTTTAAAAGAGTCACAGGGCTTTTTAAGCTCTGAGAAGTAAATAAAAGTTTTTGAGATTTTTCTTTTAAAGTTCCTTGAAAATTATGAAGAAGCTGATTACTTAAATCATCAAGATGACTTTCAAGCTGAAAAAAATACTCAGTGACAAGCTCAGCAGCAGCGGTAGGGGTGGGAGCTCTGAGATCAGATACAAAATCTGCAATGGTGAAATCTATTTCATGACCTACACCTGAAATAATAGGGATAGGAAAATCAAACATCTCCCTTGCCAAGCTCTCGTTGTTAAACGCCCATAAATCTTCGATAGACCCACCACCCCTGCACATTAAAATTACATCAAAAGGGTTTAGTGGATTTGTATTATTAAACTCTAGTGCTTGGTGCAAAGCATTGATTAGCGTTCTTGGGGCTGTATCTCCCTGAACTGTTGCAGGGATCAGAGTCACCTGGCTAATAGGAGCTCTTCTTTTGATTGTTGTTAATACATCCTGAAATGCAGCGGTCGATTCTGAAGTTATAACTCCTATATGTCTAGGCTGGGTTGGCAAGGGCAGCTTTGAGGTTTGTGAAAATAATCCTTCGGCATCTAATTTCTTTTTTAATTCATCAAATTGCTGCATTAAATTGCCTGCACCAGCGGGCTGCATTGAGCTCACAATTAGCTGATAGTCACCCCTTGGTGCATATAAACTGACCTGCCCTTTTAGAATGCATTGATCCCCATTCTCAGGTTCAAAATTTAGCCTGGAGTTTTGATTACGAAACATCGCACATCTAATAGCCCCGCCTTCATCCTTTAAAGTGAAATATATATGCCCCGAGGATGGTCTGGCTAAATTAGAAATCTCACCCAGCACTGAAATGCCTCGGAATTGACTCTCCAGTAATCGCTTAGCCTGTTGATTAAGTTGTCCAACAGAGATAACTTCATCTTCATCATTTACAATATCTGCACACATAACTGAAGTATATCTTGATGTCCTCACAATTAAACCCAGCGAAAAATTTTTTTATTCTGTTGCTTGGAGCTGGGCTCATAGGTTTGGCTCCCTTGTTTGTGAGGTGGAGTGAGTTATCTCCATCATGGATTCTGTTTTACAGAATGTTTCTAGCTTTACCATTTTTAGCCCTCATCAATATTTATTTTAACAAGCATCAGGCTTTTAAATTGCGCAATGGCAAGAGCTTACTTTTTGCAGTCATTGCTGCCTTAGCTTTTGCAACGGACATGAGCGCTTGGCACTGGAGCATTCAATACACCTCTATCGCAAATTCCACAATCATTGTTAATACTGCGCCGATTTATGTGGTCATTCTCGGAATTTTTCTGTTTAAAGAATCTGTGAGCGGACGTTTCTTGGTGTCGTTTGTGTCCACCTATGTCGGAGTGTTTGGCTTGGTTTACTTTTCATCCACAAAAACAGACGGCGCATTATTTGGTGATGCTTTAGCATTAATGGCAGCATTTATGTATGCAACCTATCTGTTGATTATTTCGAGACTAGGGAAAGAAAGTTCAATCAATATCATTTTTTATACCACCTTATTTACATGCTTATTTTCACTCATCCCTGCATTGATTGAATCAAGAGACTTTCTTCCAGCCAGCAAGATGGAAATTATTAATTTGTTTGCCATGGCAATACTGTGCCAAGTGGGAGGCCAATTTTTTATAACCTACAGCATGCCAAAAATTACTGCATCCTTCGGCTCGGTAGGTTTGCTCATGCAGCCAATAGTTGCAACAATTTTTGGGGCCTTGATCTTTTTAGAGTATTTAAATTTTACTCAACTTTGCTTTGTGATCTTGGCTTTGGTGGGCATATACTTTGCTAGACTAGAGATTAATCCGTCAACAGAGGAGCGATAAGATGAACTATAAAACTAAAGCTCAAGAGTTAAGTTTTCTGTCACGAGACTATGCTGTAGCTAAAGATAAAAAGAACTGGCTGGCGCTGTTTGATAAAAATGCCCTTGTGCAGGACCCAATAGGCAAAAGCCCATTAGACCCAGAGGGCAACGGTCATAAAGGCCTTGCTGCGATCGAACAGTTTTATGACACTGTTATTGCTAATGGAAATATTGAGTTCACCATTATTGAGTCCATTCCTTGTGGCGATGAATGCGCTAATTATGCACAAATAGTTAACCTAATTGGCGAGGTAAAAATAGAAACTACAATGATTGTGATTTATCGCATCAATTCAAACAATAAAATTGAGTCCTTGCGCGCATTTTGGGATTACCAGAAAATGGAAGATCAGCTTAACGCACTGCTTTCAAACTAAGCTAGAGCAATCTCACATTAGAAAGGAGAAGAAGAAACATGTCAAAATTTGCAGGAAAAACAGCTGTGATTAGCGGGGGAGCTGAAGGCATTGGCTTGTCTATTGCTCAAGCCTTAGGCGATCAAAAGATGAATATTGTTATCGCAGACATTGATGAAGTAAACCTTCAAAAAGCCGGTTCAGCTTTAGAGGATGCAGGCATTTCTGTGTTGACAGTTGCGCTCGATGTAGCGCAAGAAAATCAGTGGCAAGAAGTTGCTAATCAGGCAATAGCTCGATTTAAAAAAATTCATATGATTGTAAATAATGCTGGCGTTGGCGGAGACACGGGACCGATTGAGACTCAGGATCAAAAAGGCTGGCAATGGGCCCTGGATGTCAACTTGATGGGCGTTGTGTATGGAGCCAAAGTCATGACTCCACTGATCATGCAGCACGGAGAAGGCGGATGGATTGTGAATGTCGCCTCGATGGCGGGCATGGGTGGCGTGCCTTATTTAGGAGCTTACACTGCGACCAAAGCCGCTGTGGTGGCTTTGTCAGAAAGCTGGGCAGGAGAATTAGAAGAGAAGGGCATACATGTGTCCGTCTTGTGCCCTGCTTTTGTTCAAACTAGGATTCATGAATCTGAAAGAAACCGTCCAGCTAAGTACAAATCTGGCTCAGCTCATACACCAGATGAAGGTAGTTTTGCGAATTCAACCAAGCAAATGGTAGACAATGGAATTGAAGTGTCGATTGTTGGAAGGCGTGTTGTGGAAGCACTTGAAGACGGCGAGTTTTATATTTTTACTCACCCCAACTACCACCCTGTAATGCAAGAACGAAATGCAGCAATTGACGCAGCATTTATTAAATCTGCACAAAGCCCTCTGCTTGAACATATTGTTAATCAAAAAATTGAGATGCCTTAAGCAAAATTTTATGAAATTGAGAAGAGGTCATCGAATCTGCTTAAGTGCTCTATGAATAAAAGAAAATTTACCAAGCCTTTTTTAAGGGGTTACTTTCACGAATGGATGTTCTTTATTTCAGTGGGAGCATGTATTCCCTTGATTGCTAAGAGCACCAATTCAGTTGAATGGGCAGCCACCATTGTTTATTCGCTGGGTGTTTGCATGATGTTTGGGTTTAGCGCTTTGTATCACAGGGTTGCTTGGAGGGCTAGAGTTCTAATAGTTATGCAAAAACTGGATCATTCAGCAATCTTTGTAATGATTGCGGGCAGCTTTACTCCGATATGTCTTCTTGTTCTTCCTAGCGACACAGGGATTCAGCTACTCTTTATAATATGGATCATTGCAGGAATCGGAATCCTGCAAACAATTCTATTCACTCAAACACCACGCTTGGTTAGAGCTGGCATTTACTTGGTTGCAGGATACATGGCCATACCTTATCTATCGGTGATGTTTTCAGTCATGAGCATGACCAACTTTACTTTAACTGCTGCTGGTGGGACTATTTATACCGTTGGGGCCATTGGGTATGGTTTTAAGTTTCCAGATATTAGCCCTAAATATTTTGGCTATCATGAATTTTTTCATATCTTAGTTTCTATAGCCGCAGTGCTTCACTTCATTGTTATTTATTCTATCGTGGGTTAAACAATTACTGATATCTTTAAATCGTAATCGAAAGAAATTTTTCTCTAACTGGAGAAATAAAAGTTGGCTCTGTTTGAAAACTCCCTATATAATTCTTTCCTTGATAGAAGGTCATCTTCTTCAAGTCATGGGTGATTAGCTCAGTTGGGAGAGCATCTCGTTTACACCGAGAGGGTCGGCAGTTCGAGCCTGTCATCACCCACCAAACAACCAAAAAATAGCCTGGACGTCCGGGCTATTTTATTTGTGTAATCAAAAAAATGTTGCAGAAAAATATAAAAAAGCTATCATTCTCAAGCGTTCGCGGTCCGGTAGTTCAATCTGGTTAGAACGCCGCCCTGTCACGGCGGAGGTTGCGAGTTCGAGTCTCGTCCGGATCGCCATTATAATAAATACATTATAATAAATACATGACTACCCCAATCACCCTCTCTCTTTTTAATGCTTTAATTATTGGCGTGATCTTTGCTCAGTTAGCCCTCACGACCCCAGCTATTTTTCGAGCACTAGACCCAGACGCTGCGTCAAAATTATTACGTACTATTTTTCCTAGATATTATCTTTTATTAATCAGCTTATCCTTACCCCCTTTGCTGGTCCTATTTTTCCAGGACACCTCTTTGCACTGGTGGCTAGCTGTCAATGTCACACTTCATGGCACCTTGGGCTTACTGGCAATACCGCTGACGAATGCCGCAAAGGATAGGGGATGGGACAAGGTATTTTCCTTTACTCACGGCCTGAGTGTTTATTGCACGGTGGTTATTCTTTTGCTGAGCAGCATTCAATTTTTTACTTATATCAGCTAGATTTTTATGGCAGAGCATCGCAAGATCAATCTTCCTAAAAAAATTTGCTATCACTGCAAGAAACAATTTGCATGGCGAAAAAAATGGGAAAGAGCCTGGGAAGAAATAAATTTTTGCAGTCTAAAATGTAAATCAGAATCAAAAAAAACTGTCTCACCCTTGAACTTCATTCATTCGGCTCCATATTGCAACAAAGAGGATAAAAATTATGCCAAGAGCTAAAACCAAGTCATTTCAAACAGAAACTAAGCAGCTATTACAGCTAATGATTCATTCGTTGTATTCCAACAAAGAGATTTTTCTAAGAGAGCTGGTCTCTAATGGCTCCGACGCCCTTGATAAAATTCGCTTTGAATCTATTGAGAACTCAAAACTACTTGGCGATGACTCAGATTTAAAGATTAATATCCATCTTAATGCTCAGAATAATACGATTACCATTTCTGATAACGGCATCGGCATGAATGAAGAAGAGATTATTCAAAATATTGGAACCATAGCAAAATCAGGCACAGCGCAATTTCTGTCTGAGATGGCAGGAGAGAAGAAAAAAGATTCTAATCTCATCGGTCAATTTGGTGTGGGTTTCTATTCGGTTTTTATGGTTGCAGACAAGGTCTCTGTGCACTCCCGTGGAGCCACAGCTAAAGCTGAAGAGGCTGTATTGTGGGAAAGTTCTGGCGAGGATACGTATCAGCTCTCTTCTATTCCTAAGCAAGATCGTGGTACCACTATTACCGTGTACCTGAATGAAGAAAATAAAGAGTTTTCAGAGTTAATGCGCGTTAAATTTCTATTACAAAAATACTCTCAATACATTAACTTTCCCTTGATTCTGAACCCAGAAGAAGGTGAAGCAGAAACCATTAATGATTCTGATGCGTTATGGCTAAAATCTAAACGGTCGGTTAAAGATCAAGAGTACAAAGATTTTTATAAATTTATTTCATATGACAATAACGATCCCTTAGCTTGGATGCACAATAAAGTTGAGGGCAAGCAAGAATACACAAGCCTGTTATTCATTCCAGAAAAATCTCCTTATGATTTATGGAATCGGGATACCCCTCGAGGAATAAAATTATTTATACAGCGTGTTTTTATCATGGATGATGCTGCACATTTTCTGCCTTTGTACCTAAGGTTCATCAAAGGTGTTGTTGATTCTAGTGACCTCCCTTTGAATGTTTCACGAGAGATTCTACAAGATCATCCTCTCGTAGATTCTATTAAAAAAGGCCTCACAAAAAGAGTGCTTGATGCTTTGAAGAAAATGCAAAAAGACAAGCCTGAGGATTATCAAAAATTTTGGAAGGAATTCGGTTTGGTTATTAAAGAAGGCCCAGCAGAAGATTATGAAAACTCTGAATCTATTGCAGAACTTTTTCTATTTGCGAGCTCTTTATCAGATTCGCACGAGCTAGACACAAGCTTAGATCAATATGTTGGCAGGCTTAAAGATGGCGAAGACAAAATTTATTACTCCATTGCAGATTCTTATGAAGCAGCAGCGAACTCGCCTCACATCGAGCATCTTAAAGCTAACGACACTGAGGTTTTACTTTTAACTGATCGAATTGATGAATGGCTCATGTCAACACTCATGCAGTTCAAGGGTAAAACCCTAGTCAATGTTGCAAAAGAAGAGCTTGATGAGACTGAGGATAAACCCAAGGTCACGAAAGAAAAGCAAGAAATTATCGATAAGATTAAAAAAACTTTAGATGCAAAAGTTTCAGATGTTGTTGCTAGCTCTCGTCTTGTTGATTCAGCTGTCTGTTTAGTATTATCCAAAGATGAGCCCGGCGCGCAGCTGAAAAGAATACTAGAGGCCTCAGGTCAAAGTTTTGGAGATTCTAAGCCCGTCTTGGAGGTGAATCTAAAACATAAGCTGATTAAAAAACTGGGCACCCTGTCAGGCAAAGAGTTTACAAATTTCTCTCAGTTCTTGTTTGATTATGCGGTGATTGCAGAGGGCGGAACCCCCAAAGATCCCTCAAAGTATCTACGACAGCTAGATAAATATCTCGCATAAATGATTAGTAAAAAACAGGTCGCAGTTCTCGGTGGCGGGAGCTTTGGCACTGTTTTGGCCAACATTGCCGCCTCGAATGGCCATGCAGTTCGCTTGTGGGTTAGGGATGCAGAGCAGGCTCTTCGCATAAACTCTGAAGGTGCAAATGCCACCTATCACCCAGAGCTGATACTCTCAGATAATATTTCGGCTTCTGAGGATTTAGAGTCTGTTGTGAGCAATGCTGAATATATCTTAGTTGCAACACCAAGTGTAATATTTGAGCAAATTATTGCTCGTCTTGCGCCCTATATTCACCCATCTGTTTCCATTATTTCTTGCACCAAAGGGATCCAGCCTGATCCTTTTCGAACAATGACGGAAATTATTTCGCATCATTTGGGTCATATTATTGGTAACCAGATAGGTGTGTTGAGCGGACCCAATCTAGCCAAAGAAATTGCTGAACAAAAAATTGCAGGCACAGTGATCGCATCTTCTAGCTCAGAGTTAACATCTAGCATTAAGTTAATCCTGTCTTCCTCTACCTTTAAAGTTTTTTCAAGTTCAGATATTCAGGGGGTTGAGTTAGCTGGTGCGCTGAAAAATATCTATGCAATCTGTTGCGGCATTGCGCATGCTAAGAATGTTGGTGAAAATGCACTTGGGTTTATTATCACCAGAAGCATGGCAGAAATGAGTAGATTTGCAGTTGCAAAGGGAGCTAACCCTATTACTTTTCTTGGATTATCTGGAATGGGCGATCTAATGGCCACATGCACTTCTAAGCTATCTCGTAATTTTCAATTAGGCGAGCTCATTGCAAGAGATATAAGTTTACTTGAAGCCAAAGAGCTGGTGGGTCAAGTGGCAGAAGGCGCTAGAACTCTCGAGGTAGTTTACAAGGAAGCACAAACCATTCAGGTGAGTATGCCCATGGTTGAATCTCTGTATAATATTCTCTACAAGGGAGTAAAGTCAGAGCAACTACTTGAAGATTTGCTCGATCATCCGAACGAAGTTGATGTAGAATTCACCCAATAGGATTAAATTATGACAGAGATTAAAAAAGATGAACTATTAGACCTTAAGAAGTGGCAACGCTTTTTCTTCATGTTAATTTATGGCGCAGCTCTTAATTTCGTGGTGGGCATTCTATTCTTTTTGATCGCTATACAGTTTCTCTTTTATCTATTTACCTCGAACACTAATGAGCAATTAAAGTCGGTCCATCATTGGCTCCAAGATTTCTTTAATGATGCATTAGACTTTTTGAGTTTCAATACCAACTCTAAACCTTGGCCGTTTAAAGGAGGTAAAGAAAGCTCAGACTCAAGCGAGGAAGAGGTTATAGATGCCGAAGAAGTTATTGAAGTGGATGCTGAGGAGCTAGACTCGTCAGATAACCAGGCTTAACTAACTCCCTAGTAAAGCAAGAAACTCAGCTCTTGTAGATGGGTTATTTCTAAAGACTCCAACCATTGAGGATGTTTTCATTACAGAATTTTGTTTTTGCACGCCTCGCATGACCATACACATATGCTGAGCTTCCACTACAACGGCACAGCCCTTGCACCCAGTAATCTCTGTAATTGCATCTGCCACCTCATGGGTTAATCTTTCTTGAATTTGAAGCCTTCTTGCAAACATGTCTACGATTCTTGCTATTTTACTTAAGCCTAAAACTTTACCATCTGGAATGTATGCAACATGGCACCTCCCATTAAATGGAAGCATGTGATGTTCACACAAAGAATAAAACTCAATGTCTCTCACCAGCACCATATCTTCGATATCAGAATCAAATAAAGCATTGTTCACCACTTTATCCAAGCTCATCTTGTATCCATGATTTAGAAACTTAAATGCTGCAGCTGCTCTTCTTGGCGTATCAAGCAGTCCATCTCGAGATGGATCCTCGCCAATATCTTTGATCATATACTGGAAAGATTCTATTAATTTGTCTGAGGGAGTCACAATTTCATCAAAGTCATTTGAATTCTCTAGATTTGAAATATTTTCTGCCATTTTTTTGCCCAGGGTTAATCAGCTACTATTTTAGCTTTTATAAGAATTCTTTGTAAGGCAAAGTTGCCTCTAATGAGAATTTTTCTCCAGTTTTTTTATTAATAATTTCCTGGTCGTTAAATTCAAAATCAACCATGCCATCAAGAACGCCTTCTCCAAAGATGTATCTAGATTTAGTATCTCCTTTAAAGATAAGTTTTTTCTCTACTTCCAGAGCTTCTTGAACCCCAGCATTTGCTTCCTCATATTTTTGCAATTCTTTTTTTGAGTACTTTGCCTGAAGTAAGCTCATTGTTTTTTGAGGGGAGGCAACCAAGGCAGTTCCATTGTTACCGCCAAAACCTTTGGCATTCAGAACAGCAAAATCAAATGCACCTTGCTCGAACTCTAAATGGTCCAGTAAATAATTTACATTATCCGAGCTAACATTTTCGGCTATGGCGGGGGTTGAGGTGATGCCTGGGATCTTGAGATGATTCCAGCTACCCAAAGCATTAATCATTTGATCGCCTCCCGCAGCACCAAGAGAGTGCCCAAGATAGGATTTAATCGCTGTGACTGGAAGAGCATCAATATTCATGGCTTTCGCTAAACTGGATATGATGTGTGATTCGCTTTCTCGGTTTTGTGGGGTGCTGGTTCCATGCGCATGAACAAATGTTTTATTCAAAGCATCTTGGCCAAAGTATTGCTGGACTTGTTTGAGAGTTTTGCCCATCGTCAAATAATTGCCTGCACCAGGGCCAGAGATTGATTTTTTAAATCCATCAGCATGGATATGGCTAGAGAGCGCTGCGCCATGAATTTCTAGCCCTAACTCGATTGCAAGCTCATCCGCCATGAGCACAATAAATTGGGCAGATTCTCCCAGGCTCATACCAATATTCTCACCAAAAGGCCTGCAAATTTTTCTATAGTTAGGGGCGCTAGAGTCTTCGCCTAACCTTTCCTGAAGGGCCATCAGATTACTGTCTTCGGCTAACCCCTTGGTGGCGGCAAAGGCCTCATAAATCTCAGGCACAATACCTGATTCTGCTGCTCCAACAATGCAAATTAAAGCTTCGCCAGATTGAATCATGGAGATTCCTACCTTTAGATTATATTGAAAAGTAGCACAAGCGCCGACAAAGTTTCCGGTGATACCCATGCTTCCTAGAACATAGGCGTGAGCAAAATCTGCGCTCATCTCCCCTAATGACATGGCCATGTGTTTGCTCGTGACTCTCGATCCTGAGAGGGCTGACTGAAACATACCGCCCATTCCATATTTATCAGCTTGAGCAACTGCGCAGCCAGAAATGCAACCTATTTTATCTCTGGGCACTTTTTGAATAATTTCTTCCCAAGGCAGTCCAAGGCTTTTTAGTGCGTCAGATAAGCCAAATACAGTCATAGCAAGACTGCGAGGGTGTTGCCTAGCATTATAAGTATCTGCAGGATTAAAACCTGAGGGAAGCTGCCCTCCAGCAGAAGAGGGAAGCTCAGGATCCCTTAAATTATTGAGTTGAAAAAAATCTTGATCGATTTCTCTCATCAATGTTTTATTAAGAATCTTATTTTTATCAGAAGTACCCATCAGGTGACCAAGACTGGTCAAGACCTCTTGCTGCTCAAGGGGGCTAATCTTTTCAAATAAGATTCTGTTGTAACCCAGATCAAAAATAGAGCGACCAGCTGCGTTGATGCCGCCGTAACCAACAATTAGAGGAAGGCTAGCCACTATGGCTTATCTTTTTCGCCGCTAATAGTGTATTCAATATTAGGGTATTGATCGTCATTGGCCCGACTCCGCCAGGGACAGGGGTGTGTGCAGACGCTAAACTTTCTATTCCGTCCAACTCAACATCACCACATTTTTCTGCCGGGTGATAACCAGCATCTATTACTACAGCACCAGCTTTAATCCACTCTTTTTTAATTAGGCGAGGAACCCCGACTGCTCCAACAATAATATCGGCAGTCTGCACATGAAATGCCAAGTCTATTGTTCTGGAATGACAAATGGTCACGGTTGCATTTTTATTTAGCAGCATCATCGCCATAGGCTTGCCAAGAATAGGGCTTCTTCCAATAACCACAGCATGCTTTCCTGAAATATCAATTTGGTAATGTTCTAACATTCTCATGATGCCAGCAGGAGTGCAAGATCCATAAGCTTGCTCGCCCATTGTCATCCGACCAAACCCAAGGCACGTCACACCATCAACATCTTTTTCAATATCAATCGTATCAAAACATGCGCGCTCATCAATTTGTGAGGGGATAGGATGCTGCAAAAGAATGCCATGAACTTTAGGGTCATTATTTAACCCATTAATTATTACCAATAATTCTTCTGTTGTTGATTCTTTATCAAGCTCCATAGCTATAGACTCCATGCCTAGACGAGCGCATGCATGCTGTTTCATTTTCACGTAAGTTGCTGAGGCAGGATCCACCCCAACCAAAACAGTAGCGAGGGTAGGGACTATGCCCTCTTCTTTCAGCTTTGATACTTGTTTTTGAATTTCTTGCTCTGCAATTTGAGCAAGCCCTTTACCGTCTAAAATTTTTGATGACATGGCAACATTTTCCCATCATTAAATATTTATGCAATGGAGATTGATTATTTAAGGTTAAAACTTTAAGATCACACCCCTCGGGGTATAGCGCAGTCTGGTAGCGCACTCGCTTTGGGAGCGAGTGGTCGTAAGTTCGAATCTTACTACCCCGACCATTGTGCGCCTGTAGCTCAGTTGGATAGAGCAACGGTTTTCTAAACCGTGGGTCAGGAGTTCGAATCTCTTCAGGCGCGCCATTTATTACCTGCAGTCTCATTACCTTTAAAAATCTTCAGCCCTAACTATCTCAACCATGATTCGCTAAACTATTAAGCTCATAAATTCACTTGAGCCTTTCCTTTATAGGTAAGGACTAAACATATAGTAAAATACAAAGATCATGATAAAAAGTAATGCAATTCTATCTTTGGTCTTTTTTTGCATCGGCCATGCCTCGGGGCGTTTGAGTTGAACGCTTATTAAAAATGAAAAATAATTTATTGCAAGTAGCAGCTTTTTATAGATTCTCTCCGCTTTCAAATTTAGAACAGCTCCAGGAATCTTTTTATAATTTTCTGAACGATCAGCGGATGAAAGGTACTGTGTTGCTAGCCCACGAAGGCATTAATGGAACTGTTGCAGGCAGTCCAGATGCTATCGAAGCTTTTAAATTTTACTTAGATCAGCAAAATTTACTTAGCCCCAGCGATTTTAAACTTTCCTTTTCTACAAAAGAGCCTTTCCCAAGACTTAAAGTTAAAATTAAAAAAGAAATCGTCAGCATGGGCAACAGCCTTGCCAATCCCCAAGAATTAGTTGGAGAATACATTCAGCCGGAAGACTGGAATCAATTTATTTCTCAAGATGATGTGCTGGTTATTGATACCAGAAATACTTACGAGTATTCCATTGGAACTTTTAAAAATTCCACTCAACCAGAGACAACAAACTTTAGAGAATTTCCTGAATGGGTTGATCAACTAGAAAGCTTAGACATCAACAAAGATCAAAAGATTGCCATGTTCTGTACCGGTGGTATTAGATGTGAAAAAGCTTCTTCCTTCATGAAAGCCAGAGGCTTCACAGATGTTCATCACCTCAAAGGCGGTATTTTAAGTTACATAGAAAAAATTGATGAATCTGAGTCTCTGTGGAAGGGTGAGTGCTTTGTGTTTGATGACAGGGTGGCACTGAATCATCAGCTAGAAGTTGGATCATTTGATATGTGCCATGGCTGCAGAATGCCCATCACTAAAAACGATCAATTATCGACCAAATATGAAGCCGGCATTAGCTGCCCCAATTGCTTTGATCTCAAGACCCCTGACCAAAAAAAACGTTATGCTGATCGGCAAAAACAGATAGATTTGGCTAAACAAAGAAATCAAAAACATCTTGGCTCTAAACCCTCATGATTAAATAATCTGATGGTGCCTATACTCTATAGTTTTAGGCGATGCCCTTATGCCATGAGAGCCAGAATGGCAATAATTCTTTGTTCTGTGCGATGTGAGTTGCGAGAAATTTTATTAAGAGACAAGCCCGAAGCTATGCTTGAGATATCACCCAAAGGCACGGTTCCGGTTCTGCAATTGCAAGATAGAATTCTAGACGAAAGCATGGAAGTTATTGAGTGGGCTTTGCAGCAAGATTCTTCAAAATTTCATGTGTATTTAGACGACGAACAAAAGTTATCTTATGATTTGATTGAGCTGTTTGATACTAAGTTTAAACATCACCTGGATAGATACAAGTATGCCTCTCGATTTGAGGAGACTGCAGATGATCATCAGCAGGAATGCTTGCAGCTTCTTATTAAGCTTGATGCAGTCATTCAACCGGATCCATGGATTTTCGGAGATACCGTGAGCCTTCTGGATATTTCTATTCTACCTTTCGTAAGACAGTGCAAGATCGCAAATCCAGAATGGTTCGAGTCTCAAACATTCACCAAGGTTATTAGCTTAGTCAGTTATTTTGAATCTTCCGAATTATTTCTTCTTGCTATGGAGAAATTTAAAAAATGGAATCCCGCTGATCCGAAGATAGTTTTTTTCCCAAGATAAAAAACTATCTTTTTTATAGCCCAATGGAGTCGTAGCTGATCGCTATTCTGTCTAAGGCAGTTTTATAGGCTGCTGTCCTGAGATCTGGAATAGAGTGTTCTATCTTAACTAATCTAACTTTTTGGTATGCCTCGCGCATCATGTCATCAAGGCCTGAGCGAACTAAATCAATTTCATTTGCGCCTTCAATAAATTGTTCTTTAAATTTATCTGGCATCTGCTTTCCAGTCATGGTCTCGATTGCTGCAATGAGGGTATCAAATTGATATGCATTCCTCCGTTTTTCAAGTCTGCCAAATCGAATATGTCGCAGGTTCCTGACCCACTCAAAATAACTCACAGCAACCCCGCCAGCGTTGGCCATAATATCTGGAATGATTGAAATATTTTTCTTGATTAGAATCTCATCGGCCGCAAAGGTGATAGGGCCATTAGCAGCCTCTACAATGAGTTTTGATTGAATCTCGGCAGCGTTAGACTCATCGATCACATTCTCTCTTGCCGCTGGGATCAAAATGTCACAGTCCATGCAAAGAAAGCTAGAGCTATCCTCCTCAAATGAACCCTCAGGACAATTTTTAAATGTGCCTTCTTGTGTATAGAAATTCTTCGCAGCTTGAACATTTATGCCATCAGGATTAAGGAGGGCGCCATTGTGTTCCATGATGCAAATGATCTTGCAATCATCTTCTTCGTGAAGGAATTTAGCTGCATGAAAGCCAACATTGCCAAGCCCCTGGATAGCTATTTTCTTTCCTGCTAAGCCACCTTTAAAACCAGCAGATTCGTAATCCTCTTTATGTCGAAAAAATTCCCTAATAATATATTGCACTCCTCTGCCAGTGGCCTCAGACCGGCCAACCAAACCGCCTTTTTGAGGAGGCTTTCCAGTCACACAAGCTAAAGCATTGATGTCTGTTGGAAAAATTCTTCGATACTCATCTGCAATCCATGACATTTCTTGTGCACCTGTTCCTACATCTGGAGCTGGAACATTTTGCGCAGGGTTAATTAAGTCTCTTTTAATCAGCTCTTGAGCAAAACGGCGGGTAATTTTTTCAATTTCAGTTTTAGTCCAATCTTTTGGGTTAATTTTTAATGCCCCTTTTGATCCGCCATAGGGCACTTCAATAATTGCGCACTTGTATGTCATGAGAGCGGCTAAGGCCTCTACTTCTTCCTGCGAAGACTCAATGTCATATCTGATACCACCTTTTGCCGGTTCAAAATGCTCAGAATGAACTGATCGCCATCCAGTAAAGGTGTGGATCTCATCTCTTATCTTCACACCAAAATTAATAGTGTATGTTGAGTTACATATTTTAATTCTCTTGGCTAAATCAGCGGAGATATCAGTGTATTGAATAGCCTTATCAAACAATTTATTTGTGCTAGTTAAAAAATCTTTATTTGCCAAAATAACCCCCTGAAAAAATATTATTATAAGCTTTTTACATCTATAATGTTTCGTTTCGTGGCGGGTGTAGCTCAGTTGGTTAGAGCGCTGGACTGTGAATCCGGAGGCCGTGGGTTCGAACCCCATCACTCGCCCCATTTTTGGATACTTTGGATAAAATAAATATTATGTCTAGCAAATTAAAAAAACTGAAAGATTTAGAGCGTAAATTAACTGTTTCGGTTGAAGTTGATCAGTACGACGTTAAATATGATGCCAAGATTGCTAAAATTAAATCTAACGCCAAACTTGATGGCTTTCGCAAAGGCAATGTCCCTAATGATGTTTTAAAACAACGCTACGGAGACTCCATTCATTACGAGGTTTTAAATGAACTGATTCAAGAAAGCTATCCTTTAGAATTGCAAGCTCAAGAGTTAAAACCCGCATCTTCTCCAGCAATTAATATCGAAAGCGAAGATCCGGCCAAGCCTATTGCCTACTCTGCAGTGTTTGAGGTTTTTCCAGAAGTGAAGCCAAAACTCTCAAGATGGACTAGCTACGAAAAAACTGAAATTACCTTGGATGACCCTGATATTGATCTGGCAATCGCGGATATTACAGAGCGATACTGCCATTGGCACAAAGCTGAAAGAGCTGCTCAGGAGAAAGATCAGGTTGTGATCGATTTTGAAGGCAAGATTGAAGGCGAGGCTTTTGAGGGCAATCAATCCAAAGATTTTAAATTGGTGATTGGGTCTAAGTCCATGATTCCCGATTTTGAAGATAATCTGCTAGGCAAATCTTCGGGAGATAGCTTTTCATTTAAAACTCATTTTCCAGCAGATTATTTTAAAAAAGATCTAGCGGGCAAAGAAACAGAATTTTTTATTACCTTGCATGAAGTTCAAGAGATGCATAAAGCAGAAATTAACAAAGAATTATTTGAGACCCTGGCAATGGAAGATGTGGAAGACGAAGCAGGTTTTAGAGCTGAGATTCTTAAGCGAATGAAGGGTGAGATTGAGCAGCAAGAAAAATCTCTAACCAAAGAATCACTCTATGAAACTCTTTTAAAGGGCAATGATTTTAAAGTGCCAAAAGCCACGGTGGATGAGCAAGCAGCCCTTATGCGTAAGGACTCCCTAATGAGAATGGGTCAAACGCCTGAAAATGCTGCTGATGATTTATTTCCCCAAGAGGACTTTTTAGAAAATGCTGAAAAAAGAGTTCGACTTGACCTCCTGTTTTCCGCGCTCTTAAAACAGTATGAGCTAGAGGTTCAAGAAAGTGACTTAGACAAATTTATAGAAGAAGAATCCAGTAAATACAAAGATGGTGAGCAGTTCAAAACATGGATTCAAAGCCAACCACAGCAACTGGATCAGTACAAAATGGTTATTTTAGAAAACTTACTCATTGAAAAACTAGAATCTGACCTCAAATCAAAGGTAAAGGTAATAAAATTTTCGGAACTGGCAAATAAATAACTATGGAAACAATTAACTCAGGCTTAGTACCAATGGTTGTAGAGCAAACTCCAAGAGGGGAGAGGGCTTTTGATATTTATTCTAGGCTGCTAAAAGAGAGAATCATTTTTTTAACAGGCCCAATAGATGATTATATTTCCAATCTTGTTGTCGCTCAATTGCTTTTTTTAGAATCAGAGAATCCAGAGAAAGATATTAGTATTTATATTAATTCACCAGGCGGAGTGATCACCTCTGGGCTAGCCATCTATGACACCATGCAGTTTATAGCCCCAGAAGTATCAACTCTATGCATTGGCCAGGCCGCAAGCATGGGCTCATTACTCTTAGCAGGCGGTGCTGAGGGAAAAAGATTCGCCTTGACCAATTCTCGCATCATGATCCATCAACCTCTCGGAGGCTTTCAAGGGCAAGCTTCAGATTTTGAAATTCATGCCAAAGAAATGTTGCTTGTGAAGCATAAAGTTAATGAAATTCTAGCCAAGCATACAGGCAAGACACTAAAAAAAGTTGAGCAAGATACTGATAGAGATAACTTTCTTAATGCCAAAGAGGCTGTGAGCTATGGCATCATAGATGAGATATTAGAAAAGAGACCTCATGCTAATGGAAAATAAAGACAACAAGTTAATTTGCACCTTTTGTGGCAAAGGCCAAGAAGATGTTCGCAAGCTCATTGCAGGCCCTAGCGTTTATATTTGCGATGAATGCGTAGACCTATGCAACGACATCATTGAAGAAGAAGTTAAAACAGATGAGGTTGAAGTTTTAGAAGAACTGCCATCTCCTTTAGAAATTTTTAATCAATTAGACGAGTATGTAATTGGCCAAGAGAAAGCTAAAAAAATACTCTCTGTAGCTGTCTACAACCATTACAAGAGACTGCGCTCTAATTCAAAAAAAGATGAGATTGAGCTTCAGAAAAGTAATGTGTTACTGCTCGGTCCAACCGGCAGCGGCAAAACTCTTTTAGCGCAAACGCTTGCGCGTGTTTTGAATGTGCCGTTCACTATTGCCGATGCAACCACGTTGACTGAAGCGGGCTATGTTGGTGAGGATGTTGAAAATATTATTCAAAAACTTCTTCAAAAGTGTGACTATGATCCAGATAAAGCAGCCCTCGGGATTGTCTACATTGACGAAATTGACAAGATTGCTCGTAAGTCAGACAACCCCTCGATTACTCGAGATGTTTCGGGTGAAGGTGTTCAGCAAGCCCTTCTAAAACTAATTGAAGGGACAGTTGCATCCATTCCACCCCAGGGTGGGCGCAAGCACCCTCAGCAAGAATTTATCCAAATTGATACTTCTAATATTTTATTTATCTGTGGTGGAGCATTCTCAGGGATAGATGAGGTCATTAAACATAGAACTGATAAATCGGGAATAGGGTTTGGTGCAGCTGTGAAAGATACGCAAGCAACGGCGGCCTCTATTATTGAGACCTTAGAACCCGAGGACTTAGTCAAATTCGGATTAATTCCAGAGTTTGTTGGTAGGCTCCCGGTTATATCCACCCTGCATGAACTTGACGAAGAAGCATTGGTTAGAATTCTTCAGGAGCCAAAAAATGCATTGGTGAATCAATATAAATACCTTTTCGAAATTGATGAGGTTGAATTAGATTTTAGAAAAGAGGCCTTAATTGAGATTGCTAAAAAAGCTCTGAAAAGGAAGACAGGCGCTCGAGGGTTAAGATCGATTATGGAAGAGCTCTTGATGGATACCATGTTTGAATTACCGAATGTAGATCTGGAAAAAGTGATTGTTGATGAAAACTCAGTCATTCATTCCACAGACCCTATTAAGGTTTTTAAATCTTCTAAGAAAAAATCTTCATCTGCTGGTTGAATTTAAAGAATTCTCCCTCATTATATTTGTATGGCTAACATTAAATATGATCTTCCTTTAATTCCTCTTCGAGATGTCGTGATCTTTCCAGGGGTGGTGTCAACTCTCTTTGTGGGAAGACATAAATCAATCAATGCACTGAATGCCGCCATGGCTGGCGAGAAAAAAATTATTCTTGCTGCACAAAAAGACGGCTCATTTGACTCACCGCTATTTGATGATTTATTTAAAGTAGCCACCATTGCAAATATTCTTCAGTTGATCAAACTTCCCGATGGAACTGTCAAAGTTTTAGTAGAGGGCTCTAACAGAGCTGCAATGGAGTCTTTGGAGTCCGACAAGGATTATTCTAAGGTTAGGGTTAGCCTTATTCCCGAGCCTGTTTTTGACCAGAAAGATGGAGAGAATCTGGCCCGTTTTGTGAAGGCCAAGTTCCATGATTTTATTAAGCTCACGAAAAAAATTGCCCCTGAAGTTCTTGCATCCATAGATGCATTGGATGATTTATCAAGAATTATTGATTCTATTGCCGGCCATCTGCCTATGGATATCAAGCAAAAACAAGAGATTTTAGAAACCGCAGATTTTCAATTAAGAGCAGAAATCCTAATTGCCTTTATCGAATCCCAATTAGACGTGATGGACATCGATAAAAAAGTTCGCAATAGAGTCAAAGGTCAGATGGAAAAATCTCAACGAGAGTATTACTTGAATGAGCAGATTAAAGCCGCACAGAAAGAACTGGGCGACATTAATGATGAGGTTGATGAATTATCTCAGCTAGAGAGCGATATTACTAAAGCTGGAATGTCGAAAGAAGCCTTGAAAAAAGCCAACAATGAATTTGCAAAATTTAAACAGATGTCTCCTATGTCTGCAGAGGCTTCTGTTATTCGCTCCTATTTAGATTGCTTAATTGACGTGCCATGGAACAAAAGAAGCAAGGTTAAGTCTGATTTAAAAACTGCTATAGATATTTTAAATGAAGATCATTTTGGTTTAGATGAGGTTAAGGAGAGAATTTTAGAATACCTAGCCGTGCAACAGCGGGTTAAAAAATTAAAAGCTCCTGTGATTTGTTTGGTCGGGCCTCCAGGCGTTGGTAAAACCTCTTTGGGAAAATCCATTGCAAGAGCGACCAATAGAAAATTTGCCAGAATGTCTTTAGGAGGCGTCAGAGATGAGTCAGAGATTCGCGGCCATCGACGCACCTACATTGGATCAATGCCAGGAAAGATTATTCAAAAACTCTCCAAGGTAGAATCAAAAAATCCATTATTCCTGCTTGATGAAATCGATAAAATGGGGATGGATCATCGAGGTGACCCAGCATCAGCTTTATTGGAGGTTTTAGATCCAGAGCAAAATAATTCCTTTTCTGATCATTACCTAGAGGTAGATTTTGATTTATCTGAGGTGATGTTTGTGTGCACAGCTAATACCTTAAATATTCCTACCGCTTTATTGGACCGGATGGAGATTATAAGGATTCCCGGATACATTGAAGATGAAAAATTAAATATTGCTAAGCAGTACCTTATCCCCAAACAGCTAGAAAGAAATGGTCTGGATGCAAGCGAAGTAAAATTAACAGACCCATCTATTTTAGATTTAGTTCGCCATTACACTCGCGAAGCAGGGGTTAGAGGTCTCGAGCGCCAAATTGCAAAAATTTTTAGAAAATCGGTCAAAGAACGCGTACTGGCTGATCAGAAAAAAAAGAATTCTCCCATCAATGTAACCCCAAAAAATCTTGAGCAATATTGTGGCGTTCCTAAATTTACATTTGGTCAGGCTGATACAGAGAATATTGTAGGCAAAGTTTCTGGGCTTGCATGGACCGAGGTTGGCGGCGAATTGTTGACCATTGAGACTTCTTATGTTCCTGGCAAGGGAAGGGTTATTAAGACAGGTTCGCTGGGCGATGTGATGCAGGAATCTATTCAGGCAGCCTTGACTGTAGTCCGCTCTCGCTCAGAGAAACTGGGAATACCTACAGATTTTTATGAAAAATTTGATGTTCACATTCACGTGCCTGAAGGAGCGACGCCTAAAGATGGCCCTAGTGCTGGCGTAGGAATGTGCGCAGCAATGATCAGCGTATTCACTGGGATCCCCGTCAGATCAGATACAGCCATGACTGGTGAAATAACTCTTCATGGCCAAGTCCTAAAGATTGGAGGGTTGAAAGAAAAGCTTTTAGCTGCAAAAAGAGGCGGCATTAAGAGGGTAATTATTCCGGCAGAAAATGCTGCAGATATCAGAGAAATCCCCTCTCAAATTACTCATGCCTTAGAAATTATTCCTGTTCGCTGGGTTGACGAAGTGATCACCCATGCGCTTATTTCGGAACCTAAGCCCTTGCGAAAAAAACGTGCAACAAAAAATATTACAAAAACTAAGACCCCAAATTCTCGCTCATCCTCTTTGCAGCCCCATTAGAATAGGTTTAAAAGCTTGACATTTAGTTTAGATTAGCTTTTCATAGAGTTAGTTACATAACAAATTAGAGGAAAATTAAATGAATAAATCAGATCTAGTAGACGCAGTGGCTTCATCAGCAGACGTGACTAAAGCTTCGGCAGGAAGAGCTGTTGATGCAGTTTTAGAGTCAATCGGTGATACTTTAGGCAAAGGCGATTCAGTTTCGCTTGTAGGCTTCGGAACTTTCTCAGTAAGACATAGAGCTGCTAGAGAAGGAAGAAACCCTCAAACAGGCGCATCAATGCATATTGCTGCTTCAAAAGTTCCAGGCTTTAAAGCTGGCAAAGGATTAAAAGATAAAGTTAAGAAGTCTTAATTAACTTTAGATTTAATAGTCTTTTAAAAAAGGGTGCATAAGCACCCTTTTTTTATGTATCATTGTTAGCTTTTAAAAGGGTAGTTTGGTTATGCTAGAGTCAGTTAGAAACTTCTTGTCAGGAAAAACAGTCATAGTGGTCGCGATACTCCTTGCGATACCCTTTATATTTCTTGGCTCCACATCTCTTGGCACTACTTTCAGTAGTTACGGCACAGTTAACGGAGAGACTGTGACACAAATAGATATCAACTTAGCAACCAGCCAGGTCTCACAGAGATTGCAGTCAATATACGGGGAAGAGTTTTCCTTGGAAGATCTAGAGGAAGAGGTTTCCGTCAATCTAATTAAAAATGAAGTGATCAATCAAAAGACTTTGCTCTCTCAAGCAAAAAAAATGGGTCTCAGCACCTCTGAGAAAAAAGCCAAGCAAGAAATTATTAATCTCCCGATGTTTCAGGGAGACCTAGGATTTGATCAAGCCTTATTTGAATCTACAATTCGAGCCAATGGATTTTCGCCCGAAGAATATATTCGTCTTGTGCAAGAAAGTATGTCCCTTGATAGACTTGTTACAGCCATGGGTGTTGCAGCCTTTCCAATTGAGCAAGATATGTTATCGATGGCCTCAATGCTTGAAACTTCTCGAGACATTAATTTTATTAAGATCGATAAAGCAGGGCTAACTGATAGCCAGGCAGGGTCACTAACAGAAGGCCAGGTATTTTATGATGCCAATCCGTTTTTATTCCTTTCCCAAGAAAAAAGAGATTTCTCATACATCGTCCTAACGTTTGATGCTTACAAGCAGCAAGTGAATGTTCCGGACGGCTACATAGAACAAGCCTATGCTGATTACCTAGATAACCTGACTGGACAACTGCAAAATCGTATCTCCCATTTAATGATTGATAAATCTAATTATGACAATTCGACTGAGGCCAAAAATAGCATCGAGCAGATACTGGCTGACATGCAAACAGGGTCCATGACATTTGAAGAGGCTGTTGTTGCTTCGAGTGATGATTTAGCTTCCAAAGACTCATTGGGTGATCTTGGTCTGTCTTCCGGCGATGCATTTCCTGAGGAGTTTGAGGTAGCAATTACCAGCATGTCATTAAATGACCTTAGTGACGTGATTGAGCTTGAAGATTCATTCCATGTTTTAAAACTGACTGAAAGACTCAAACCTGAGATTAAAAACCTGGAAGATATGTCAAAACAGCTTCTGGAAGAACTGGTGGAGGCTGAAGCCTTGGCATTGATGCAAGAGGACTTCTTGGAGTTAGAATCATTGGTGCTGGCCGGAGTTACCTTGGGCGAGCTTGCCGATACTGTTGAAAGTTCTATAGCTGTCACCGGACTACAAGATAGTGAAACCATCGCTTTAGAAAATTTTAATAACTACTCATCCACAGACTTATTTCATACCAGGGTTCTGCCCAATAAGATAGAAATCTTTGAAGGCGACGATAGCTATGCCTTTGTGATGCTTACTCAAAAGCTCGAGCCAGCAGTCCAGCCTTTTGTTGATGTGGCTGAAATAGCCATTCAAGAAGTTAGATCGGACAAAGCCAATGAGATCATTGCTAATTTTGCAACTGATGTAGAAGCTATTTTAACTGGTGGCAAGGCAATGCCTGAGCTTGCAGGTGTGAGCAAGGAAACTTTCAAAAATGTTAAGCGCTTCTCTTCGCTGCTTCCATCCGAAGTGATTAGCAAGACCTTTGAATCGTCTGTTGGTTCGCTGGTAAGTAGCACTGCTTTTAATGGCGATAGTTACTGGGCACAATCTTCCAATGAAGTAGCTCCTAGTCCAGAGGACATAGGGGACTCAATCGAGCAATACCAAGGCTTTTATAGTGAAGTCTTAGGCCAGCAATTCTCAGGCTTTATTGACCAGGCATTCAAGAAGAACCAAAAGGTTCGTTTGGAGAACTTTGCTTCGAATTAATCAGCGTATTCTTCTGTAGACATAGCAGCTGTATTAAAGCCGCCATCAACGTAGGTAATTTCACCAGTGACTCCGCTTGCTAGATCCGAGCAAAGAAAGGCAGCAACATTCCCAACTTCAAGGGTTGTGACAACTCGACGAAGCGGCGCTCTGTTAGCATAGTTAGTCAACATTTTTCTAAAGTTTTTCACTCCTGAGGCTGCAAGGGTTTTAATGGGTCCTGCTGAAATAGCATTCACCCTAATGCCATCTGGCCCCATGGCTGCAGCAAGAAATCTTGTATTGGCTTCAAGGCTAGCTTTTGCTAAGCCCATCACATTGTAGTTGGGCAGTGATTGCATAGACCCTAAGTAGGTCAGGGTTAATAAAGCCGAATTAGGATTAAGCATGGGCTTGGCCCCTTTGGCCATAGCGGTAAAACTATAAGAGCTAATATCATGGGCTATCCTAAATCCCTCTCGGGTTGAGGCATCAACAAAATTTCCCTCTAATTCATTGGCTGGAGCGAAACCTATTGAATGCACAAAACCATCAAAAGTCTCCCAGTGATTTGAGAGGTCTTTGTACATGGCATCAATACTCTCATCCGAGGCAACGTCACATTCAAACAGCAGGGAAGAACCTAATTCATTTGCTATTTTTTCTACGTTACCTTTTAGTCTTTCACTTTGGTAGGTAAACGCAAGCTCAGCACCTTGTGCGCTCATGGCTTTGGCAATACCGGCGGCAATAGAATGTTTATTTGCAAGACCGGCTATAAGGATTCTTTTATTTTTTAACATCATGCGTAGTCATCAGGTCAGTGAGTTTAATAAATCGTATTATATAACAGTAAATATAAGCTTTGATTTAATAGTTAATAGAATTTTTTTTGAAACATCTTGGGAACTTTTATCAGGGGTATTGTGTCATCTGCTAAAAAAAGTCTATAATAGCCAGCAGAATTGAATAGCCAGCTATTCTTTTCATTTTTTAACCATATGGAGTATTACATGATTGATTTAAATAAATTTTTATTCAGCGCTTTCGCAGTAGTTTCATTGTCGGCACCTATAGCTTTTGCTCAGGATGCTAACTCTGATATTGAGGAAGTTGTTGTAACCGGATCAAGAATTACCGATCCAAACATTATTAGTTCTTCCCAAATCGCCGTTGTCGATGGGCAAGACATATTAGATGCTGGAATAACCAGAGTTGAGGATTTCTTAAATGACATGCCTCAAATCTCACCGGGTCAATCTATTACTAACTCTAATGGTTCTAGTGGAACAGCTACAGTTAACTTAAGAAATCTAGGCTGTACTAGAACATTGGTTCTTCTAAACGGAAGAAGACTGGTTCCAGGAACTACAGGCGGTGGAAGTTGTGCAGATTTAAACACTATACCAACATTGCTTTTAGACAGAGTTGAAGTTTTAACTGGTGGCGCGTCATCTGTCTATGGTTCAGATGCGGTTGCTGGTGTTGTTAACTTTGTATTAAATGATGAATTTGTAGGCTTTAAAGCTGCATACTCACATGGTTTCTACAACCATGAAAATGATAACAGTTCACTAAGAGCACTTGTTAAAAGCTATGGCTATGCTCAGGCACCAAGCGACGTTCAAACTGGCGATACTGGTAAATTCTCAATGGCATTCGGTGGTGACATCAATGATGGGAAAGGCCACGTAACAGCATTCTTTGAACACACAGATACTAAACCAATACTTCAAGGCGACTTCGACATTAGTGCTTGTGCATTAAGTGGTGGTACTCAGAGATGTGGTGGTTCATCTACTATTCCTCCAGGACGATGGGCTGACTTTGGTGGTTACACTGCAGGCGGGTTTGTAAATGTTGATCCTACTGTTACTGGCGTAGACTGGAAAGTAGAAGGCAACAACTTTGTTCCTAGAGCTGGCCAAACATACAACTACAACCCAACAAACTTTTTCCAAAGACCTGATGACAGGATGAATGTTGGATTCTTTGGTAAGTATGAAATTACTGATAATGCAGAAGTCTACATGGATTTCACAAGCATGAAGTCTGAATCAAATGCTCAGATTGCATACTCAGGTACTTTTGGAAATATCTCATCACTTCCTTGTTATAACGCTCTTCTATCAGCACAGCAATATCAAGCTGCTTGTGGCGATTGGACTGGTATGGGCGGATCTCATGCTCCTAACTTTGCAACTGGTGCAGCTGCTCTTTCATACATCAATGGATTAAACTCGTCCGTAGCTGACGGATCAATTGTAGGTTTTAACGCTCCTTTGTATTCTTTGAAAAGAAATGTTGAAGGTAACCCAAGACAAGGAATTCAAACTTACAAGAGTTACAACACGACTATTGGTCTAAGAGGCGACATTAATGACGATTGGTCATATGACGTTTATTACCAGAATTCAGCTGTTAACTATGCCAATGAGTATAGAAATGACCTTTCAGTTATAGCTATCAATCGTGCGGTTAACGTAGTTAACGTAGCTGGAGTTCCAACTTGTGTGGCAAAACTTCAAGGCATTGATGCTAACTGTGTGCCTTACAACCTTTTCCAAGGTGGCTTGGCTGGTGATAAAGGAATTCAAGGCGTAATTGATGGCGGTCAAACTGCTCAAGATTACCTTGCTAAATCTACATTTATTAACGGTGACGGAAAGCAGAAAATTCTTTCTGGATTTATCACTGGTGACACAGGATTTACTATTCCAGGTGCTCCAGGCTCTATTTCTTTGGTAGCTGGTTTTGAAACTAAAGAACTTTCAACTGACTTCAGACCTGATACTCCTACATTGATGGGTGACAGATCTGGTTCAGGCGGCGCAACACTTCCAATCGGCGGTGGTTATGACGTAGATGAATTCTTCTTTGAGCTAGGTATTCCTGTAATGAACAACCTAAGTGTTGATGCTGGATTTAGATCAGCTGAATACTCTACAGGCGCTGAAACAGACGCGATGAAACTTGGTGCTTATTGGACTGTAACTGACGACGTGTCTTTTAGAGCATCTTTCCAAACAGCCCAGCGTCACGCTACTATTGGAGAGCTATTCTTGGCTGTTAGTGATGGACTGGTTGATCTTGATAATGATCCTTGTTCTATCCAGCAAAATGGATCTGCTGCAACAGCGACTGCTGCTCAGTGTCTAAATACTGGATTAGCGTCTAATCTTTACAACACAGACCTGAACTCACCTGCAGATCAGTACAACACCAAGGGTGGCGGAAACCCACTAGTTTCTCCAGAAGAATCTGAGTCACTAACTATTGGTGCTGTTATCACTCCAGCTTCAATTCCTGGTCTTACATTAACTATTGATTACTTTGACATCACTGTTGAAGACGGCATCGGTTCTATTAGTGCTAAAACTGCATTGGACAAATGTATTTCAACTGGTTCAGCTTCATACTGTGGACTAATTAACAGAAATGCAACGAATGGTTCATTGTGGTTAACTGGTGGTTACATATCATCACAGCTAACTAATATTGGTGAAGAGTCAACAAGTGGCCTAGACTTTATCTTTGATTACTCTTTTGATACTTCATATGGAATGGTTGAGATAGAAGGTGTGACTACTATGTTAGACACATTTGATATTATCGAACTTCCAGGTTCTGCTGCGATTACTTGCTCAGGCAACTGGGGTGGTTCATGTGGAAAGAATCCTTTACCTGAGGTTTCTGGTAAATTCAAAGCGACTCTTGCAACTGAGTACGATACAGACGTATCACTTGGTCTAAGATACCTTGGCGAAACCACAGATCTTAATTCAAATAAAATTGATTTTGATGCTACAACATATTTTGATCTAACCCTTCAGCACACACCTACAGAAAACATGGTTGTGACTTTTGGTATCAATAACTTGTTTGACGAAGAGCCTGGTTACACTTCTGATGCTGGAACAGCGCCAGGAAACGGTAACACTTTCCCAGGTTACTTTGATGCATTCGGTCAGTATATTTTCTTAAACTTGACTGTTTCATACTAAGTAAAAAAAGAATTATAAAAAAAGGGTGCGTAAGCACCCTTTTTTTTGGCCTGCATTTAATTCTTCAGCCCCTAAAGCACAAGATTTAAAAACGTTATAAGGAGAGCAATGGGTGGTAAAAATTGAATAATGAGGTTGCATCAACCCCAGTGAAATTAGTGATTAAGAAAATTCATAGATGGCATGCATTACTTTTTGCTATACATGCTTAAAGAAATACATGCTTAAAGTTGACTTTATGTAATAAAATAGGAACAATTAATGCAACTAACAAACTTTTAGGGAGTTTACATGTCTAATGTTATTAAATTTTCATTGGTAGCAGTCCTTTCATTAGGCCTATTACCGAATTATTCTTTTGCTCAAGACGCAGTTGATGATGATGCCGAAGAAGTCATTGTTACTGGTTCTAAGATCAAGCGATCTATCTTTGATAGCTCAAAGCCATTAGAAATTATCTCTGCTGCTGCTATTGAAAGAACTGGATTAAACAATATTGGTGACATTCTTCAGAATATTTCATCTTCTGATGGCACCGGTATTCGTCCAGTTACCACAGCAACTAACGGCGGCGATGGTTCTAATGAAATTTCATTAAGAAATCTAGGCTCTGGAAGAACACTTGTGCTGATTGATGGTAGAAGATGGGTAACTGATGCTTATGGCTCAGTTGACATGCAAACAATTCCTGCCTCTATTATTGAAAGGGTTGAGATCCTAAAAGATGGCGCTTCATCAATCTATGGATCCGACGCTGTTGCTGGCGTTATTAACATCATCACAAAGAAAGACTTTGATGGCTTTCAGCTTAGAGCTAGTTCTGGAGAATACGATGCTGGTTATGGTGCTCAAAATCAAATTAGCTTAACTTTTGGCTCTTCATCCGAGAAATCAAGAAACATTTTTAATGTCTCTTTTGCAGACCAAGCAGGCATCATGGCCGGTGAAATTCCAAGAGCTAATCAACCATACTATGGTTGCACCAATCTTCCAGGTACAGGCACAGGCGCAGAAAATACCCCTACTAACCTAGGCCCTAATAATGCTCAGAACTCTGGGTATGGTAACTTTGCTCCTGCTACTAGCGGACTTTGTGGATCTTCATATCCCGCATACGGAAGATTCTTTACTGTAAATAAATATTTAGAGCCAGGAAAATCCGGCGCGTCTATTGATGACTTTATTCCATGGTCAAATGCTGGTAGGTATAACTACTCTCCTGTTAACCATGTTCAAAATCCTGTGAGTAGACATGGAGTATATGCCTCATCTGAATTCGATATTTCAGATGATTTAATGGCCTACGTCCAGTTTAATTACACAAAATCAAAGCGTGTTAATCAGCTAGCCCAAGTGCCGATGACAGCAACTACAAGTGCTGGTCCTCAATGGCAGCTTAACAATGGTCGATTTGCCACTAAAGGTGGTCACTTCAACCCATTTGGCGTAGATACTACATTTGGTTTCAGATCTATAGCCATTGGCCCTAGAATTTATGACTATGATTACGATACTTATGGAATCAGAGCTGGATTAGATGGTAGGTTTGAGTTGGCAGGTAATATCTATTCCTGGACAGCTGGCGTGCAACTAAATGATGCTGCATATGACTCTAAGTTATTTAACTTTGTTGATCTCAATCATTTATCTAACGCTGTCGGAGATTCATTTAGAGATGCTACAACTGGTGTATTAACATGTGGTACTCCTGAGAATATTGTTGCAGGTTGTACACCATTCAATCTTTTTGGAGGACCTGATTTGGGTCTTTCTGCTGGCATAATTTCACAAGCTGAATATGACGCTATGGTTGGATATGTTGGTTACGACGGTGTTCAATCAGCTGGTTACGACAGTGATGATTACTGGTTAGAAATTTCTGGTCCACTATTTGAGATGCCATATGGTAATGCAGCCTTCGCAGCAGGTTACGAGAAGCGCGCTGGAGGTTACTTTGATACTCCTGATGCTCTAGTAAGCTCTGGTGGTTCTTCCACTAACTACAGAGAACCGACTAGAGGTAAGACTTCTGTTGAAGAATTCTTTGTTGAGATCAACATACCGCTTCTTTCTGGTATTGTTGGGGCGCAAGAGCTCGAAATGACTATTTCAGCTAGAACTTCAGATTACTCAGCACAGGGGTTGGTTGGTGTTACACCTAACAGTAATAACCCTGGCAAGCCATCAACAACTGAGCTTGGCATTCGTTGGAGACCTATTGACGATTTATTAGTTAGAGTTACAGCAGGTGACACATTTAGAGCACCTACTGTTGGAGACCTATACCAAGGTGGTGGAGAATCATTCCCGCAGGCTAATGACCCTTGTAATAAAGATCAATTCCCTTCTCAGACCGCTGGTACTCAAGCGAACTGTCTAGCAGCTGGTGTGCCAGCTGGTGGAGCAGAGCAGCCTACCACTCAAATTAGAGCATTCGTTGGCGGTAACCCATACTTGAAGCCTGAAGAAGGTCAAAATAAAACTTTTGGTATTGTTTATACTCCAAGTCAAATTGAAAACCTAAGTGTGAGTGTTGATGTCTGGGAAATTGAACTTCAAAACATATTTAGTTCAATCGGTGTTTCAACAGTGTTAAATCGCTGTTATATAGAATCATCACAACAAGATGATACATTCTGTAACTTTGTTGAAAGAACTGGTTCCGGTGGCCTTCAAACTGTTAGAACATCAAAAGTTAACTCAGCTCAGAACAATGTATCTGGTGTTGATTTAGTTGTTGCATACTCATTTGATGTTGAGAACTATGGTTCATTCAGCACAGCATTTGATATGACTTACTACACTAAAGATGAATTTGCACAATCTGCTACTTCGACTCCTTCAGAGTCTTTTGGTTGGTACGATGGTGCTGCTGACTTTAGATGGAGAGCTAATGCTTCAGTTCTTTGGGACTATAATGACTTCTCAACATCTTTAAACTTTAGATTCTTAGATGATAACAAAGATGATTGTTGGATTTCATACTACTATGGCCTAGATGATGGTTGTTCTAATCCTGATGAGGATAGCAACTATGGTCCTGGTGGATACAATCTAATGGAAGTTGAGTTCTACACTGACTTGCAAGTTGCTTACAAGTACTCTGATGAAATCAGTATGTTTATTGGTGCTCGTAACTTATTTGGTGAAGAGCCTCCAGTAGCTTATGACTCATTCGGTCAAAACTTTGACTACGCTTGGGATATCCCTGGTGGAGCATTTATCTACGGTGGATTTAAAATCTCGCTATAAAAGATATTTAATCTATAAAAAGGGCCGGTTTACCGGCCCTTTTTTTATATATAATAAAGCTATGAAATATTCTTATTTATCTCTTTTTTGCTTTGCTGCGCTCCTTGGATGTTCAAAAGCTATACCTCCGGTTGACTCAGCGCTTGACCAGCAAATCTTACATATTGGCAATGGCAGTGAGCCCCAAGGCTTAGATCCTCATATAGTTACAGGGGTTCCAGAGCACCATCTACTTGTCGCATTGTGCGAGGGCTTAACTATCGCAAACCCAAAGGGTGGAGAGAACCTGCCTGGCGTTGCTAAATCCTGGACCATCAGCCCAGACGGTAAAACCTATACATTCTTTTTACAGGACAATGCAAGATGGTCTAATGGCGACAAGTTAACAGCCTCTGATTTTGTATGGTCTTGGAAGCGCATTCTTACCCCCTCACTTGGCTCCCAGTATCCTGACATGCTTTATTACGTTACCGGCGCTCCAGAATATCATCAGGGGCTTACAGATGATTTCTCCTCTGTTGGAGTGACAGCAGTTAATGATACTGAGCTCAGGGTTGAGCTTACTCATGCCACTCCCTTCTTTATTAAGTTATTAAGCCATTACAGTACTTATCCTGTTCACAAAGATACTGTGTTAAAGCATGGCTCCATAGATGATAGAAATGGCCAATGGACCCGTCCTGGAAATTTTGTTTGCAACGGACCCATGAATCTAAATACCTGGGAGCTTAATAAAGAAATTACTGTTACAAAAAACCCATTATATTGGGATGCTAAAAAGGTACGTTTAAATGAAATTAGATACTATCCAGTGTCGAATGAATCCACTGAAGACAGAATGTTTAGAGCTGGTCAGCTCCATGTCACCAATGTGGTTCCTCTTGAAAAATGCCCAGTCTATATTGAGAATGATAACCCCGATCTTCATATTGACCCCTACATGGGGACTTATTTCTATAGGGTTAATACCAAACACCCTGTTTTAAAGGATAAGCGTGTCCGACTTGCACTGGCATATGCTCTGAATCGAAAGCAGATTGTTGAAAAAGTCTCTAAATGCGGCCAATTAGCAGCTTATTCATTTACGCCGCCAGGGACAGCGGGGTATGAACCCGATACATCTATTGAATTTAACCCTGAACTAGCTAAATCTTTGTTAGCTGATGCTGGCTATTCAGACACTTCAACTTTTCCAGTGCTTGAAATTCTTTTTAATACCCAAGAAGGGCATAGAAAAATTGCGCTAGCAGTCCAGCAAATGTGGCAACAAAACCTAGGAATCTCAGTCCAGCTTGTCAATCAGGACTGGAAGGTTTACTTAGCTCGTGAGATGACTGGTGACTTTCAAATTTCAAGAGCAGGTTGGATTGGCGACTATGAAGATCCTAATACTTTTCTTGACACATTAAGGCCTAACAGAGGAAATAATAAAACAGGTTGGGAGAACCAAGACTACGATAACCTACTTGCGATGGCTAATTCGACTAACGATCAGGCACTCCGATATGAGTATTTAAATGAAGCAGAGAAATTACTTATTAATGAAATGCCGATTATTCCTATTTATACTTATGTAAAGGCCTATCAAATGTCTAGTGATGTTAAAGGCTGGTACCCCAATCTTACCGACACTCACCATCCTAAATTTATTTATCTAGACAGATAATAGAGTAAATGCTGCCAGTCATCCTGAAAAGAATTGCCATCGCTATTCCGGTGATTCTTGTAGTTGCATCTATTACCTTTTTTTTAGTTCGCATGGCCCCTGGCGGGCCCTTTGATGCTGAAAAGGTTGTTCCTCCACAGGTAATGAAAAACTTAAATGCGGCCTATAACTTAGATGCCCCTTTAATCATTCAATACAAAGACTATATGTTTAACCTGATTCAAGGAGATTTTGGTCCTTCATTTAGATACCCAGGCAGATCAGTGACCGAGATGATCTTTACTGGGTTGCCTGTTACATTAGAGTTAGCCTTTTACGCTATTCTGATTGCCATGATTATTGGCGGTCTGGCAGGGGTTATTGCTGCTGTTAAAAGAAATACGCTGCTCGATTTCATACCGATGACGATTGCCATGATAGGTATATGCATGCCAACTTTTTTATTGGGTCCACTGCTAGTGTTATTTTTTGGTATTCACTTAGAGCTCTTACCGGTTTCTGGTTGGGATTCGTTGGCTGGAGATAAAATTCTACCTTCTATTACTCTAGGGGCGGCTTATGCAGCTTATATTGCTCGCCTAAGTAGAGGCGGCATGCTTGAAACATTGGGTCAAGATTACATTAGAACTGCTAGAGCAAAAGGCCTTCCAGAATACCAGGTAATTCTTCGTCACGCGCTTCAAGGTGGGTTAGTTCCCGTGGTTTCATTTTTAGGCCCAGCCATTGCGGGGTTAATCGGAGGCTCATTTGTGGTCGAGACAATTTTTCAAATTCCGGGTCTTGGAAGATTTTATGTGGAGGCAGCTTTCAATA
>Ga0307986_10000337_pt1 | contig 34681 bp, 24 predicted proteins | sample EllFjometageno82_FD_203170 | JGI IMG/M metagenome (GOLD analysis project Ga0307986, IMG submission 203170) | Marine microbial communities from Ellis Fjord, Antarctic Ocean - #82 | ecosystem: Environmental > Aquatic > Marine > Unclassified | place: Southern Ocean | collected 2014-10-09 | reverse complement strand
TTGCTTCCAAAAATGGATATTGTTTTTTCATCTTAGCAAACATTGCTTGTTGAAGATCTTCGTCGAATGGCCTTTTCTCTGGATCAGGTTTTTTACCTCTTACTAAATATACAACAACAGGATACCCATTTTCTTTGTACATTTTTTCGAATACTTTAACATGCCCTAATGTAAAAGGTTGAAATCTTCCTACAAATATATTTACAGGTTTTTTGCCTTGTTCTTTATGAGGAACTGTTAAAGCTTCGTTAATAATAGTTGTTTTTGTTGCGTTCATAACTCTTTGTCCGTATGGTGATAATGAGAAAGTTTTTATTCCTTCTTGGTCTTCACTTATGTTAAATAAAGTTTTATTTCTATTCAACCATCTCTTATGAGCTTTAAGTTCTGTTAATATTTTAGCCATTTCAGCTTCAGTAATATGACCATCAGCGATAGCTTCTATTATACTAGATCTTACTCTTGCAGATGTTGATACATTTTTTGCAGGATGAGATTCAGTATACCGTCTCTTAACAGTTACTTTCTTTTCTGTTAAGAAATCGTTTATGTCTTTTAAGTTGTCCATTTATAATCTATATATTTACTAGCGTACTAGTGTAATTCCAAAATACCCACCCATAGTGCCGCCGCTTGAACCCCAACTCGGAGGAGTGAATTTAACACGGCCGCTGTCAACTAATTTGTTAAAATCATCAGGCTTAATTATTAGAAATTTACCAGTTTTATTATTTGTCATTGCAAAATAAACAAACTGCTCTACCTGGTGATAGTATTCATAAGATAGTTTAAGTAATACTTTATTATATGCACGAGGGTCAATTGTGCCGTCCTTTGAAATAACTGGTATTAATATTTTTTGATATTTATTAGTATTAAGCCCTGTGTATAATTCTTGATAAGATGCAATGATATGTTTAGAAATAACTAAAAGATCCTTCTTTGAAAATCCACCCTCTTTCAGTTTAGCCATCTCTGTTAAGTTTTCACCTAATAATCTTTGTTCTTTTAGTGTTATGTTCCAAGCCAAACCATTTCCATCTTTTATATCATAAGTAATCCCTAAAGCAACACAGATATCTTCTAATGCTTTTTTAAATCGTAATGCCATTTTCTTTGCATCGCCATAACCGCTTTGGCCTACTATCCTAGCATTAACCCCTTTAACTTCTGTAAGATTACCATTAACTGAAACATCACCAACACCTGCCTTTGCGCCTTGATTAAGTACTAAACTCAACCAAACCTCGCCTTTACCCATTGGTGGACTTGTTATCCATTGAAAGCTAAAAAACTTATTAGATAACTTAGCATCAGTAAGCCCAAAATATTTTTTATTTACTGCTGACGCTGATGTTGTTTTACCTAATATTGAGTTAATATCTAATGTCCTGTTTAATAAATAACTGCTTGCTTTAGCCCAATCACCACCAGCTAATATATTAATTACATCATTTTGAGTATCAACAGGTATTCCTATATTAGTTAACACTGCTAATACTTCGTCTTTACCTACAGAAGAACCTGCTATTCTCTTAATAGTATCAATTGCACCAGTGTCATTATCATTAACACTACCTACAAGGTTTCCATCAATGCTAACAGATAACTGTTTTTCATTAATACTCTCTTCATTAAACTCATTATAACCTTTTAAATGTTCCACTTCTTTATCTTTATTTTCATTAATAGCAACCTTACCTAAATGTATAAACTTATTATAATTGATAACCTTTTCTTCTACTACCAATTCCTCCAAATCTTTGTAGTCTACATTCTCTGTAACCTTTGTATTTAAGTAATCACCAAAAGTTTTAAATTTCCCATCAGTTTCTGTATTAATAGTATCTGTGATTTTCGCGACCATCTTATTAAAATCTTCTACTACTGATTTTGTCATGACTGAACCTACTCTCTCAGGATTTCTTTTCTTCCTTAAAGATCCTACCATTATTTTATATAGGTTTTGTAAAGATTCAGTTTTTTGTAGTATTTCTCTAGTTCTCTGATTTTTAATTAAGCCTAAATTTAAATTGAATTCTGGCCCTTTTGCAAACTCAGCTTTTTCAATATCTATTTTTTGTAGATCAACTCCTCTCTTTGCAATATAATCATTGAAAAGATTAGACATTAATTCTAAGTATCTTTCTTGTGGGCTAGTTGTTAGTAATTCACCACTTCTTAATCCTCGCTGTTCTACAAAGGCTAATATATCTAATAATAAAATTTCATTAATATCAGCAGGTGCTCTTCTTAAATCGACAGGTTCTTTATCTTTCATCAACCCTTGTGTGTATGGGTCAATCATTTTTGCAGTAAAGATTTGATTAGTACCCTGCTTAAAAAACTTAAAGATTATAGAATCTATTGGTTTATCTAAATCACTCTGTAATGTTGTTTGTTTGATTGTTGGATTTAACGCATCAATTAAATATTTAGCAAATGAACTAGTTCCAAATACTTCTAATTGATCTTCCTTTGGTGTTGATAGGAATTCCCTAATCTTTTTCTTTTGTGCTTCTTTTAAATAGCCACTAAAAATTGGAATAAGTGGAGTTACATTAAGTATCTCTGCCCAATCCCTAAGTACCCTAGGATCTTCGATTACTTTAGCAATTTTACCCTTTGGATTTCTTACTTGTATATGAGTAAGTAATAAATTATTAGTTGGTAGATTGTCATACTTAATTGCACCAGGCTGGTTGTTTACAAAATATTGAAAACAGAATCTCCAATACTCTGGTAAATCTTTTACATGACCTTCTGTTTTATTTTGAATATATTGAATTGCCTGTTCATAATACATCATCAGTGTTCGGTCCACTAAATTAATAGGTTGCTTATTACTGCCTTTAAAAAATCGCAGCTCATCACCATGTCTCTCAAACGAGAATGATGATCCTGATAATTTCTCGGTCACTAACAAGTAATCTTTAAATAGATCATCTATGAATTGCTGCCCGGTTTCTTTATATATGTTTGTTAACTCTTTCATTATTAGTTTTTAGTTATACCTTTTATATATTTGATTGTTTAAGAACAAAAAAGGCGAGACATTTAACTCACCTTTAATACACTTAACGTGATTTTAATATATTATTACATTAGCATTATGATACGTCCATGTGGTCGCCGTAGTCACATGCTATACCCTTTTTCTTTAGTTGTTTACAGATCTTATTCAATTCATCGGTTTCATATCTACTTGGTGCCTCATCTTTAATACCAATAGACTTTAACAATTCATTAGTTGCATCTAAACCAATTTTAGATTTTTTATTAACATTTGAAGTTTTGGCAACATCATATAAAGATGTTCCATAGAATCTGCCACCCTGTTCAGTATAGATAAAATCAATTCCCTTAATAGTAAAAGCCTTTCCACTACGGTCTTTATATTTAATACCTTCGGTTATAAATTCGTTGAAGTTTTTCATATTAGTCTAGTTTAGATTTGCCATCCCAAATTTTAACAGTATAATCTTTACCATCTTTTGCTAAGTACCTAGGATCTTTTTTAGTTGGTCTCATTAATAAACCAGCAGAATTTGCATTTCTACCATGATCACCTTGTTTCATTGTGTTTTTCCTCCATGAAGAACCACCTGAAAAATATGAAGAAAATTGACCACGATTATCTCTATCATCTGGATCTAATCCCTTTAGAGTTAAAATAAATTTCTGTAAGTCACCCCATTTAGATTTACCTTTCTTTTCAGCAAAATCCAAAACTTGTTTTTTGATTGTGTCTAATTCGTTTGATTCATTTAGAGAATCGTAATTATGCAAATGTTTCATATCTTTGTATTTTTATTATAGTATAAATATAATCAATTTTATTGGGTTTCATACTATAAAGTCTTGTTTTGTTTTAAAAAGTTATTAACAATCTTAAAACTACCTACCATACCTCATAATACCCATCAACTGATTAATTGCAGCAAAAGTTCCAGTTAATTTATAAGTAGTACCTTTGTATTTAAACACAAGCCCTTCAGTTGGTATAATTGATTCTACCCCACCAATTCTATCTAATCTTTCAAGTTCTTTAGTTACCTTTTCTATCTGACTTAAATCACCACTCTTTTTTATACCTGCGGCTGCGGCTTTAATTTCTTTATGAAGTCTTTGCATTTCTTTAGTAGGATTAGCTGCTACAAAGTTACTTGCATTCTTTAATATAACGCTTCCTAACTCTAAGAACAAATCTTCAAACGGTCTAATGTTTTCCTTTTGTTTCTTTTTAACATCTTCTTTATCAAATTTCTTAATGATTGCTGCCTTTTCCTTTCCTAAATCTTTATCAAGAGCTCTAATATTAAGAGTCTTTTTGTCTCCGTATGCCCATCTTAATAATAAGCCTTTCTTTTGATCTTGTGATAGTTCAGGGAAGGTTGCTTCGATTTGATCTATCCACCACATTTCGTGATATTTTGAAACCTCATCAGCATCTGTTAAATTATATACATTTTTCAAGTCCTCGACTTTCTTAATAAATTTAGCAGTGTTAGCATCAAAGTTAATATCCTTTCTTAATGCTAGAACTTTCGGAGGAATGATTGTAAAAGTTTTACCGATATCTGATTTGAGCTTCTTAAGAACTCCTGCTACTTTTTTAGCAGCAGATGGATCATCCCCAATAATTTTGCCATCACCGTCTGTCTTTTTAATACCATGAAATTGTATAACATCAATATCATAATGGATAACATTAGGATTCTTTGAGTATATTAATTCCATATTCATAAAGTTCTTACCATTATCAAATACTGCATCCTGTGTTTTAACTGGCAGCTTTATTAATAAGTTTGCTAAATCAGCAGCGGCAAACTGAAAAGTATCTTGTACTAATTTACTAGCATGACCTTCAAACTTTTGATTAATTCCCTGTAAATCTAAAGGTGATCTCATTTCACCTTGATTTCTTGCGAATTTAACTTCACCGTCTTGTATTGTAGCAAATAAGTTTTGGCCATCTGTTTTTTCTGTAGGTGCTTCCTCGAAATTCAATTCACCACTTAATCCAGAATTAATTAGATTTTTAAAATCTCCGAATGTTAAGTTCTTATTATCAAATGGATGCTTCATATGACCAGCAGCTCCACCCTCTAACAACAATGGCTGACTTTTGTCAGTCAGCCATTGTTCAAACAGTTTTATGTGTTTCATATATTAGTTTGTTTTTCATTATATAAGATTTCCTCTAGAATCACCTGCAGCATAGCCATAAGCATTTTCTTGATTATTATCTTGAACTATAATTATCTTTACGTCTCCTAACATTCCTTTATATGCAGTAGTATACGGGGCTGGATCCATTCCTTTTCCACTATCATTCCCAAGAAAGTTAGAACTTTTTATCTGAGAGGAAAGGGCGTTAGCTGCTTCACTAGAATCAACACTTGTAACCAATACCATATTATCAATAGATCTTACTCCTAAGTATTTTAAAGCTGGTTTATAATTTTTATTAACATCAGCTATTGTCATATCATCTTCTTTAGCCCAGTATCCTAGAGTGTCATAAGGACCGTCTTCAGTCCAAGATGGTAATTCAGATTCATTTACGAAATCTATAAACTTTTTAATATTATTCATAATTTTTTGTTTTTTTGTTAATAATTTTAGTTTGTTTAAAATAACTTTTTAGCACCTTGGGCATTTACATAGTAAAATGTATCTTGGCTATCACTTATCTTAATTGCTTTTATACCTTTAATAGTACCTAGTGTTACTAATGATTCGTCTTTATTATTACCATACATACGACTACCTTTAACCGTTTCTGCTTTTCCAGTTTCCTCGAAATCTTCGGCATCTTCGGCATCAATCAAATAAGCTTGGCTTGCATCTTTAGCTCCAATATATTTTAAATATTTAGCAAAAACTTTAGTTTCTGTTTTTGCATCAGTACCACCTGTATCAGCTGCATCGCTCATAGTAAAATCATAACCTTCACTAACAACAGATTCTCCCATTGAAGATTGTAAAGCTCCAACCATTGCACCGTAGTCTCCATCATGTTTAGAAATTAAACCATCAACTACTTCCATTGCTTTTGTTTCATCATAATCAGCACCGAATGCTTTTTTCAATATTGCAGTAGCATATTCTTTGAATTGATCATCAGAAGTAATATCTTCTTCATTAACTACTGATTCTTTAAGTGCTTTTTTGAACTCTTTATCTAGATATTTTTCATTCGGGGCCTTAATCTTTGAAAGTAATTTCTCACCACCTACTACCTTAGCTCTTTTTATTATATGCGCAATTATTTCTGCTCTTTGAGCAGAATAGAAAAGACCTGATTCCCATGCTTCTATTGATATCTTAAGATCTCTCAAATCTTTAATACTAAAGTTACCATTAGACATTGCATGTGCTCCCCATCCTTCATCAATATTAGCTTCTTTTACTAGTGGAATTTCAATACCATCTTCAGATACATCATTTGCTTCATCAGGAATTACCGTAGTAACCTTTTGATCTGTTGTAACTAATTTACCAGCTAATGCAGATAATGTTTTAACTTTACCTTTATTCATTATATCACCAGCAATACCAGCTGCAGTTTCCGAACCGTCACCTTTGATTGTTGGAATAGCAATACCATCATCACCAGCTTCTTGATCTTTTACTTCAGTATCTTCAACTTTAGTAATTACCTTAGCAACACCTTCTTTAACAGATTTAGGTTTACCTTTTGCGTTTACTTCATCTTCGATATCTTCAGCGCGATCTTCTTCAACTGAATCATCATCTTCGTAATCTTCTTCACCTTTCTTAGTTTTAGATTTGTCACCTTTGTTTCCACCAAGAGTTACTTCATCAAAACCTTCATCAGTCTTATCATCTTCTTCATAATCTTCTTCATCCTCTTCAGATTCAGAATCATCACCTTTGTTTCCACCCCAAACAACTTTGTCATAAGCTTCATTTACAAAATTAGAAAAAGACATAATAGCAGATTCATTCTGCTCAGCTTCATCCTCATCTTCTTTGTCATGTTTAGCATCTTTCTTCAAAGCTTTAATTTCAGCATCATCAGATTTAACAGCTCCTTTGTAATGGTCTGCTTTTTCTTTATCATCCTCAGAATCAACTTTCTTATCTCCTTTGTCTTCTAGCTCATCACCTTCAGCTTCGTCGTCTTTACCTTTTGACTCATCAGACTCTGAAAGAGCATCAGCAGAAGCAGCTACTGGAACGGCGTAGTCTTCTTCTTCTTCATTATCATCACGATAATTAACGTTCTTATTAATAGTTTCTTCTTTTTCTTTAATGAAATCTTCAAAAGCCATAATTCTTTTGGTAGCTTTAGGTGTTTCAACTTCTTCATCAGCAACAGGAACTCCATCTTCATCTGATACTTCATCAGCTTCTTCTGGTACTTCCTTTGTAACTTCTTGTTCATCTGATACTAAATCATCATCGGCTTCTTCTTCAGTAGCATCTTCCTCTACTTCTTCGACTTCAGCAGCAACTTCTTCTTCACCTTCTTTAGATTTAGCTTCACCTTCTACAGATTTAGGTTTACCTTTTGCATTTACTTCATCTTCGATATCTTCAGCACGATCTTCTTCAAGATCTTCTTCAGAAATATTATCTTTATTGGCAAAGCTTTTGGATAGTGCTTCTAGTTTAGAAAGAAGATCTTTCTCTTTCTTTAATTCATCTATACTGTTAAAACCAATCTTTTTGATCAATTCTTCGACAGCTTCTTGGCTTACTTTTGCAGATTCTGTGATCGGTTGATCCTTAGCAGACATTGCAGAAAACTTTTTGACTGATTTCATGTTAGTTGTTTTATTTTTTTTATATATCCATGTCTTACTTAAAAGATATTCTATATTAGAATCTGATGTTTTGTACATCAAACGGAAACTTTTCTTCTTTATATATTGTTCGCCTAGCAATCCCATGTCTATAAACGTAATTAACCCAGTCATGTTCCTCGGCTTTATACCTGAAATCATCAATAAAGTCATAGATTTTCACTACATCCTTCGATTCATGCTTCCTTAACCCCCTACCTATACTTTGTCTAATGATCACTTCTGATTTAAAACTTTCAGTAAAGAATATGTTATGTATGTTTTTGATAGATATACCAGTAGAGAAAGTTCCATAAGATGCTACAATAATAACATCATCGTTTTTTTCCATCCTAGCCTTAAACTCTTCCCTTATATCTACATTAACCGAACCGTCTACATAGTAAACTTTTTTGTCAGTTATTTGTCTTAACTTTTGATATATCTTTTCACCGTATGCAATTTTATGAAATAGTACTAATGAATTTGAAGTTGACTTTTTAATTACTTGACAAACAAAATCTAATCTCTTTTCACTTTGATTAATAAAGTTTTGCTCTAGGCCAAATAATTTCTGCCTATCTTGTGGATTCTTCGAAAGAAATGAGAACGATTCTTTTTGAGCATCTGTTGCATAGTCCATGTGTAGCTGCATAACTTTACATAATGCTATAAATCCTTGTTGTTGTAATTGACTAGCTTTTACTTGAGTAACCAAAGGTCCCATAGCTGACATTAAACTTAATCTATTAACAGTTCCCTTTTTAGGAATGGTTCCACTTAAACCGAATCTAAAATCACAGTGCCAACATTTATCCATTATCTTTTGGATAGAGTTAGCTTTTGCTTTGTGAGTTTCATCTACAAATACCGCATCAAATTGACTAAAGTATTCCTCGTCTTTTTTAACTAGTGATTGATAAGTTCCAATTACTAAATTTGAACTTTTTCTAATTTCTGCACCTGCATATATCTGTTGGGTTTTTAGTGGAACTCCGCATTTGTTATATTCGTCAAAATCACCAGTAGCCTGTAACACTAAATTTACATTAGGAACAATCATTAAGATTTTTTTCTTATCTAACTTATCCATCATATATGCAACTACCATAAAGGATATTAAAGTTTTACCAGCCGATGTTGCAAGCTCAGCTAAACACCTTCTATATTTTAATATTTTAAATGCAGCATCTATTTGATATTCTCTAGGTTTGAAATCAGGATGTTTTGCAAAGATATCAGTTACCCATAATCTAAAAGCATCCTCGCTAATTTCAGTATCAAAGATATCAGTAATACCATTTAATGAACATTGAAAATCATAATCTTTACAGATATCTAAGATCTCTTTCCATAAACCAGCAGGTATTTTATTTCTTTTTACGAATGATACATTACCATCCCATACTTTCTTTTTAACCAAAGGATGAAATCGCCACCCTTCAATCTTTTTAGTCAAACTACTTTTCAGTTGCTCGTACTCTAATTCAGTACATGCATCAATGACCAAAAACTTTTTATTCTCTGATAGGGATAGTTCCATTAATATTCTTTATCGTCTAAACTAATTCTATTACGAATAGCAAATGCTAAGTTATCACAAGTCTTTATGCATTCTTGGTAATAGTCCATGTGAGATTGTAACATTTCCATTTGAGTTTTCAAATGACTTAGGTCTGCTTTAATGAATGCAGCTTTTTCACCGCTTGATAATTTAATATCATACTCTAGTGAATATTCACGAAACTTAAGTTTGAAATAGCGATCGTATGCAGCTTGCCTTTTGTGTTTAGTTGTTTTGAAATCTGTAATTTTATCTAGCAAGATTTGTCTATAAGATAACATAAGTACTTGGCATTCTGACAAGTTGCTCATTTCTTTTAACAAACCAACTAGGTTAGTTATTTTTTCTTTCCAATTAGCTCGGTCAGTAGCTAATCTAGTGGCTAGCACCTCATTAGCCTCACCTGTTGATGTATCATTGTACTCCATTAGAATATACCTTTATCATTATTAATCTTCTTGTACCCCTTTACTTTAGGCTGAAACCTCTTTTTAGGTTCAGGTATGGAGAAATTAGTTTTAACTTCTCCTAATACTGATTTACTAAATTTAGAAAATAATCTAAGGTTTTTGCTACCTTCTTCTAAATCTTTATAAAAATCATCTATTTCTTCACTCACGAAATTATTATATTTTTGCATACTCATTATATAAAAATAATATCTAATGAGTTATTTGTAAAATATTTATCCAGGTCTCCTAAGCAGCCTGTTCGATTAGCAAATTCATATTTTACTAGATCATTTAAATCTTTTACTTTTCTTTTTGGGATATCAAAGTCTTTTAAGAACTTCTCCCACATAAATACAGTTTGCCCACCTTTTAATTTTTCAATCATTCGGGTTTTACCTTCCATATCATTATCAAAGAAATATCTTGCTGTAGGTATTTCATTAAATTCAATTATCTGTTTCTTAACTCCAGTTAAACCTATAGAGTTGTTCATAAACATTGCATCGATTGGACCTTCAAATATAGAAAAATCTCTAGCCATATCTACATTTAAAATACCAAATAACATTGATATTTTATTTAGGTTATCTAATTCTTCTTCATCTACATTTAGTGGTTTATTTAATCTATCGTGTATTCTTTCGATATTCCAAGTCTTGTACTTAGGACCAACATATTCGCTACCTAATGCTCTTGTTTGAAAACCTATAATATTACCGGTAGGTGTTAAATTAAAAACATACAATTCTCTGCGTCGTGGATCAAATGCAAACCTTTCAGTTTTATGATGGAGCAACCTGCTCTTTAAATAAGGATATGCTTGGTAAGTTAAACTATTAATTGGATATACATTAAATCCCATTGCTATTTCATCAAAAGTTAATGCTATTGATTTAACTTTATCAAAAAGATGGAAATCTAAACTTTCCCCTAATGAGAAATGTTTTCGGTTTTCCTTTATATAGTTTATTACATCAATCCTGTCGTCGCCTTCAAAGTTTTCATGATGATCGGCTAAGAAAACATCTAGGGAAGAATGAGCAGAGCAGTTATAACAGTGGAAGTATAAATCATTCCAATATAAGTTGCCTCGTTTTTTCCTAGGTGTTGTGGTTGAATCTCCACAATATGGACATGCCATATTTAATCTACCTTTGCTTTCTAAAATTCTTCTTTTCTCCGGATGGGAGTGGTTATTATGAAGAACTCGGACCACCTTATCAATGATCCGAGCTTTCATTTCAGAAGATATTATTACTTCTTCTGCCATAGTTATTAAAGATCTAACCCATTAATGAATTCATCAAAATCTTCTTTTTTCTCAGTACCACCAGATGATGGTGCTGTTTGAGTTTCAGATTCAGTTGTTACTTTAACTGCAGCGGCTTCAGTTACTTTCGTATTAACCGGTGCTGGTTTTGATCTTGTGATGTTTTGGATTGAATCACCAGGAGAATGGAATTGAGATAATACTCCCATTACCTTTCCTCTAACAGAATCATCCCATGCTTTATACCCCCAAGCATTTAAATCTGGTGCAGTTCCTAACAATTCTAAAATTGCTTTACGGCTTGCATCATCATTAGCAACCGGTTCACCACCAATTGTCATCGGAGATTTATTTCCATGAAATTTACTTGAGTCATAATTTGGAAAACCACCTTTCTTAGAAATTACTAATTCAAAGTTCTTTCCTTCGAATGGATCAAACACTTGAGTTGGTTCGTCAAATTGTGGATTCAGTTCTTCATCAATTTTAGTTTTGATTTTGTAACCGAATTTCATAATTTTAACTTGTCCTTCCAAGTCTCTGTTTTGTGGATCCTTTACGATTTGTACCAATGCATAGAATACTTCTCTACGCTTTAAACCTTCTGACATCTTTTTATCTACTGCAGATTCAGAGTTTCTTAGTTTGAAGAACATATCCTGTACTGGACATTTTTCTCCAACCGTTGAAGGGGAATCAGCATAAAAGCCGTTTCCTTCTCTGTCTTCTAGCCAGTAGACATACTTACGTTCGAATGGTTTTCTTGGGTTTTTTGCATTAGGTAGAAACCTAATTAAAGATCGGTAGATACCGTCTTGTCCTTGATCTGGTTTAGGTGTGTATAAATCACTTCCTCCTGTGGAAGGTCTTTCACCAGTGTCTAAATCTTTTACACTTACGTTAAAAATGTCGAATTCATTTGCCATGTTAATTGCCTTTTTTGTTTTTATTATTAATTGTTTATAATTGATAACAAAACTCTGTGCCTAAACTACTTATTTAATTGCCTATTTACTTTGCCTTGTTATCGCCTGTTTAAAAGTAACCATTTAATTATTGATTCCTTTGTTTATTATATATTCACTAAGTCAGTTTGTTTCAGACTATTTGAATCTTTTTATCTATTATTGCAGTTATATCTTGCTCGCGTAAACTAAATACAGTTTTGCCATCGTATTTAAATTCAGTACCTGCTAAATCATGAAAAAGAACCTTTATCCCAATTTGATATTCTTTATCTTCTACACCATCACCTACACCAATGATTGTTCCTGAGTATGGAGGAGCATACATGCCGTCTTGTTTTATTAGAATTATACTACCTTTATGGTCTGGTTGTTGGTCTTTATCTATAAAAATTCTATTCCCTAGAGGTTTTAACATATTATTTTAAATTTAATTAGAGTAAAGCTGAAACAAACTCCACTAGTTGCAATATAATTTTTAACTATTGAATTGAAGAATAGTATCTAGTTGCCAGCCTTTATTGTTTTATTTGCTTTTAATGCTTTAAGTATAAAATATGAATCAATGATATCGTCTATAGGTTTTGGTATTTTAATGCTAAAGTCTTTACCTTGAGTCCATTTCCAAAGTTTAGTTGATCTTAAGTTCTTATCATTAAGGACATCATCTTGGAATGCTTTAGCCATATAATGTTTGTTTGCATTTCCTTTACCTGCTAATTTCTTTACATGAGATGGTTGAAACACAGATAGATTCTCTATAGAGTACTTATCTATTAGTTCCTTTCTTAAAAATGTATTGTATTGGATAATGTCTATAAATGAATTCCCTTTGGATCCATATGAGAAACCTTCTAGTGCAACTGATACTTCATCACCTTCGAATAGTGTAGAAAAAATGTTAACCATTAATGAGCTAATATTACCGGCATCTTCTAATTTCTGTCGCTCCCTAGGTAAAAACTCTTTGCTTGTTACATCTCTATGATATGGAAATCCTAGCATTGCAGAATCATCCATTAGTTCTTTGTGTACACTAAACGATTTTGGTATCTTTCTGCCTTCTTCATCCCATATACGATTCCCGTAATTAAAAAAAGTTATGAAGTGGTATTTCCCATCGGCAGTTTCAACACATACACCTGGGCTATTGAGCGAAAAGTCAATTCCTATATTAATCATATTGTTTATATTCTCTTACCAAGAACTGCACCTAGCGCAGCACCGACAAGACGTGAAGTCATTAAATCATATAAAGCACCCTTTTGAATACCTAGGACTTTAGCAATTGCTTTACCTATAGTTTTACCTAATGCAAAACCAGTAAGACCACCAAATATACTTCCTAAGATACCTTCATTTATAATTTCATCTACAACAGTTTCTAAATCTTTACCATTTTTATGTTCTTCCATAATCCTATCAACTGCAATATCAATAGCAGCATCCTGCTCTTCTGTTAAAGTATGTGATTCGTTTAGTAGTTTTTGGATATCAACACTATCATCGTGTGATTCTGTTAAATAGTCTTTAAAGGTTTTCATGTTGAGTTCTTTATTTGTTTATATATTAGGTGACATTGACTACGACATCTAAGATGTTATAAGTAAATTCCATATCAAAAGTTTGAAATTCAACAGTGTTACTTGAGAAGTTTAAATCTAATGCACCTATATTTTTTATAAACATATCTTTTAATTGCACAGTTACAAATACATTTCCTTCTGCATCTAACATTTGTACACCAACGCCTTCCGGTAAATACGGATGTTTACCACTTAGCTTATAGTAATAATCAAACATTTCAATAGCCATCCAATAATTAACATAACCATCAAATGCTTGCATTGTAACAGTTAGTGATTTATCAAATAATTGCTGTGTAGGTATGCTTGATCTAAATGATCGTGTATTACCAGGATAGTCTGTCTGGTCTACAGGATCAAAAGAAGGCCCAGGTAAATTAATAGACTGTATTCCATAGTTCCAATAATCAATAGGATCTTTAATCAGTCCTCCTGGTATTCTTGTCAAGAATGGTTTATATTTCTTTGCAATTTCCTTTGGTATAAAATTCCTAGGGAAATCGAACTTGAATTGGTTATTTCTAGCGCTTAATATCATATAGAGTATTTCTGTAAATTTTTAGCAGCTACTTCAAAAAATTCTTTTTTATTTTCTCTAAATGAACCAGCAGCTCGCAATGCATTAAGTTGTTGTCTAGCCAAAAGCTGTTTACGACCTAGGGCAGTGGCTGCTTTAGCCTTTCTGTTAATTTCAGTAATCCTAGTAGATTCTATATTAGCAGCTAGGACTGCTATTTCATCGACCATTTCATCATTACTAGCCTGTAGGGTTTGTATAGCTAATTCATCTTGCCCTGCTGATACTACTAATGCATCATTCTCAGCACTAAGTGCAGTATTAACATCTTTGAGCTTTGCAAGTTCAATACTATATTCTAATCGCTGCTCTTCTATCTGTGATGTTAATGTTATCCTACTAGCATCATCAAAAGCTAACCACGTACCTTGATATAAAATTGATTCATCTGAAATAGAATCATCCTCAGTACTAACCATCTTAGTTGAAATATAAAAGTTGTTATTATTTAATGCTAAAATCTTTTTACTATCAGATTTTGTAATTCTAAACAATACTTCACCCTGTGATAAATCAGCTTCTTCAACTTGTGTATGATTTTTTACAACAATCTCATCAGTTGTACCAATAAAGTTTATGTAAATATTACCTACATTGCTTAGATCAATTGGTGTATCTTCGCTGTCTATTTCATCAAAGACTGTAAATAAGAAGTAATCATCAAATGGTGATATTCTAATTGTACCATCACCCTGTGGCAAAGCTTCTTCATTAACAGATAAGTTAACAAATCTTTGGAAATATTCCTTCTGTGTTTTTGTTACAGATATATTAGTTTGTATTGCTGTCATTGGATTCTGTTATTGTTTGTACTTTAACTGGAGATATTGCAGCTTTCACTTTTAACCTATCTCTAAATGTAGTTACATATTTTGTTTTTACTACTAGTTTTTCTGTGATTTGCTCAGAAGTATTAGCACTAGTATCAGCAGGTGTAGATGTACCTATTACTAATTGCTTGCCTGTATCATTATTAATTTGATTATAAACATTAGCAACCGTTGGAACTACTCCCAAGTTAATCTGTAACATTTGTCTACCATATTTCTGAGTTTCAAATGATGTCAAACTTGCATTTTTAATTATCTGTGTAGCATCTGCTTTGTTATATAATCTTAGTATATAGTTGATATTAAAAGAAACTGCAGTGTTTGCATTTTTTATAATCGGCCTAAATAGTATAGGTTCATCGAAGTCTGGCCCTTTTTGTGTAAACACTTGAAAACTAGTTTGTGAAAATACTGTGCCAATTTGCTCAGTGACGCTAACCTCATGAAATATTACATAATTACCACCTGATGAATTCAGCTGTGCAATTAAGTTTTCCATACTAGATCCAGCAACCTGCCCTGATAATTCAAAATAATCTCCATTCGTCGACTGAATTACTTGTGCATACAGATTATCATAAATATCCCTGTTTAAAATAGATGCAGAATTAATTTCTTGCATTTCATAGAAGCTATATGAGTTCTCTACTATTGTCTGATAAATCCCAGTAGCTCTTAATGTGATTGGTGGTGTTCCTAAGAATCCTTGTCCTTCAGTTATCTTATAAGCTAAACCGTTTGGATCAGTTGTAGTAAAAAGATTATTCATATAGAACAGCGATGGAACTCTCCATTCAATATAAGTAGCATATAACTTATCTGCTAATAATAAAGGTTCAGGATTAAATGTTGGTGTATCAGTTTTAAGAAAGTTAATAGATGCAAGATTCAACATAACACCATCTCTCCTAGGTGCTAGTGTTTCAAATACAATACCATCAAATCCAGTAAAACTAAATCCTGCTACGAAATGTACTCTAACTTTATCATAAGCTACATTTAAATTCGGGCTAAATGTTTGTAAAAGACTTGCACTATCAGTTAACGCTGGACTATAATCATTGTATGGAATTCCTACACTTGTGTCTAATGAAACATACTGTGTTTTATTTACATTATTAGAAACGGCAGAGCCATCTCTATCATTTCCCATAGTAGGATTGACCGTATCAGTATTAAAGAAATAAGTTCCTTTAGTATTAGCATCTCTCATGAGCTCAATCGGATACGTAGCTGTATCGAAAGTAGTAGGTACAGACTGGCTAGTATAGACGTACTCTATAAGTATTTGATCCGATATTTGTATAAACCTTGATGATTCCATTATATTCTATTTATTTACCATTGTAAAAGCTTTGGATTCCATGAAATACCAATTCCCAGGTATGGTGTAAGATTACCCGTGCTTGTTATTCCCATCCCAAAATTTAAACCAAACCCAAACGGTTTTCTGTTTTGCATCTGTAAGTTTCTAAACTCTTTACTTTTTCTATCAATCATTATTCCTTGTGTGCTATTAAATGTGGTTCCTGGATAGTCAGACTTTAATTTAATAAATATTTCTTTAGTTTTCATATCCTGTGATAATGTTGCATCTAACCAAATATTTTGTCTAAGGCCGATTGAAGCAGTACCAAAAATTAAACTGTCTGTTATGCTATATGGTAAATCTACTTTTATTGATCTTGAACTTTTGGACCAATTACTATCAGAACTAAAACTTAATATTGAATTAAAACTATTACCATCTTGTTTAGTTATAGTATCTTTAGTTATAACTGGAACTTCAACAATACTTTCCTTAATTATAGTTGTATACTTAATAATTGTAATAGGTGGTTTGTTTTTCTCATACTCCAAACTATCTTTAAGTTCTTCTAATGATAAACTTAAACCTTTAATTTCACCAACCGATTCACCTCTTTCATTAACATAATTGAGGATAGTATCATTAGCTGCTGTTAAATTATTCTGGAATCGTGTAACTTCGCCCTTTGCAATTTCAGTTTGATTGCATTGTCTAAGAAGCAAAAATAACAGCACTATCATACCACCCATCATGAACATCCTAGTGTTCTTTGGGTCGGTAATAACGCCAAGAATATTTTTAATAATTAATATCATCCAATATATTTAAGAAGCTTGTTAGGTGTAACCTCGGCTGCTCCGTATTTTTTTGCAATTTTTTCAATAAACTCAGTTTCATTTCTTTTCATTGAATCTACTTCAGTAAAAAGAATGTCTCTCTTCTTTGCTAAACTTGCAATACTTTTTTGCATTAGATCTAGTGAAAGTTGTATCTCTCTATATCTATTTACAAAACCGTTTAAATCTTTTATTTCTTTTTTTGTCATTGTGTTTTTATTTACATTTGAAAGCTGTTTGCTACTGGATTTCCAATAGGTGTCCATCCCTTAGTATACGAGTACGATGTTTCTGTACCGCATGCAGTACCACCAGTTGTTGCTGTTTGTGAAAGCCCACCCCATTGGAATGTTTGAGTCCACGAAGTTATTAGTGGCAGCCCTCCCGTTGTTGGAATCTGTGCTGATGTACCTGATGTACCACCTGTAGTTGGTCCACCACAATCTATAGTTTGGTATGTCCACGTTCCATTAGTTTTTTTGAACGTAGGTATCTGAAGCTTTATCAAACCCCCGTATTGGTTTATCTGAAAACAAATTTGGCCAGTGTCCAAACTGTACTCTGACGGGACATTAGTAACCTCTATATGTACTCTCTGCCCTGCAACCCAATCAGACCCAGTGTCAAGTCTATATGTTTTAACCCAGTTAATATTATTACCAAATGGAGGTGGGGTTGTTGAACTCCACTTGGCATAAGTATAAGGACCTGGCCAAAGCTCTGAAGTGTCGTTAGTTATTGCTGTAATTTTAATGTACGGAGTATCCACGGACACTGTTGTTGTTGTTGGTGCAGCAGTATAATTGTACATAGGATCCCAGAAATATTCCTGAGTACCATTCTTTCCACCCCATAACATCCTATTACTGATTTTAGTAATATCTTCTGTTGCACGAAATTTCTCGGTACTTGGGCTTATCGTAGTTGCCTGTGCAAACACCGCAGTAGAATTTACATATAAACCTAAACCGTGAAAAGTTCCACCAGTAGCTGACTTCCCCATCCATATACTAGAGTTAGTACCGTCGGCAATAGCTAACGAACCAACACCAGATGTACCAGCAGTAGTCTGATTACCAATTCTCATAATAGTGTCGCCACTAGCATAACCTTGATTGTCAACAAATATTGATTGGAGAGCAGCATTAGCATTATTCCATGTTCCTGTTTTTGTATACTGTATTGCTCCCTTGATATTTGTAACCTTGTTTGTACCAGAGTAATCTACATTAATTTGTGGTTTTGTATTAGTACCACCGGCACCAATACTTATTTTTCCTGATGTTTCATTTGTTCCAAGAAGTAATAAGTTACTAACCCCACTTGCGCTGATACTGATTGCTGTACTAGCTACAGTAGTAGTTAAAGAAATGTCATCTGTCATATATAGTGAAGTACCTACATTGGATCTTAATATTATTTGGTCAAGAGATGGTGACGCAGTTTTGACTAAATTAATACCAGGATATGTTGCAGCAGCACCACCAGCTATTATATTAATATTTTTATTATTAATTAAATTAATATCACCAGTAGTAGATGTCAAATCAATATCACCACTTGTTGTTGATGCAGCAATACCACCAGCACCGCTAGTCAAAAAGATAGAGCCTGCTGCATTTCCAGTATTAGCAATAGTATTAAGAGTAATATTACCACCACCACCACTACCGGCACTAGCTGCATATACACTAAAGCCACTTCCTGTAAGTGGTGCTGTGATAAACCTAATGTCGCTTGCTTGGTATTGTACGCGGCCTTCAAATTGCGATAGCGCAGCTTGTGCAGTGATCATGCTTGCCACATTACCTATCTCAGTTAATGTACCTAGGGATCCTTGTGTTTCTACTTGGAATTTATTACCGGCGGTATTAGATCCTTGTTGTAATTGTATCTCAAAGTTTGAATTTTCACCAGCTATACCATAATTATTAGAATCTATCCCAGTAACAAACTTGATTTGTTGCCCTGCTCTATACGAATGAGATCTACTTTCACTATTAACTTCTATACCAACCAAATCATTCATACTGACCATACTACCAATAGCAGTCTTGGGTACATTTAATTGTAATCTATCATTTACTCCAATTGAAATATTACTTAAGTTACCAAATGTTACTTGCTCAAACTTATCAATACCTGCATCAGCTGGTGCATTACCGCCGTGAAATACTATTGACCGCCCACCAGCATTTCGCTGATGTATAAGAACGGAAGCAACATTTGACGTGATTGATTGTGCTATAACATCTGGTATTTGGTATGCAGCCGTTAGAGGTACACCTGTTGTTGTAGCAGTATTAGTAACTACACCTCCCATCATGATAGATGGTACGCCCTCATTTGCTGACGTTGCACCAGTTGTGGGCGATAGTGTTCCAATAGGCGCGCAGTATAATGTATTCATGTAGCCTAAGAGTGGGCTACCAAATGACAATCCAAAACTACCAGACATACCAGTACTACCAGTAGGTCCAGTTAAATTAATTGTTGACTTTACCCAAGATGTTGTAATTCCAACTGTAGTATACTCCCATACCCAACCATCAAAGTCTAAATAGTAGTCTCCTGTTAATAGATTAGGTGATACAATAATAGTATTAGGATTTGTACCTGGTGATACTGTTGCAGTATCTTCATACCAAGTACTACCCTTTGGGCCCCTACCACCATTAGGACCTGTTGGTCCTGCTGGCCCAAGCGGTCCTGCTGGTCCACCACCGTTGAGTAGTAATTGGTCAAAATTAAAATTAGTCTTATCAACGAGCTGTGAAATAGTGTCCGATGCTATTATTTCTTGTATAGTGATTGGCATTTTTTCTGTTATTTTTTAACTATAGTAACGCTGAAACCAAACGATTCAGAGAAACCTGTTCTTTTATTATATATTAGCCTCAAATCAAATGGGTTTGTATTTAAAGTTTTTGATGCTATATTGTCATTAATAGTTAACCCTGCCTTAATTTTTTCTGCATTGGTTAGCTCAGCAGTAGTATAATCAGAAGGTAAATTTTCACGACTTGCTAGTGTATAAAATTCTATCTTGTCAATCTTATATAACTTTAATATATTTTCTCTAATGTATTGATTAACATCATCATCTAATGTTTCTAAATCTCCCCATCCATATAACTCATTTACATATTTAACAAACTGAGCTTTAATTGGAGCAAACAAATATTCCATTAATCTTTTTTGGTTAAACAAGTAAAACTCAATATTAGGTGCTGATGGTACTTTCTTAATATCTCTAGTATTTACTACCCCATTAGATTTAATTATTCTTTTATTAATAGTAACCGACGGTGTATCTTGGTGCATAAAAGTACCATCTATTAAATCAGGCTGTCTTATTGCATTTTTAACAAACGGATCAGGTTTAAAAGTTTCTAAAATTATAGTTTCTGGAACTTTTAAATATTTAGAACCAAAGAATGATTTTCGCTCTGTCATTGATCGTGTCCCTGCTATTTGTTGTATTACTGTTTTATCAATATTTTTTATAAAGTAAGATGGTTCCCAGTTAGATGCAAACATATAAAAATCTTTATAGTCAATTCCTATTTCTTGAATTAGTGGGTATAGACTAGGGAATGCACTTTCTTTAGATAACTCTAAAACTGTTGATGGGTCTTGTTCATTTACCTTATGATAAAAGAAATTTTGTATTTGCCCGAATGTAATGTCAGCACTATTAAATTGAGAATTTTTATATTTACATAATTCTAATACCTTTAATTTATATGCTTCATCAGCAATCCCCCCTGTTACATTATCAAAATCTAAATTCATATAAGGGTCTCTGAATGACAATACTGGTAATGCATACGGCGCATAGTAGCCAGCATGTCTAGCTATTGGAGTTATATTAGGTGTCTTTCTCAAAGATAAGTCATAGCCTACTACATCAGTTAAGTTAAACGCAGTTGGTTTAGCAGGGTCAGGTAGCACGCCTATATAAACAGATTTAAGAATATCAGCTTGTGCTCTTAATTCAATATTAAAAGTTTGCGCCAGTGATCCGTCCACATTTTTAACTTGTGCACCACTGCTATCTATAGTTTCATAAACAATATTAGGATTACCTATGTTAACAGCATTAAATATTTCACCAAAGCTTATTGATCTTAATCTGTTTTCAAATTGTAGATAACCACTATCTTCAAGAGTATACACAGCACTTCTTAAGTCAAATGTAGATGGTGTTAATACTGGTGGGTATATTGATGTTGAACCATTTTTTTTGAATACAGTGCAGATAAGCTGACTAGATGATATTATTGTTTTGATACCTTCAATTACATAATTAACACCAGCAACTGTAAATTTAATTGGTGAATACCTACCATCTTGTAATACTCTTATGTCATTTATAAAATCTGGTGCAACGCCATTGCTGGACTGTATACCATTTATTGTATATTCTGATGTTGATGGGTTCCATGATGATGCTGCAAAGCTTATTGCACCTCTGAGTACACCATCGGTATATATGTAGTCACTACCAGTAGTTTCACTCGGTGAACAGTCATTATTAACATCATATGAACTGTTTAAAGAATATAAAGTTGTTCTATCTATGATTGGTTCTGTTCCATTATTCAAACAACTATCAACATAGTCTACTGAAATTAACATTACAATAGTTTTCCACTTTTCATTTTTAATAAATTTAACTTGGCTCTCTGGTTTATCTGGTAAATTTGGAACCAAGATAGCAGAAAAGCGATAATCATTAAATGAACTATTGGTTACGTATGATAATGATCTTGCATCAAAGTTTGCTTTTTCTGTACCGATTGCTTTTTGTCTTGCAGTAATCCTAACACCCCTTAAGAATGTTTGTGCAAAATTGGTTTCATCACCACCACTAAATCGACCGTATCTCAGCTGCCTATCAATTTCAGTTACCACCCCACCTGTATTAAATTTTTCTACAATGAAATATTCATCAAAATTATTTTTGGAAATACTTTGGAAAGTACCTGGTACAAAACCTTGTCCTGTACCTATATTAGCTGGTGTGTTATCAACTGGCGCAACATCAATATAACTCCATGAACTCTTGATAGCACTTTGTGTAAAATACTGTGGGAACTCTGAAAGATAATACCATTCATGAGTAAATCCACTAGCCTCTTGTATCAAATCCCATTTAGATGGAGCGAAATTATTTAAACCAAACGCTTGGTTAATATCTAATCTGTATGGGTGATTTCTTACATCCTTCCCATCATTAACCCATGCCCATTTATTAATATATGGAGCAATCCTTGATATATTAGCCTGTGATGTTAGAAAGTTTTCTTCTAGTCTAACATATTCACTCTTAATATATTCATCGTTTGGGTTTTCATCTTCTGCATCACCTAGCAATCCAATAAGATTATAAAAACCACCGTTATCATAAAAATCTCTAATTTGTGGATTGGTGCTTACTCCAGTATATAGTGGCGGATTTGATCCAGCTACTGCTTGGTTGTACTCTGCATATTCATAATTCAATTCCCCTTCCTCACTATACATTGTACTATAAAAATCAAAATCAAAGTCTCTAACTTCAAAGAATGAAAACCTACCAAAAGACGGTCTGTAATCTGAATACAGTGCAACTTGATTGGATCTTGTAACTATTATTTGGTTATCATTACATGTTATTACTACATACTTGTTGATGTTAGTATATCCTATAATTTGATTATTTCCATTATATATAGGCTCTTCTGTGTACGGTACCCAATTTCCAATTGTAGTAAACCCACCAGTAGTTTGAACAAAGTTTCCTTTAACAAATCTATCTTGGTCTCCTAGCTCTACTTTAAGTAAACTGTTTGTTACATCATTACCACCAACAAAGTTCTTCAACGGTGTTGCAACGGTTGTTATAGGATATGTTTGTATCTGAACAAATTGCTCAGGATATAGACTATCCATTTTAAAGTTTAATTGATCAAACCTAGTACCGCCAAATCTTGACTTTACATAAACTGTACTATCATTGACAGTAGCAGTAAAGAATCTAACATTTTCACTGATTCCTTTGTTTATAGCAGAAGCTATAGCTTGAGCAACTTCTTGTATAGTTCCGTTAGGGTTAAAGAATGATTCGAAAGATTTACCTGGCACTGTTGCTAGTGTACTATCTGCAGATATTGTACCGGTTAAAGTTAAACCATCATAAAAAGATATTATAGACCCTTCTGTAACATTGTCTAATATTTTAAGATACATCTGTGCAACACCCTCATGCTTAATAATACTTGCATTTGCGAAAGTATCAGGTTCTTTATAACCAGCAAATACTGATACATCTACTTTGGTATCAAATAGTCTAATTTGATTTTCACCCCATAGAGAACCTTTTTTTATTGTATGGAAATCATCTTCTTTATCCTTAACATAAAATATAGATTCAACTTCATCTACTCTAGTTGGTGTAGGTAATCCTGTGACTGTCGTTGTCTTTGCAGGATCTAAGAATAGTAAAATACCAGCATCATTTGTAATTTCAAGTGGGGTATTTAAATATTGTGATACTTCAGTTATAGTTTTTATCTTTGGGAGTTGGCTCTTCTCAGTATTCTTATAAAACCCTTCTCCTGATATATCAAACAACCCTTCTTGTATTTCATTAACATACATACCAAAGTATCTGTTAAGTGAATAGTCATCAGCAGTTGGATCATCAAATAAGAATTCTAAATTTAAAAGATTTGCTAAAAGTATCCCATTGTTCTGGAACCCTTGCGTAAATAAATACTCATCTTGTATGATAGTAGAATCTTTGACTACCATGTCTTCGTATGCAAAATTACCACTACTAGTAAAACCACCATGCTTGTATGATATACCATTCCACAAGATAGGCTCGTCCCTTCGCCAAGTCATATTAAGTGGAACTTCAGGAAACTCCTCTTGGTTTCTGTAATTTCTAATATAAGAACCTAATGCAGTACCTTCAGTTAAATCAAAAGTTTTAATTGCAGTACAATTCTCTAGTACCTGTTTTGAAAAATTAGCTGAGGTTTGTGCATTAGCAGTACCTGCGTTTTCACTTGCTGCGTTTGTATTATTAACAGCAGCTGGATTATCTAATCTAAAAATTACAAAAGCACTAGGCAGTTGTTCATTTAACCAAAGTGGTGCTAATGTTCCTAAACTCTGTGGGTATGATTCTGATGCTATTGCTCTGGTACCAGCACAGTAAAACATTTCATACTGATTACTATAATTAGATAATACAGCAGTATCTTCAAATTCTTGAAATATTTCGTATGCAGACTCTATTGGAAACTTTCCATTATCGAAGAATCGAAATACATCTTGATCATATGTACTTGTGCCGTCAACTTTAAACGCTTTAAATTTTTGAGAAGCTAGTCTAGTATTGGCACTAAATGATTCTAGGTAAATATCAGTTCCATCAGATACCACCTTAACATTTGCTGTCAATTTAGGATTAGTCCTAGCAATACTATAGGATGCTTTGTCAAGCAGTTTTTCAGCCATATTTATCTTTTGCTTTTTTTATATATTCACTAAAAGATGAAGTTAAAAATAAAGCCAGGTATATTAGAGTCAAGTCTTGATCTTATGTAGTTTTAATTACATACTAAAGTTAGATGAGTTGTTACTAGCTGACTTCGTTGAGATCAATGTTTGATTCAATGAAGGTCTTAAGTTTCTCACAACTTTCTCTAAATCATTAAGTCCTTTCGTTACCGTTGCAGTAGGAAATTGTTTAATACTTAATTTATCAGATCTATAATTAGCAGATACTTCGATATCAAATTGTACTACATCGCTATTATTTGGGTATATGTCAAATCCTATTCTTTTAGCATAAGAAAGGTTAACTGTGTTTCCAGTAGAATCTCCTGCAATATTACCCAAGCCACTACCTGAAGTAACTCCGAAGTAATCAGTCATCCTATATTGAAACACCAGTGGAATACTTATTGAATTCTGTTGTCCAAATGAAACAATTTCGTATGATTGAATTGCATCACCATCTACTTGTATGTTTTGGTGGTTATCAGATGATATAAACAAATAAGAACCACATGATTGTTTACCTAATGTATATTGATCAAAACCATCAAATGATGTTTTAGCATTTCTACTATAATTAATATAATTTACACCTGGTGTTACTAGATTAGCTATGCCTGCTAATGATGGGCTAGCTTGTAGTATTTGTCCACTATTAAAAGTGACAGGGTTTGCAATTGCTAATGCCTTTAAGTCAGTAACATTTTCATTTAAATAAATTCCTTGCTGTTGGCCAAAAGTATCATCTATCTTTAGTGGTGCAAATTTAGATTGTCTAAACATAACAGCAGCTGTACCGTTACCTGCTGATGTACAATCTATAACAACACCACCAGCCCCTAATGTTCCAGTATCTCCGGTTAATGATTCATATGCTGCTTTGTATGCAGTATAGCTAAGTAACCAAGGGTGCGCGATAGAAACATCCACCACATCATCATTGGTTGAGTATGCAGGTCGAGTAGTAGGAAGGCCTAATGCCGTAAAACCACCGCCCCATATAAATTCAGTACCTGGTAATGCTCCTATGCTAGCCGCTGGTGCACTATAAATATTTTCAAGAGTATCTAAGTTAAATGTATAGTTACCAGTAAGAACCCCACCAGTAGTGTCTGGGTTAACATAGCTATAAAAATTACTATCATCAGAAACATCGCTAAATCTACTATAGATGAATTGATTTTTATTTTGTGTTGATTGGTATGGTGCTAATGAAACAGTCTGCCCGTACTTCGTTGTAGATGTTACTGTTGGATTAGTTAACAGAATAGGTGTAAGATCATATTTTCTAATTGTATTATAATCTACATCATCAGTTCTATATGTAGCTCTACTGTTTGATTGATTTGCTGAACTATTATCTAACCATGGGTAAGTTGCAGGCAATACTGTGGCACCACTTGATATATCTAAAGTAGAATATGTTGGGTTCTCTGATTGTCTAACCATCCTACTTCTGTTTCCAGTAATTCTTGCAATTAATTGTAATGCAGTTTGTGAATTGTTAGCAATATTAATAAAATATGTTTTTGTAATTATAGCTCCTCTTGGATCATCTAAGTCTCTCACCTCTTGCGAATAGAATCCAGCAAAAACTTTAGTAATTGCGTTCTGTCTTAGATTAAATGTATTTCCAGTATCATCAACTAGTGTAGTAGCTAATTCACCTTGTGTGCTATTTAATATTTCAGCAAATAAATCTAACTGATTTTGCATTTCATTTAATTTAGTAAATAAATCAATAGGTGTTTGGTTTTCTGATAAAAAACCAGATGCAATGACTGGTGATGAATGTGCAAAATATGTTTCGTTTGCAGTAAATGAACTACTCAAATGTGTAGGAAGGCCAATAGATTCTAAATTTTCATTTAATGAAACTAATGCCAAATCTTCTTGATTTTGTGTTAAGATAGAGTCTATTGCATTATCAGAACCTAGATCTGCTGGAAATTCAATTCTTACTGCTGTACTCCAATTACTCTCTAGTGGATTAGATGGCCAACCTGCTTCAGATATAGATTTTACTTGTATTTCAACTTGCTCACTTTTTCTAATTGGGATGTCTAATTGATTAATATTAACTGAATCTGCATTATCATCATCTATTGCAACCCATTCATATAAACCTGTTATAGTATTTTTAACTCTTGGTCTTAGTATGCTATCTACAACCACATAATTCGAGAATGCACCCTGGCTTGTTCCACTGCCATCAGTGTAAGTAAACTGATTCACAGCGTTTGCAGCGCCATCAGCTGACAGATACCTATAACGATATGTAAATTTTATTATGTCTTGCACACCTGTTTCTGGTGCTGACTTTTCTTCTGGCATTGACCAGAATCCTCTTACTCTATATTTAGGTGATACACTCCTAACTGAATTATCACCAGCAGACGCATCAATTTCTGTAACTACAGATGAATATAGTTTTGCCTGTGATGCTCTCTCTGTGATAAGTCCTTGTAATGCATTCTTATCAGCATCTCTTTCAACTTCAGTAGAATAATTTGTTGTTTGTATCTTTGCTCTACTCTGTGAAATTGCAATATCTAATTCAGTTAATGTAGATTGTATAGTATTCTTTTGATTATTTAAATCTTTAAGTTGTACAATAGCATCTGAGTTACTAACTTGGCCATTTATTAAAGCAACAGAAAAATCAGCAGATGACAATACTGGCGCATTAGGAATTATACCTTCTCTGCTAGTAGGTATTTTATCTTGTGCAAATGATAGAAGATATCTACCAAAATCAACTGCATTCTGTTGATAGTAATCTGCTAATGTTTGTTGATTACCACTGGCATCAACAGTATTTAAATCGTTAGTATAAAAACCACTACCCGGCGACCAGTTAACTGCAGGTATTTTAGAATTTGGATCAATAGGTTTGATAAAAGTTACACACCTTTCCCCAAAGCCAACAGTAACATCAACTTCTACAAGATTATTTAAAGCAGAACCTATTTTTAATACGTCTGTTCCCATGCTGATTGTTCTTGAACCTTCTTGTAATCTTACTGTTACTGAGTTGGTGCTTGAGTCAATTTGGGTTACTGTATATCTAGTATCAATCGGCGTCGATATGACTTCTAAACTATCACCAACCTTAAGCTGTACCGTATCAGGAAAGTCGGATTCTGTATCTGAATAAAATACTTTATTAAGTTTATATAATTTTTGAATTGTTGTTTGTTCAACACCATTAACAGTCTCAGTAACACTCTGATCACCAATTCGTATTACACTAAAGTTACCAGAGTACCTCTTATCTCTAGGTGGTAAGTCTACAACTGCTTCATCTAAAACATATGATATATTCTTTTCAACTATTTGTTGTAAAAAAGTACTATGGTTTAATTCAGCAATTCCATTATATTCAGCATCGAAAAAGTTAATTTTACTTTGTGAATTTGTATCTAAAATATATCGTTGAACAATTGCTCGCTCAGTGTCAATAGGTGCCTGTCCTGTAATATCAAAAGAAATATACAGTAAAGGATTAATTAGTTCTTCAAAAAACCAGTTGGGTTTAACATTAAATTCATTAATAGAATTTATTGCAGTTACATCAGGTGCTTCCGTTGGTAACTTCGCTAAAACCAATTTTCTAAACGTACCATCAGGTAATCTTATTGCGCTGTTAGCATCATTAAAATTCGTAAGGGTATTAATATTTGTATTTAATCTGTCAACTGAATTCTTAAGGTAACCAAAACTAGGAACAGTAACTCTAGCATTTGTCCCATCATTATTCTGAATGTTAATAGTTACAGAGTCTCTACTTGATGTAATCGCCTGGTTGACTTTCTCAAAGCTCTCCAGTGAATTGTTAAAGAGTCTTAACAATTCTGGTAGCATTGTTTGTATTGAATTATTTTCAGCCATTATATAAGTTTCAATTTTATTATTTATTTAACCACATCATATACGAAATTCAATACGCCTTGCTCTGTGCAAATCAAATCAATGATTGGGGTATTACTTAAATCGGTATTTTGTATAGTTGCTATTAGTTTACCGTATGAACCACTATTTAATCTGCTAGGTGCATCGGTGTATACATTTATATTTCTTGATCCCATAAGAGGAACATTATTAAATGCTAACCTCATAGTTTGTCCAGTTCTCCACTGAGTACCAGTATCATTAATATAAATATTAAGATTTCCACCTGCTTCATTAATTGTATCTAATCTTAGCATATTAGTATATGTACCTAAATCTGCAAATACTTGTGGACTTACAACATTTAAGTTTAGTGGATTAGTAAGGGTTATTTGTACATCACCAGAGTCAATTGGTACCATTAAGTTATATGCTTGTACATTACTTGATACTTGTATCTGATTAGGTGTATTTGTGTTAATTGTAATTCCTGTACCCTGTTGCACCACTGCTGTATTATATTGTAGTGTGGTTGTAACTTCACCATTTGCTAATGCCTGAATCTCATCAGAGTTTTTAGCAATAAGATCTATCAACGTAGTACTACTTGCAAATGCTAACGACGCGTTATCAACTTGTGTTTGCAAATTGTTAATTTGCGATTGCAGGAATGCTGAAGTACTAACAGAATTTAAAGTATTTTCTACAGCAGCCAATCTAATTTCCAAATCAGCAATCTCTAGCTGTTGTCTTTGGAATATTTGAGCAGATGCTTGTAACTGTGCAGATGCATCAGAGAAAAGACCCATTGAAAAAGTATTATAATCATTTACGATTGTATCAATACCTGCAGTTCCAGGTGATGCATCGAATCTTAGATTAATTTTAAACCCATAACTATTACCATTTTGGCCAGTAGTTGTATTAGGTTTGAATTTTGGATATCTTTGAATATAACCACCATCAGTTGTTGGTGTTACGTTATCTAATAATAAAATACCGTATAAGTTAGTTGTTGTGTTAGCTGAATTACTTAAATCAACCATATCATAATAAACCAGCACTGCATTAAATTCAAACGACTGTGCTAAGTCAGTACCATTAAATTGTGGTATTGTACTTATTGTCGAGTCCAATGCAATCTGTTGATAATCATTAGGATTAAAATCTACACTAATTCCATCTAATTCACTTCTTACATATGCAGATCCATTATAACCAGCAGGACTACCATAATCAGCTGGATATTTTTGTATGTTTGCATTAAGTACACTTGTAAATGTAACAGGTTCAGTAAAGTATGAATCTGTTGTAGCAGGCGGTGTAGGTTCGTTCATCCAGTTTGCATCTGGATCAGTATAACCTGCAGGACCAGGTCCTAGTAATGGTTGATCGTAATCATAGAATGCTTTTATATCCAAACCTTGTGGGTGAATAGATGCAGCGTTCCTACCAAGTATAAACTCACTTGTTCCTTGTATTTTTAGAGACGGTTGATAATTCGTATCGGATATTGAATTAAAGAGTACTGTGGGTGTTCTACCTACTTCTGTTGGTACATTAATATACAATTCAGTATAAGCTTCACCTGCTTTATCTACATTATTTACAATATCAATTTCACCAATATATCTTACTACTCTTCTATACTGTCGAGTACCTGTTGTAGCCTCATCTTCTTCACAAAAGCGAGGAGTAGTTAAACCACTAACTTTTTCTAATACAGTAGCTTCACGGAACCTCATTGCTCCACATTCTTTAAGCCATTTAAAAAATACACGTTCGGTGACAGTTAAATTAGTAGTGTTATCATAACTTACATCACTTATAATAAGCTCCTCTAAATTTAATGCATAATTCTGAAGGCTCTCAGTAAAGTTAACATTAGGGTCACCTTTTAAGCCCCCATTTGCTATTGCACCATCAATTGTATCAAACTGCATATAGTTTTGATAATTACTAAATGTTGTAGGATCCAACCTATCAAAATCTGGTAAGTTAAGAAGCACAAACTTAGAAAAGACTAATTTAAGATTGTCATTATTGAGAGTCCTAGATAAGTCTTTTGCAGAGGATGAGAACGTGTAAAATGTACCACCATCTGCTTGCGGTGTTTTAATTAAGGGCGTTGTTGCCATGTTTAGTTTTTATCTTTTGTTATTATGATATTGTATATCCGTTACCACCAACAATATGCCAAACTGCTGCACCAGCTCCGTTATCGATAGCTAAAAGATGTACACTTTGTCCAGTACCAGTTAAGCTTAAGTTAGTCATTGCAACACCAGGTAATACCATGCCATTTGTCCCAACCCCGTTAATTGTTACTACACCACTTCCGATAGTATAGACAAAGAAAATTTCTTGCCCTAAACTACCATCCCATAAATCAAGAGTTAGAAGCAGTGCAGATGAATTCCCAATCCTATTTATACTAAATGGTGGGATTGCTGTACTAGTACCAACATTTATAGTCGCAGGCATTGCTTGCCCGGTGTCATCCAGTGTAGTTGGGTTTGTATCATTCCTGAATACGCTACTACCCGTCATTGTGAGGTTCCCTGTCATTTTAACATTTGTTAAAATATCGAAGGTACTTGCACTAATATCTAATAATATTGTACTTAGTCCTACTCTTAATGCTTCTGTTGAAACATTGTTAAGATTAGTGATAGTACCAGCAGATGGCGCAAAGTATACTTCCATCGCATTAATTTCACTAGTAAGAACATTAAAGTTATCATTAATTACTAGTCTTGATCCGGATAAGGAATCTGTTCCTAAAATTTCTGTTACGCTTATTGCCATTTTAATTTGTTTGTTTTATATTTAAGATATTTCTACCTTTTTTGTATTTATTCCCATTTGTATCAGTAAGTTCTAACGTTATCATATACTTTCCTGGGTCTTTAAAAAGATATGTTAAATACTTGCTTTCAAAATATATATCAGCCACTGACGAGTTAGTAGTATTAGAGATGGTCCATTTAGGATCAGCTTTACCAACTATTCTACATTTATCATAGACAAACATAGCCCAAGTCATCGGCGGTAACACCTTACCATTATTAATAAACTTAGCACTACTCCATGTTGGGTTGTTTGATATACTTTGGGCAGATTTATAAATTATACTATCACATCCACCACTACTGCCAGTTGTACCAGTAGCATCACTACATATTCTATCACCATTTACATCCACCATATCAACAGAAGTAAAATCTCCAAATACCCCGTAATATCTAGATACTGCTTGTACAAAAATTTGACTGTTTTGTGCATTCATTACTAAATTGTAGACATATTTATTAATTATAGAATTAGTGCTTACATTAAGTAAGTCCACTGCCTCTCCTAAAGTATTTACAGTAAAATCAAAATACTCTGTACCTATTACTCCATTTTTATCTACTATCTTTAAATAACTGTTAGGTTGTATTTCACTGAATTGGAAAAATGCAGGAGAATCACCAGTAGTAGCTGTCATATCCCACCATAGGTGGTATGCATTATTCCAAGAACTAGTTCTCGCATTTAAATTTTTCCATTGATAAGGTCCACTAAAACTAGCTTTCCCATCATTTTGATAATTCATTAATTGAAAATCAGTACTAGTTCCAATACCAAAAGTATTTAAGATTGCATTAACTCTATCTAAAGATTCATATAAACTTGGTGTCTCATCATCCCATGTAGTTTCTGGTTCAATTGGAAGATCCCATAAAGATCCATAATCATTCCAAAGATATTTACCTTCATTGTTCCAATTATAAGTTAATTTCCTACTTTGATACCATCCTGAATATTCAACCTCTTTCGCATCGACACATATCGCCCCAGTCTTAACACTAGAGGAAATATTATTATATAAGTCAAACAATTTCATTTCCACATTGTAACTTCCAACATACGGTAATGTTATAGGCAAAGTTCCATAAGTCATAAGAGGACCTCTGATACTATAATAATAAGCGGGTGTATCATTAGAAGCTTCTTTGAAAATAGTCCACTCTATTTCTGTAAAATTACCAGAACCTATAGCATTCCATGTAAATAGTATTTCACCAGGTAACTGGGTTTCAGTATATCTTCCACCAGTTCCAGTCAATGCTAAAGTAACTGATGTTACAAATCGATTAACATCATTTCCATAACACCTAATACATGGGCCTATGTCATTTGTTACTTGAGACCAATCGAACCACAACCATGGGTCTATTTGGTTTGTTTTAAGTAAAGCCACTTGATTAAACATTGAAGTAGTAATTGTCTGTATAGTATCACCAGCCACTACAGTATGTGTAGCACCTGTTGCTGTTGCCGGGTCTGTTAATTTATAAACATCACCAACACTCGCACCTTGTATATTAAAATCAAAAGTAAAGAAATCATTAGCATTGTTTAAATCAGCCCAAGCCAAACCTACATTATCCCAAGTTACATTATTAAAACTATCGTTTGTTAAAGTTATCAAAGCTCCTGACTTAACACCAGGTTGATCTGGTAAACTTTTTGATGATTCACCAGGTACAAAGTTAGCTTGTGTCCTATTTAAGTTAGGCGCATATCTTGCAAAATATGCTGCATATACACCAGCTACTGATTGTATAGTAACCCCACCCCCGTCTTGTAACGCTCCTAATACACTGTTTGGATCTGGGCCAATCGGCGGCGGTGGTAAAATATCACCTGGCGCATATTCTCCCATTATCATGTTTGCACCAACGGCTGCTTTCCCACCGGCTAGAGGTGCAATGTAAGCATTACAGAAATTAATAATAGCCGGGCCTACTATAGCAGCTTCTTTCAAACAGAATGAATTAAAAGTTCTAAGATCTTCTAAATAAGTACATTCACTCGGTGATACTTTAAAGTCTGTATTAATACCAACCTTAACAGTATTTGTATCATTCCTACTGATTGTATTTGTTACTTCCAATAAACCAAAGTAATCAGCCTCTGCTGTTATATCTTTGATATGAGCGTTGAGTGGTAAATATTCTTTTTCTAACTTTCTCTTTAGACCAAATAATTTAATTAATACTTCTTCAATAGTAAAATCCTGAACCTCTTCTGTTACAGGTAAATCCTCATCGGTATATTTATTTGGTGTAATTTTATTAATTCTATAGATAAGACTGAACATACTAGTCTTTCTAAAATTCTTATTTGGTAATGTTATACTTTTATCATCAAACTCTACCGTTGGTGAAAATAAATCTACTGTGCTACTCTGGATGTATTTACCGAACTGTGGAGAATTTGCATTTACATTTTTCCAAAACTCTTTAACTTTTAAATTATCATAACCAAAAAACTTAATGGCATTTATTAAACCTTTATAAGAACCTATGAAAGGGTATATGTTACTACCCTCCATCATTATTTCTTTACGCTTTAGATTTATTTCTACAAAATCAGGTAATGCTTCTTTTAAATTAGTATCTCTAAAAATTGTACTGTCAGCAGCAATGACGTTATAACCCATATTCTGAGTCATGACTCTAAGTCTTTCGTCTTCCTCAATACTCTCAGCCCATACTGTAAATTCCGCAACTACAGTATTAGTGCACTTATCAGTAATCTGTAAAGTTCTCTTATATGTGTTTTCATCACCTGAAGAAAATGCTATATTGATTTGTAATGCAATTGATTTTATGTCATTGCTTTTAGTAATGATATAACCTTCTGGGCTTATTGTTTGGCTATCATCATAGTCTAACGGTATTGTAAGCTTGTCATATTTTACTAAAGGCGGCCCATCAGGTTCTTGTACTAATGCAGACTGCGTACCTGTATTAAAGTCCTTATCAAATTGAAAAAGAAATACTTCTTTAGGTGTAACAGTTTTCCATTCAGCTTCCCAACCGCAACCACCAGTTCCAGTAGGATCACCTGTTGCACCGTCAATATAATCATGAGGATATCCAAACTTGAATGTTGGATTAGTATATACAAGAGTGTTTGTAGAATCAATCATTTTTTGTAAAATAAATAATTGCCCTACTTCAAATAAATCAATAGAAACTT
>Ga0307986_10000336_pt1 | contig 34706 bp, 34 predicted proteins | sample EllFjometageno82_FD_203170 | JGI IMG/M metagenome (GOLD analysis project Ga0307986, IMG submission 203170) | Marine microbial communities from Ellis Fjord, Antarctic Ocean - #82 | ecosystem: Environmental > Aquatic > Marine > Unclassified | place: Southern Ocean | collected 2014-10-09 | reverse complement strand
GAGCCTATGATCAAAATCACAAGAATCATGAAGTTCAGTCTTGAAACCCGAACCTGTGCTTGTTCTTCAAACGTTTCTTCGTTGATAATTACCATCCGATAACGACTGAGTAATTTATTTAAAAAACCTGATTCTTTTTTTTCTTGGTTTGCCATATTCTTTTCAAAGATAAGGATTCCTTTGCGGGAGAAAAGAACCCCAATACATTTTGTGTGTAGTTGAAACTAAATAATTCTGTACCTTTGTTTTAAAATAATATATAAATGCTTTTTAACTTTACATTTTTAGGTATGATAGGAGGACCACAAGTGATTTTAATCATCGCAGTCGTTTTATTGTTGTTTGGTGGACGTAAAATTCCTGAACTAATGAAAGGATTGGGTAGTGGAATTAAGGAATTTAAAAATGCAACTAAAGAAGGTGAACAATCCGCTAAAGAAGAGGACAAAAAAGACTAGTCTGTTTTCTCAAGTGTATTGATAATTGTGTTTAATTCAAACATATAGTCTCTTTTACTTGCCGAAGGTGCAAATGTAAATCCTTCTATAACCATCCATCTTTTTTCAATACTATCCATTACCATATAATTTACAAATGGTCCAGCCATATAATCATTGGCAACCTCCCAGGTTCCTTTTGTTAAGTAACTCATTTTCCCATCAATTTTTGCCTTGTAAAAGTACGGTTTGAAGGCGCGTTCGGTAATTAAATGCGTTCCTTTGAGTCTCCCTGGAACATGTGCTTTTCCTATTGAGTCTCTGATGTCTAAAATTCTGCTACTAAAGCTTCCTTCAAGTGCGTTTTCTGGAAGGGTGTATGCAATAATATTAAGATGTCCTTTTCTGACTTCTTTTTGGATCCAAACAAAATTTGTGGTGTCTTTTACTGTTTTATAAGCTGATGGATATGTAAGCGAAATTCCAAAACGTTCAGTCAAGCTTTTTTCTTTTGTAGGTGACTTTTTAATTCTTCTTAGCTTTTCTAAACGTTCGTTTTCGCTAATACTTTGCTTAATTAAGAGACTGTTTTCTTTGAAATAAAAGGCTTGGCTTTCGCTGTCTAATCCAATAACTTTAGCAACGATTTGTGGCCGTGCAAATTGATTTTGACTCATCCTAAATCCTTCTAGAGAATCTTTTCTAAACCAAATAATATTTCTATTTTGGCGTGCAAATCCAGTAAATGCCTTTGGGTTCATGTATACTATTGAGAACTGGGGCTCGTCCAAAGGAAGTCCTTCATAAATTTCTTCAAGGGCTTCTCTTACCTGGTTTCCTAAATTACCTTGCCACTCTTTTTGAGGCATAATAACCGTAACATTATTTAAATTCCCACTTGAGGAGGGTACAAAAGCTCTGTTTTTATTAGAATTATTTGTGCAAGATATTATTCCTGCCAACAAAAGAATTGCCGCTGTTTTTTTCATAAATCATTTATTAAGAGCTGTAATCCCTGGAAGTGTTTTGCCCTCTAGACTTTCAAGCATAGCTCCGCCTCCTGTACTGATATAGCTCATTTTGTTTTCAAAACCAAACTGCTTAACTGCTGCGACAGAGTCTCCGCCGCCTACAAGCGAAAAGGCTCCTGCTTTTGTTGCTGCTGTAATAGAATTTCCTGCAGCAATAGTTCCCTTAGCAAAATTTGGAAACTCAAAAACGCCCATTGGTCCATTCCATAGTATGGTTTTACAGCCAAGGATTATATCATTAAAAATAGTCTGACTTTTGGGGCCTGCATCCATTGCTTCCCACCCTTCAGGTATTTCCATTACGTCAAATATTTTTTGAGAAGCATTGTTGCTAAAATCATCTCCTGCTAATACATCAACTGGCAGATGAATCTGTACTCCATTTGTTTTGGCTTTTTCTAATAGCTCCAAAGCGTATTCACAATAATCCGGCTCACAAATTGAATTTCCAACATTACCTCCTAATGCTTTAGTAAAAGTGTAAACCATCCCTCCTCCAATAATTAAATGGTCTATTTTGTCTAATAGGCTCTCAATAATTGTTATTTTAGAGGAAACCTTAGCGCCCCCTAAAATTGCTAAAATTGGAGATTCTCCCTTGTCCATAACCTTTTCAATGGCCAATACTTCCTTTTCTAAAAGGCTTCCAAAACACTTTTTGTCTTTAAAAAATTGTGCAATAATGCTTGTAGATGCATGGGCACGGTGAGCAGTTCCGAAGGCGTCGTTTACATAAAAAGTGCCAAGTTTTGATAGGTTTTTTGAGAATGTTATGTCTCCTGACATTTCCTCTTCGTGGTATCTTAAATTTTCCATAAGCAAAACACCTCCCGGCTGAAGTGCTTTGGTTGCGGCCTCCGCTTCTTCTCCTATTGTTGTGCTACAGAAATCAACAGGTAGGCCCAAAACGGATGAAACACTTTTTAGGATATGTGATAATGAGAGTTTTGGGTCTTTCCCCTTGGGGCGCCCTAAATGTGACAATAGGATGCAGCTTCCTCCTTGAGATAAAATGTGTTGAATTGTTGGGTTTGCTGCCTCAATTCGAGTAAGGTCAGTAACTTCTTGTGAATCGTTTAAAGGTACATTAAAATCAACGCGGATTATTACTCGTTGATTTTTAAAGTTTTGGTTTTGTAGGGTGAGCATTTATAAAAAAATTTTTCTCAAAAATACAATATTGCTTATCGCTGTCAAGTCATTTTTTATAAAGATGTGGTAACGGGCTTCATAAAAAACATCAGTAAGTGTATCTTTGAAAATGATTTGGTCACATGTAACTGGACAAAAAAAAATAAAAAAGCAACTAGAACATCTTCTAGCTTCAGGTCAAGTTCCTCATGCTCAGCTTTTTACAGGTGCGTCTGGGTACGGTGGTCTTCCATTGGCTTTGAGTTTTGCCCTTCAAATGTTACAAATAGATTCCTCTCAGAAAATTAATAAACCGCTTGGAGAAAAGATACAACATCCTGACTTACACTTTTTATATCCAGTTGTTAAAAAGGGTGCTGAAAAAATTGTTTTAGCTAGTGATTACGGCCTGGAGTGGTCAGCCTTTCTGAATGATAATCCTTATGGAAATTATGCCAATTGGTTTGAGTCTATTGATGTAGGTAACAAACAAGGCTTAATCGGTGTAAACGAGATAAATGCCTTGCACAAAAAGATCTATCTTAAATCGTATTCCGGAGGAAATAAAGTTTGTGTTTTGTGGGGTGTCGAAAAAATGAATAAAGAGGCCTCAAATGCGTTTCTCAAACTACTAGAAGAGCCTCCCAAAAACACTTTTTTTATTCTTGTTGCTGAATCGAGTGATCAATTATTAGCTACCCTTATTTCAAGATGCCAATTAGTGCCTGTTGCCCCCATAGATGAAAATGAGCTATTAGACACTTTAGGGGAGGACATTCCCAACAGAAAAGATCTTGTAAAGCAGACGGAAGGGGACTATAGGAAGCTTAAACTGCTGATCGAAAACTCACAAAAAAAAGACGTTGAGGCTTTACTGATAAAAGTGCTTAGAACTTCTCTCAGGGTTCGTGGGGACAATACCGCTATTGTTGAGCTGATGTCTTGGGCAGGCGAAATAAGTGTTCTAGGAAGAGAAGAGCAAAAGACATTTTTGCAATATGGTATCCGGTTTCTAAGGGATGCGTTTTTGTTAAATTATTCATTAAATGATATAGTACATTTTAAATCTGAAAATGGTTTTGACATAAATAAACTTGGGCCATTTGTAAACAGTGAAAACATAAATGAACTAATTGCTTTGTTTGAAAAAAGTCATTATCATATTACACGAAATGCAAGTGCAAAAATGATTTTTACTGAGTTAAGCCTTCAATTAACAAGACTCTTGAAAAAGGCTAGTGAATAGCTTTTTTCTTAAAAATATAAATGTTTGAGGAGTGCTCGCCATCAAACAAAGCCTTAAAAGTGCATATAGCTCCGACTAGTAAGCCCCTTAAAAAAGAAAGCTTTTTGTTGGTGTTTTTTTCTGAAAGATAAGAAATGTAAAAAACATCGAACCATAGTGGCTTTTGTGCCTTAAGCACAAAGCCCAGGGGCTCTACCAAATCCGTCAAGCCCTTGTGTGTAAAATGCCAGAGATGTCTTGGAACGTCTAAAGCCGCCCATTCTGAGGCATAGTGTCTTGCGTCGTGACTATTAAAATTTGGAACGGCAACAATTAACAGTGCATCTGCCTCCATCAGGGCGTGTAATTCTTGAAGTGTTTTCTCTGGGGAGGTTAAGTGTTCTAAAACATGCCACATTGTTATGGCAGAATATCGCTTAGTTTTAGGCAGATCCGCAACGGAAAGATAGGTGTTAAGGCCTTTTTTTGTGCATACTTCATGTCCTTTTTTACTAGGTTCAACCACGGTAATCTCAAATTTTCTGTGTGCTAAATAAGCTGCGAAAACACCAACGCCTCCTCCAAAATCAAGAACATTGCCCTTTATTTGAGGCCTAACAAATCCCGCCTTATAATACAGCATACTTTTTTGAACTGTTTTGTAAAGTAAATCTAAAATCGACTTTGTTTCCGTCTTGTGTGAATTATAATCCTCTGTTTCATAATAGCGAGAGAGAACCGTTCCGTTTGGAAGGCTTGTCTCTGCATAATTACCTTTTTCGTTCCATTTGATCTGAAAGGTTTCTTTGGAAACTAGGTGGTCTTTTGCTTTAAAAAGGGGTTCTTTCTTTATCATGTGTTCCACGTGAAACATTTATCTTCCCATTGAGACCAAAAGAACGCTTATGTCACTAGGATTAACCCCACTAATCCGCGAAGCTTGAGCCAGGGTGCTTGGCCGCAGCTTGTTTAGCTTTTCTTTAGCCTCGAAAGAAAGGGAAGCTAAAATTTCAAAATCGAAGCCTTTAGGAATCTTAATGTTTTCTAAGCGTTTTAATTTATCCGCATTGCGTCGCTCTTTCTCAATATAACCCGCGTATTTAATCTCAACTTCAGCCTGTTCAAAAACAGCGTCTGTAATGTCTTCCTGGACTATATATCTCTTTATTTCTGGGAAGTGGTTTAGCTCCTTTCTTGTAATCGTTGGTCTTGACAGTAATTTAGCAAACTTATCAGTTTGTTTAACGGTATCTGAACTTTTAGACTCTAAAACAACATTTGCAATCTTGAGGTTATAGCTGGTTTTTTTTAAAAAAGACACAAGGTTTTTGCGTTGTTGGTTTTTAAATTCTAGCTTTTTTAAGCGCTCATCATCAACTAATCCAATAGAGTGTGCCCTGGGGGTTAAGCGTTCGTCTGCGTTGTCTTGACGCAAGAGAGTTCTGTATTCGGCTCTAGAGGTGAACATGCGATATGGTTCCTCGGTTCCCTTGAGGATTAAATCGTCAATAAGAACTCCTATATAGGCCTCTTCTCTGCCCAAGAGAAAAGGCGGAAGATCTTTGTTGTTTTGGTGAGCATTAATCCCTGCAATAATTCCCTGTGCACCAGCTTCTTCATATCCAGTTGTACCATTAATTTGGCCTGCGAAAAATAGATTTTGAACGGCTTTAGTTTCTAGGCTGTGGAATAGCTGAGTAGGTTGAAAATAGTCATATTCGATAGCATATCCAGGTCTAAAAAACTTAACATTTTCAAAGCCCAAGACAGACTTAAGAGCTTTGTATTGTATGTCTTCTGGTAAAGAAGTAGAAAAACCATTAACATAGACCTCTACGGTATTCCATCCTTCGGGCTCAACAAAAATTTGATGTTGAGATTTGTCACTAAAGCGATCAATTTTATCTTCAATTGAAGGGCAATAACGTGGTCCCGTGCTTTTAATGGATCCATTAAACATCGGTGAACGATCAAAACCAGAACGAAGAATATCATGAACATCAAGATTCGTGTGAGTTATATGACAACTAATTTGATTAGACAAGGGTTTGGTTAATTCGGTGAAAGAAAATTTTGAGGGATTTAGATCTCCCGGTTGTTCCGACATTTTTGAATAGTCCAAAGAACGGCCATCAACCCTTGGAGGAGTTCCTGTTTTCATTCGTCCTGAGGTAAAACCAATGTTTTCCAGTACAGTTGTTAAACCGACAGACGCTGACTCACCTGCACGTCCACCCCCAAAGTTTTTTTCACCAATATGAATAAGGCCATTAAGAAACGTGCCGTTTGTTAAAACCACAGATTTAGCATAAATTTTAATACCAAGAGAAGTGATTACACCTTGAATCTGCTGGTTTTCGACAATTAAGTCAACAACCATTTCTTGGTAAAAATCTAAATTTGGTGTTTTCTCAAGCATAGAACGCCACTCAAGACTAAACATGCTTCTGTCGGACTGAACCCTTGGACTCCACATGGCAGGGCCCTTGGATTGATTGAGCATTTTATATTGAATAGCGCTTCTATCAGAAACAATTCCGCTGTAGCCGCCTAAAGCGTCTATTTCTCTTACAATTTGGCCTTTAGCTATTCCTCCCATAGCTGGATTACACGACATCTGAGCGATGGTTTGGAGATTCATCGTTATAAGAAGAGTTGAAGAACCTAGGTTTGCAGCTGCAGCAGCAGCTTCACAACCAGCGTGACCAGCGCCGACAACAATAACATCGTATTTAGAGTCAAACATGGGATGTAAGTTTCACGTGGAACATGTTAATAAACTTGTTTTCTTCACAGCGCATTAAACTTTTGTCGGAATCACTTTTATCATTAAAACCCACACAATGTAAAACACCGTGGGAAATAACCCTAAGCATCTCATTTACAATACTTTGAGAGTGCTCTACAGCTGATCGTGAAACGGCCCAGGGTGAAATGAAAAACTCAGCCCTTAAGTTGCGCTTTGACGAATAATCAAAACTTATTATGTCTGTGTGCGTAGAATGGTTAAGGTGTTTGATGTTAAGTGCGAGCATGGCGTCTTTAGAAATAAAATTATATGAAAGTCTATCTATAGAATAACCGTAGTCCAAAACAAACGCCTGAAGTGAAGCTTGGATCAATTTAATTTTAAGGTAATCCGGTATGTTATTAAAAACTATGATGTTACTGTTTTTTTGCAAATATACATGTTTTGAATGGGAGACTAATGTATATCGATAAGAAGAGATTATCTTTGAAAAAAAAAGAATGAATACACGTGTGCGTTTTGCGCCTAGCCCAACAGGCCCTTTACATATTGGTGGATTAAGAACCGCTTTATTTAATTACTTATTTGCAAAAAAAAAGGCGGGAGTATTTGTGCTCCGAATAGAAGACACTGATCAAAATAGATATGTGAAGGGAAGTGAAGACTATATACAGGAGGCGTTGGAATGGTGTGGAATGTACCCAGATGAAGGACCAAAAAACGGCGGTGAATTTGGACCATACCGTCAAAGTGAACGAAAAAATATTTATGCAAAGCACATACAGAACCTTTTAAAAAAGGGTGCCGCATATTATGCTTTTGATAAGGCTGAACATCTTAACGAAGAAAGAAGAGAAGCAGAAAAAAAAGGTGAAACTTTTAAGTATGATCATCAGAACAGGTTACAATTCAAAAACAGTCTGACATTAACAGAAAAAGAAACGAAGGAAGCGTTAAAAGATAAATTTGTAATAAGGCTTAAAGTAGAATCGAATCAAACTGTCATTGTAAAAGACATAATAAGAGGAGTCGTCAGGGTTAAAACCGACACTTTGGATGACAAAATTTTAATGAAAAGCGATGGAATGCCAACATATCACTTTGCCAATGTTGTTGATGATCACCTAATGAAAATTACATGTGTAATACGTGGGGAAGAGTGGTTACCTTCACTGCCAATGCATAAATTGATTTATACTGCTTTTGGATGGGAAACACCTGAATTTATGCACCTCCCATTAATACTTAAGACTGTCGGTAAAGGGAAGTTGTCTAAAAGAGATGGTGATAAAGATGGTTATCCAGTATTTCCACTAAAATGGGGCAAGGAAACCCCTGGATTCAGAGAAATGGGGTTTTTGGCAAGTGGAATGGTAAATTATCTAGCATTATTGGGTTGGAATGAGGGAATAAAAAAAGAAGTGTATTCTTTAAAAGAATTAGAGAAGGCATTTAGCACAAAAGGGGTTCAAAAAGGAGGTGCTCGATTTGACTATGAAAAAGCAAAGTGGATCAATCAGCAGCAATTACAAAAAATGAGTATAGAAGAAATTTATTCGCTGAGCCAGGTAAAAGAACTATTATCTCAATTTAAAGAAGAAAAACACCTCTCGCTAATCAAATTGGTTAAGAAGCGGCTAAATATTCTTGATGATATAAAAGATGAATTGACTTTTATAGAAGGCACATATCCTTACGATAAAAAAGTGATTGATAAGATTAACGACAAAAACCCAAAAACTATACTAGAACAAATAAAGAAAACATTAATAGAGGAAGATGATATTGATTTATTTAAGGAACAAATAATATTCTGGAGCAAAAAAAATGAGGTCTCTATGGGAATATTAATGCAGTCGTTTAGACTAGCATTGGTGGGAAGACTTACGGGGCCCGACATCTTTGAAGTTTGTTCTGTTTTGGGGAAAGAAGTATCTTTAAAAAGAATAAACGATTTAATTGAACATCTAAACTTTAAACAAATATTATGAACATTATTACATATTTACTATTTGGCCTTGGGGCGCTGATTATATTTACTGGTTTCTTTGTGGTAAAACAACAGTCCGCAGCAATAGTAGAGCGATTTGGAAAATTCTTGTCAATTCGTCAATCAGGGCTTCACTTCAAGATACCTTTGATAGATAGGATTGCAGGTAAAATTAGCCTTCGTATTTTACAACTAGATGTTATTGTGGAAACAAAAACAAAAGATGATGTCTTTGTAAAACTTAAGGTTTCTGTACAATACAAAATAATCCAAGAAAAAGTGTATGACGCTTTTTATAAGCTCGACTATCCTCAAGACCAGATAACATCATACGTGTTTGACGTGGTTAGGGCGGTTGTTCCTAAAATGAAACTAGACGATGTTTTTGAGAAAAAAAACGAGATTGCTGATGCTGTAAAAGGAGAGTTAAATGATGCAATGATAAACTATGGTTACGATATAATTAAGGCGCTTGTCACAGATATTGATCCTGATGCTGAGGTAAAAGCAGCAATGAATAAAATTAATGCTGCTGAACGAAAAAAGGTAGCAGCTCAATATGAGGGTGATGCGGAAAGAATCCTGATTGTAGAAAAAGCAAAGGCAGAAGCACAAAGCAAAAGACTTCAAGGACAAGGTATCGCCGATCAGCGAAGAGAAATAGCACGAGGGCTAGAAGAGTCCGTTGATGTGTTAAATAACGTTGGTATAAATTCTCAAGAAGCATCGGCATTAATTGTTGTAACTCAGCATTATGATACACTACAATCTATAGGTGGGGAAACCAATAGCAACTTAATCTTATTGCCGAATTCTCCTCAAGCAGGAAGTGAAATGTTAAACAATATGGTTGCTTCATTTAGTGCAAGCAATCAAATTGGTGAAGCTATGAAAGAGAATAATAGAAAACAAAGAAATAAAAAAGAAGAATAGGCTTTATTGGCTCTGTTTAGACCAAGTATCACGCAAGCCAACCGTTTTATTAAAAACAAGCAATTCAGGGGTGCTGTCTGGGTCAACAACAAAATATCCTAATCGCTGAAACTGATAATTTTCGTAGTCCTTAGCGGCCTTTAAACTGGGCTCAACAAAAGCCGTTATTGTAGACAGAGAATCAAAGTTTAGGTGTGATTTGAAGTCGACTAGCTTGTCTTGGTCAGGCGAGGGGACTTGAAATAAACGATCATATAATCGCACTTCTGAACGAAAAGCGTGTTGCTGCGAAACCCAGTGTAATGTTCCCTTAACTTTACGCATACTTGCCTCTGAACCACTTCCGCTTTTACTTTCTGGATCATAAGTACAAATGATTTCTATAATATTTCCATCCTTATCTTTGATAACGGATTCGCCTTTAATTATATATGCGTTTTTTAAGCGAACCTCTTTTTCTAAGGTAAGGCGAAAAAACTTTTTGTTTGCACTCTCTCTAAAGTCTTCCCTTTCAATAAATATGTTTTTCGAAAATGGTATTTTTCTTGTTCCAAGATCTAATTGTTCGGGGTTAATTTCTCCTTCTAAAAACTCCTCTTGTCCTTCTGGGTAGTTAGAAATTGTGAGCTTAATTGGGTTAAGAACGGCCATAACACGAGGTGAATTAACGTTGAGGTCTTCTCTTATTGAATGTTCTAATAAGCTCATGTCAATAATATTATCCCGCTTGGCGACGCCTGCAGAATCAACAAAATTTCGAAGAGAAGCGGGAGTATAACCCCTTCTTCTTAGGCCAGATATTGTGGGAAGTCTAGGGTCATCCCATCCACATACATGGTTGGCGCTAACAAGTTCCATTAGCTTACGCTTACTTGTGACCGTATAGGAGAGGTTCATTCTGGCAAACTCACGTTGTTTGGGGCGGAGGTTGTTAAGCGGGCTTAAGGCGTCTAAAAACCACTCGTAGAGATCTCTGTGGGGTTTAAATTCCAAAGAACAAAGTGAATGTGAAATTTGTTCTATATAGTCAGACTCTCCATGTGTCCAATCGTAAAGTGGATAGATGCACCAGGTGTCTGCTGTTCTGTGATGTGTTTTGTAAAGAATTCTGTAAAGAACGGGGTCACGTAAAAGAAGGTTGGGAGAGGTCATGTCAATTTTTGCTCTAAGAACATGTGAACCCTCGGGATGCTTGCCGTTTTTCATTTCTGAAAAAAGGGTGCTGTTTTCTTCAATAGATCGATCCCTAAAAGGGCTGTTTTCTCCTGGATTAGTGGGCGTTCCTTTTTGTGATGCTATAGCGGCAGAGTCTTGAGAATCAACAAAAGCTAAACCCTTAGAAATTAAATACTGTGCCCAAAGATAGAGCTGGTCAAAATAATCTGATGCATAACATTCTTTGTCCCAATTATAGCCTAACCATTGAATGTTTTCTTTTATCGTGTCTACATATTGTTGTTCTTCTTTTGCTGGATTAGTATCATCAAAGCGAAGATTAACGGGCGCATTATAGCGCTTACCTAAATTAAAATTTAAGCAAATTGCTTTTACATGACCAATGTGTAAATGACCGTTGGGTTCTGGGGGGAAACGAAAACGAAGGTTTTCTCTAGAAAAACCTGTGGTTAAGTCTTCTTCAATAATGTATTCAATAAAGTGTAGGGGACGCTCCATTCCTTTTTTTGTTTATTGCAAAGATAATGAATGGATGCTTTGTAAGGTATCAAGAAAACAGTCTTTATATTTGTTGAAATATTATGGGGAAAATTTACTTGAAAAATATTCGTTTATATGCCTTTCACGGTTGTATGGAAGAGGAGGAAAAAATTGGGAGTGATTACATTGTTAATGTTGTTGTTGAAACTAATTTAAAAAAATCCTCTAAAACAGACTCTCTTGAAGACACCGTGGACTACGTTGCGCTATATGAGATTATAAAAACTGAAATGATGCAGCGCGCAAGACTATTAGAAAATGTGGTTGATCGTATTCTTAACAGAATATTAAAAGAGCATGCAACAGTTCAAAAAGCAACGGTGAAAGTGTCAAAAAAAAATCCGCCAATAGGAGGAAATGTGGAAGAAGTAGCGGTTAAAAGAGAACTCGTTCGTTCTTCGCTATAAATTGATTAAATAGTATTACTTTTGCCGAAAGGCATCGTGGCCGAGTGGCTAGGCAGAGCTCTGCAAAAGCTTCTACAGCGGTTCGAATCCGCTCGATGCCTCTTTATTATCTTATTATAATCTTTCCCCCAAGTTTTGTTTGTGTAATTTGTTTTACTGGTCTACCATAGACCCGCAACACTCCTCCTCCAAAAACTTTAGCGTCTATTAATTCTGTGGCCGTTGTGTGCGCGTAACCAGCAGCCATCATTCTAATTTCGCTTTGTTCCGAAACAAGTTTTTCTGCATCACATATGCCGCCTGTTGATACAACTAAATTCAGGTTAACGGCGCTACCCTTTAGACTCACCCGCCCGCCTGTATTAGTATTTACATCTAAGCGTTCTGTAAATGTGGTTACTTTTATTTCTGCCCCTGTTTTTGCTACAAGCTTTAGACTTGTTTGTTTAATGGGTTCCTCGGAAGCAACAGAAGAACCTTGGTGAGCGGATATTTTATCTAAGGGCTTGCTGTGGAATAGTTCTACATAGGTATAGCCTGGGTCTAAAAAACTTTTAGTTGACAATTTAATGATTAATGTATTTCTTTTTAATGTAAGAATAACATCATCTTTATGGTCACCGAAAACCACTGCTTTATTGACGTCAGATTTAATTAGTTTTACATCAAGGCCAGAATAAACACTTAAACTAAAAAAGGGCCCCATGGCTAGATTTCTTTGCTCAAGGTCCTGTGAAAAGCTGTTGAAAAAAAAGGTTGAAAAGAAGAAAAAAAACACTCTGTATCTCATTAAATTTTAATTTATGATATAGGAACAAAATCAAGAAAGCGTCTTAAAATATTTACTTTTTTGACTTTTATATTAATGGTATCTCCTAGCTGATATGTTTTGTTTGTTCGCTCACCAATTAGCGCATGTTGCTGGTCGTCGTAATTAAAAAAATCACCTTTGATGTCAATAACCCGTATCATTCCCTCACATTTGTTTTCTATGATTTCGACATATAAACCGCGCTCGGTTACCCCTGAGATAACGCCCTCAAAGTGTTGACCAACCCTTTCTTTCATAAAAATCATTTGCATGTACTTTATAGAATCGCGTTCTGCCTTAGTGGCTAGGTGTTCTCGTTGTGAAGAGTGCTTACAGGCCTCTTCGATTGATTGTTGTGTTGGCGGTGGTTTGTTGTCTAAATATGTTTGTAAAAGTCTGTGGACCATAACATCAGGATATCTTCTTATGGGAGAAGTAAAATGAGTGTAGTGCAAAAAAGCAAGACCATAATGGCCTATATTATTAGTTGTATATTCTGCTTTTGACATGCAGCGAAGGGCCAGGGTGTCAATTAAATTTTGTTCTCTTTTTCCATTACAAGCTGATAGTAGACCGTTTATTTCGCTACTAATATTTTTCTTTCCTGGATTAAAAGAATATCCAAACGGAGCAATTGTATGTTTTAAATTAAGAAGTTTTTGTTCGTCTGGATCATCATGAGTACGATAAACAAAAGGAGGTGCCGGTTGTTTTTTGCTAATAAAAGAAGCAACCTTTCTATTTGCTAAAAGCATAAATTCTTCTATTAATTTATGTGCTTCTTTTGATGTTTTAAAAAAAACAGACTCTGGCTTATCATTATCATCGAGATTAAAATTAACTTCTACACGATCAAAAGAAATAGCACCCTTTTTCATTCGTTTTGAACGTAAAATTTTTGCTTGTTTATTTAAAATATTAATTGCTTCAAAAACAGGACTCGGAATTTTATAAGAAACTTTTGTTAACGAAACATGAGCGTCTACTTCTTTCTTTTGTGTTTCTAAAACATTTTGAACCTCTTCATAAGAAAAACGAAAATCAGAATTGATAACAGTTCTGCCATACCACTCATCTTTGACCTCCCCTTTATTATTAATAATAAAAACAGAAGAAAAAGTAAATTTTTCTTCTTTTGGGCGAAGAGAACAAAGACCATTTGATAGAACTTCGGGTAACATAGGTACCACGCGATCAACTAAATATACCGATGTTGCTCTGTCGTATGCCTCTTGGTCGAGTAGAGTCCCGGGATGAACATAATAAGAAACGTCCGCAATATGAATACCAATTTCATAATCTCCATTTTCAAGTATTTTAAAAGAAAGAGCATCATCAAAATCTTTAGCAGATATAGGATCAATCGTAAAGGTTAATGTTTCTCTAAAATCTCTTCTGGCTTTTATTTCTTTTGTGTCTAATGAATTTGATATTTTAGAAGCGGCCTCCTCTATCTCTTTTGGAAATTCATAAGGAAGACCATAATCATGAAGAATCGCATGAATTTCTGTTTCTTTATCTCCTGGTGTTCCTAGACTTTTTAATATAATACCCGAGGGTGAATCTCTATTATCATCCCAACTTTTAAATACAGCAACCACCTTTTCTCCATCTTTAAAATCTTTTAATTCTGATCTTTCAATAAAAAGATCTGTATACATTCTTGCATTTCTACATAAAACAAAACCAAAATCGTTTTGTTTATCAAGAACACCAACAAATTCTTTTTTACCACGCGTGATTATTGATTCAACACGCGCTTCAAATTCATTGTTTTTTTTATGAATACTAACCTCAACGGTATCACCATTAAGACCTTTATTCAACTCTTTTTTTGGAACAACAAGTTCTTTATTATAACCATCAACTGTAACAACTCCTTTTCCAGAAGGAATAATAGTTAAAAGAGTTGTTACTGTATTAATTATAGGAGTATTGTATTGGAATTGACCCCTTTGAAATGATTTTAAATGTTTATTATTTAAAAGCCTATTTAAAACTTTAATAATATAATTTCTCCCTTTTGTATCTTTAACATCAAGAGCAGCAGCAACTTGTTTATAATTAAGAACAGCATTTGATTTACTTTTAAAAAGAGATAATATTTTTGTCTCTAATTTATGAAGTTCGTTTTTCTTTTTAAACATAAATTATTTTGATTAATACAAAGGTACAATAAACGTTTGCAGGGGGGTTATTAACACTATTAACATAATAATCATTTTTTTTATTTTAAAATTTAAATTAATGATGATGTATATAGGGTGTTAATAAGGGGAATAAAAATATTTAATTTAATTTTTAAATATTAAAATCAACAGCTTATAATATATTATTAACAGCTTAAAAATTTAAAAATCAATTAAATACAAACTTACAAACCCTTGTTAATAAAAAATATTATTAATAACAAAATTAATTTATTAAAAGAAAAAAGTTAATAAACTTATTTCTTTTGTGTTTATAAAGTAGACAACTAATTAAACAATTAAAAGAAGGGCTATCTTTATTTTTATATACAATCTTAAACCAATACAAACAATATTATTTTTTGAGTAATTGTAAACAAATAATGAATAAACTAATTAACAGTATATAAACAAGTTTGTAAGGAATTCATAATTTTAATAAAAAAATGAAAATAAGCATTGGGAATGATCATGCGGGACCAGAGTATAAAAAAGAAATTATTTCTCTTTTAGAATCAAAAGGTTATCAAATTAAAAACTATGGAACCAATTCATTAGAAAGTGTAGATTACCCTGACTTTATTCATCCTGTTGCAAAAGATATATCTGACGGAAAAGCAATTTTCGGTATTATTATTTGTGGAAGTGGAAACGGGGCAAACATGACGGCAAATAAATATTCAAAAATAAGGTCTGCTTTATGTTGGAACAAGGAAATTGCTGTATTAGCCAGACAACACAACGATGCAAATATATTAAGTTTACCAGCCCGGTTTATTTCAATCGAACAAGCAAAGGAAATGGTTTTAACTTTTTTAAAAACTGCTTTTGAAGGAGGGCGTCATCAAACACGGGTAGATAAAATACCCTGTTAATTATGATTGTTTTTAAATGCGAACCGTTTAATAATCTTAATATTGGTGAACTCCACAACATATTAGCACTACGTTCTGAGGTTTTCGTTGTAGAGCAAAATTGTGTTTATCAAGATATTGATGGAAAGGACAAAAAGGCATTACATATCACGGGGTATTTAAACGAAGAAATTATTGCATATGCAAGAATTTTTGACAAAGGCATCATTTATCCCGAATATTGCTCCATTGGAAGAATTGCAACATCTTTTTCTGAAAGAGGAAAAAAACATGGAAATCAACTAGTGGAGTTTTCAATAAAACAATGCTACAAAAGTTTTAACAGTAGGGCTATTAAAATTTCTGCCCAGGCACATTTAGAAAAATTTTATGGACGTCATGGTTTTTATGCCTCTGGAGAATCTTATTTAGAAGATGGTATTCCACACATAGGAATGTTACTATAAAATTTTTTTTCAGGTTTTTTGTCTAAAAAATAAAATCTCTGTTTCATCAATTAATTTTGCTGTTAAGGGTAATTTTTTACCTTTATAAATTAACATACAGCTACCTCCAAAAGGTAATTTATGTTCAATTTTTTTTAGTCCCTCTCTTAATTGTCTTTTTATTTTATTTCGATCTACTGCTTTTTTAAAGTTTTTTTTTGGAACAGAAACACCAGCAAATAAAAAAGACACCTTTTCTTTTTTTAAAACCTTCAAAACCAAACTTTTTGTATTATACCCGTTTTTATTACTAAAAAGAGCATCTAAAGTGTTTTTGCTTTTAAGTCGTTTTAAAGTAAATTTATTATTTTGGAGCGACATAAAAATTATCTGTTTTATCAATGTCAGCCATCAAATTGCTTGGATCAATTACAATAGCTTCAATCTGGTTTTTTTCTTTATCAATAGTAAAAGAATAGTCCAAATTTGCCCAAGTCCAATCGGGTTGAATTTTCCACTCAAGACCATAAGGATTTTCCTTCTCTCCCCGCATTAAAGAGATAGGAATATAGTGGAGTTCTATCTCTCCATTTTTATATTGTATTAAAATTTCAAGTGGCATTGGCATTACTTCTTTTCTTTTCAAGCGAATTGTTGTTCCGGCCATCGCCTCTTCAACAGCATCAATAGAATAATTTATCGTGTTTGTTGTTTGTGTCCAATCGGTTAAAAACCACTGAAGTTGAATTCCAGAAATACGCTCAGCGATTCTTCTTAAATCATTAGGAAGGGGGTGTTTAAATTTCCACTCATTATAATAGGTTTGTAGAATCTCAAACACTTTTTCTTTTCCCACAATGTAACTAAGTTGTCCTAAAAAAACAGCCCCTTTGCTGTAGGCGGTTCTTTCATAAGCGTAGTTGTGGTAATATCGGTTTGCGTTTGTGCTTTGTGGCATCTCTCCGCCCGAAGCAGCTAAGGCATAGTAGCCCCTGTAAGACCCCTCCAAAGGAAAATCTTTATTCTGATTAAGTATTTCATTTTCAGCTAAACTGGAAATAAAGCTAGTAAACCCTTCGTCCATCCACTCGTGTTTGGTCTCGTTAGTAGCCAAAACATGCTGAAACCACGAGTGTGCTAATTCATGGGCAGTAACACCAAAAAGAGAACTGTAATTTCTTCCACCAGTAATTAAGGTAAGCATCGCATATTCCATACCTCCGTCGCCGCCCTGTACAACAGAGTATTGTTTATAGGGATATTTACCAACTTTTGAATTATAATATTCCATTAGTTCCGCTGTATGTGGTTGAAGCCTCTTCCAGTTTTCAATAATTTCAGGATCATTTTTATAAAAAAAGTGAAGATCCACATCGTTTGGACCAGGGTAGGTGTCGTGAATATAATCAACATCAGCCGCCCAAGTAAAATCATGAACCATGGGTGCAATGTAATGCCAGGTTATTTTCCCTTTTTTAGTTTTCGCTCTTTTACGATCAGAGTAACCTTTTCCTATAGTCTCGGCGTTTTGAAGATATCCGCTCGCTGCAACCATAAAATCTTTGTTTAGTGTGATTTTTACATCAAAATTTCCCCAAACACCATGAAACTCTCTACCAGTATAAGGATCAGCATTCCATCCCTCCCTATCATATTCAGCTATTTTAGGATACCATTGAGCCATGGAAAAAGCAATACCTTCTCTAGAATTTTTACCAGCCCTTCTAATAACATCTGGCACATGACCCTCAAAGGCCAACTCAAAAATTGCACTTTCTCCCGGGGCAATGGAAGCATGGAGCGGAACTTCAAGAATTGTTTCTGAGTCAATGGGATTAAGCAAAACCCCATTTTGAGTTAACCCACTCACCCTCAAGTAACCCTCTTGTTTTGGCGTTAACGAGTCTATACTAACTTTGAAACGAGTGTTTTTGTCAGCAGAATTTTTTTGGCGAACCGCCATTTCACTTCCCGGTTTAAAAGCGTTAAAATAGAGATGATAAAAAATTTTGTTAAGGGTTTCGGGAGAATTATTGGTGTACACAATTTTTTGAACCCCACTATATGTTGCGCTTTCATGGTCTAAAGCAACCTCCATGGTATATTCAACAGCCTGTTGCCAATACTGGCCTTTGGTGGATTGAAACATAATAAGGCCAAGAAAAAAGAAAACAAACTGCTTCATTATATATAATTTATGTTAGATAAAGATACTTCTCGTTTAGGAATTAAAATAATAATCAAAGTTAAAATGCTCTTTTAGCCTAATGCCCTTATCTGTTTTTTGAAGACTAATTAATTCATGGTGTGGATCATGCTCTAAAAACAGAAAAGCGTTTTCCAAAAGCGCCTTCTCTAAAAACAAGGTCTTTTCGTCAAGCGATAACAAAGGGCGAGTGTCGTATCCCATAATATAGGGAATAGGAATGTGTCCCACCGTTGGAATCAGATCAGCTGCGTAAAACACCTTTCCCCCGTTATATTCTATAAGCGGAAGCATTTGCTTTTCAGTATGCCCATCTACCAAAAAAACAGAAAAAGGAAAGCCAGTATTTTCTAAAAAAGGGCCTTTTCCTTTAATTAAATTTAATTGTCCACTTTCTTGAAGAGGCATAATATTTTCTGGAAGAAAGGACGCTCTTTCTCTTAGGTTTGGATTTGTAGCCCACTTCCAATGAGATTCATGTACCCAAAAAGCGGCATTTTTAAAAGCAGGGGACAGCACCCCACTCTTAGAGCGTTGAATTGCGCCACCGCAATGATCAAAATGTAGGTGAGTGAAAAAAACATCGGTAATATCGTTTCTATGGAAGCCGGCTTTTGCCAAAGAAAGGTCTAGAGAATGCTCACCCCAAAGGCCATAATGAACAAAAAAAGAGTCCCCTTGTTTGTTTCCCATTCCTGTATCTATTAAAATTAAACGCTCTCCATCCTCTATTAGAAGAGAGCGCGTTGCCATTTCAACACGGTTTTTTTGGTCAGCGGGGTTGGTTCGCTCCCAGAGAGCCTTTGGAACTACCCCAAACATTGCGCCACCATCAAGTTTAAAGTTTCCTGCCTCTATAGGGTAAAGCTTCATTTATTTAGTTTTATTCTAGCCAAAACATCCGTTGAGGTAAGATAAAGATAATCCTCAGCGACATCAAAAGCACAATTTGCCGTTGCTTTTCCTGGACGAATTGTGCCTAAATGTTTTCCTTCGGGGCCAATAACCAAGACACCGCCTGGACCAGTGGCAAAAATTGTTCCAGAAGAATGCACTTTTAATCCATCAAAAGAACCAGGGCCTTTTCTTAAAATGTTTTTTGAATTAAAAAACACCCTTTTGTTTTTTAAGGCTCCATCGATATAGTCAAAGGCAGCTATAATTAAATTTTCACGATCAGAATTCCCTATGTAGACCGTTTTTTCATCTTTTGAAAAGGCAATACCATTAGGGCGTGACAGGGTTTTATTTAGAAGGACAATTCCTTCCTTTTTTGACCATTTAAAGATTCCATTAAAATCAAGCTCTTTTAGGATATCATCGTCTTGTTGGTTCAATCCATATGGTGGGTCTGTAAAAAACAAATCTCCGTTTTTAGAAAAGACTAAATCGTTAGGGCTATTTAGCCACTTTCCTTCAAAATGATCAATAACAGTCTCGTAGGAGGGCGGGTCAAGCTGCCAATTATCGTTTAATCGAGCTACCCTACGATCACCATGTTGGCTAAGCACAAGGGCGTCATTTGAATCTAAAACAAGACCGTTTGCACCCTCGTTCGAGCTATGGGGCGCATGATTGGTCATTCCGCTTGGATCTAAAAAGACAGAAAGACCTTGCCTCTCGGTCCACAAATAAGCTTTGTTTTTAGGCACGTCTGTAAACAGAACACCATTAAGTTTTGGAACCCAAACAGGCCCTTCGGCCCAACTAAAACCGCTGGCAAGGACTTCAATTTTAGACTCTTTTGAAACAAAAAGGCCCATGTCAGAGTCTAACCGTTCAATTTCGCCAATAAACTCCTGGCATTTGGCGGTCAAAACACTCAAAAAAATGAACCCGAAAAGGGATTTATTAAACATGCTTTTTTTTACAAAGTACAAAATCAAAAGGCAGGAGGATAAATTAATTTATTTTTGGTTTTTGAGAAGGCTTACAAGGTCTTTTGCAAAGGAAATCATGATTTTAATTTCTTGAAGCCCAGAAAGGCGATCGTTTCCCTTAATTAACAAGTGTTTACCGTTGGACTCTATATGAAAAATAGGGTGGCTTTCAAAAAAGTAAATTAGATCGGAACTAAATAATGCTTTTATTTCAACATGGTCATTTCCGCTTAAATGAAAACGTTTTGAAAAGTCTGGGTGTTTTTTAAAATTAATATCATTAAAACCCGCCCATTGGTATAGAGCAGTTTTAAAGTCCTCTTTATCAAGAACAAACACAGGGAGAGCAACGGGGCTTTTGAACAGTAAAAAGGTTCCTTTCAAATCCTCTTTAGTAATAAATGCACCTTCAGAATAAGAGAGGTCAAAAACACTAAATTTTTGTTTTTCTTGGACCAGTGTGTTCACGCTATAATTCACCACCTTAGATTCAAAAAACAGAAACCCTTTTATTCCCTTAGGGCTACTGTTTATTTTTGGCAGGTAATTCCATGACAATTGTTTTGCAAGATCCGAAAGGTTTTTTTGTCGGTTTGTCAACGAATTTTTTAACCCCATGAGCATATTTATTGGAAGGCTTTTTCGAACAGCAAAAGGATGCTGAGTTTGGGCGGCGTGAATGTCTAAACCAATAGTTTCAAAAAGCCCGTTTTTTCGATCAAAAGAGCGTTGGTAGTCATGCAATCCCTCCATTACGGTGTGGTCTACAAAGTCACAGAGTGAAAAATCAACGATAGCATGTTCGCTTTCAGGAATTTGATCTAATTTCATTTTAAGCCGATAAAAGTTCAAAAAGCTACAAAAGTTTTTGACGCTCACATAATAGTTTCCCGTACGCTCTTCACGATACATTAAAACGTTTGGTTTAAAAATGTTTAATGAAAAAAGATATAGGCTTTTGCGCAAGAAAAGGTGAGTAATAAAAGTAGAAAGGATACCGGCAGCAATTCCCGTAACCAGACTTGTGAAAAGCGTTGTAACCAGAGTGATAATAAAAATAAGGGCTTGCTCAGGACCAATCTTATAGATACGAACTAAATTTTCAGGAGAGGCAAGTTTATAGCCAGTAAAAACCAAAATGGCCGCTAAAGCCGTTAATGGAATGCGCTGGATTTGATCACCTAACAAGACCACAAAAAGCACTAAAAAAAATGCATGAAAAAAGTTAGCAGAGCGGTTTGTGCCACCATTATTTGCGCTTACAGAACTCCTAGCAATTACCGTTACAACGTTGAGACCTCCCAAGAAGCCGCTTATAATACTTGCTAGACCTAAGGCGCGTAGGTCTTTGTTAACGTTTGATCGCCTTTTTTTGAGATCCAACTTGTCAACTGCCTTAATGCTCAATAAAGATTCAATTACAGCAATCAGTGTAATTGAAACGACCACACCAAGAAAATCAAGATCTAACACTTTTTCAAAGTTGGGACGCGGGAGAACAGAAATTATTTTTTCAGGAATTTTAATTAATAATTCTGGAGGAATTGGCACAACCTCTTTCAGCACAAGCTGATAATAATAACCAACACCAATAGAGCCCACCACAACCCACATAGGCGCGGGAATTAAATGAAAATAAGGGTTTCTAATCCTGCTGTAAAAGAACAAGAAGAGAATGCTAACAACCCCAATTATTCCAGCAAAAGGATGGAAACCCAGAAAGAGAAGCAGTGAATCGGGGATCCGCATTAGTTGTTCGATGGTATCTCCGGAAACAGATGATAGTCCAAGCATTACGTGAAATTGTTTTGCTAAAATACCCACACCGATTGCTGCCAGCATCCCTTGTAATGCTGAGGCCGGGAAAAACTCACTCATTGCTCCCAAACGAAGTGCCCCAAAAAGAAATAATAAACCCCCAGAGAGAATTATGGCGGCTAATGTAAAAAGATACCCCAGGTAAAGGTCGCCACCACCTAAAGAGGTTATGGCTGCTAATAACACAATAACAAGACCATTTCCTGGGCCAGAAATTGTTATGTGAGAGCCCCCAAATACAGCCACAACAACTCCACCGACTACCGCAGAAATAATTCCTGCCAACGGAGGAGCTTCAGAGGCAATTGCAAGACCCAGAGCTAGGGGCAAAGCAACAAGAGACACGACAAAACCCGCAAAAACATTTTGAGGCAACTCTTTTAAAAACGTTAAGGCAGTATTTTTTTTACCCATTGTTTTTAGACTGAATGATTAAAACATCTGTTGGAAGCTCAGCTAGAATGTGCTCTAAATCTTTTGGAAAAAAACGATGATAAAAACGAGGCCTTTCTTGTGCATTCATTATTAATAAATCAGCCCGAACAATCCGCGCATAATGACCAATAGAATACCCCCTACTACCAAAAATACTTTGAGTTTCCCATTTTAATCCCTTTGTTTTGACCAAGGGTATTTTTTTAATAATATCGGTTACCCTTATTTTTTCTTCACGATCTATTTTTTCTTTTTTTAAGGTTGCCTTTCGAAGACTACGGTCGTCATCTACAGAAACAGCAACTCTAGATTCGCTAATTTCTTCTACGAGCGTTATTTTTTCTGAGGATAATGCACATCCTACAGAAAAAGCAGCCTCAACAGTCTCTTGAGTTTGCGGACTGTCAAACCCATTAACAACAATATGCTTACAAGGAATCCTCTCAATAGAGGGCTTTAGCATTAACAGCACTGAACAAGGCGCTTCACGGGTTAGTTTTCGTGCGATTGAGCCTAAATAGTATTTAACCACATTTTCTCTTTTTAATGCGCCTAAAAGCAACAAGTCCACTTCAAATTCTTCACAGCAGCGGGCCAATGTTTTTATAGGCTCTCCTTTTTTCCAAAAAACAGAAACATCGCTAGGCTTTAATGGGCACTCTTTTAAAAGAGCTTCAAATTCAGTTTCTTTCTCTGTTGTTTTTTCTCCAACATGAACAAAAATAAGTTCAGCATTAAAAAAAGAAGCCAAACGGGTAACCTCAAAAACGTTTGCTCTTATGGAGGGAGAAAACGCAAAGCCAAACAATAATTTTTTAAAGGAGTTAAAGGCCATAAGCAGAATAAGGGTTACATTTTCTGGACAAATTCAGTAAGTAAAATGATTGCTGTTTTTTTAATTTTACAATCTGTTTCAGAAGGATAATTAGTAAGGCGAATGTTTTTAATCACGGCTCCTCTTTTTAATGTAATGCCAGCCCCTTTGACCTTCAGGCCCTTAGAAACCTTTACATTATCTCCTTCCTGAAGAGCAGCGCCATTGAAATCAGTTACGATCATAAAGTTCCTTTTCTCAAAGATACACGGAAAAAACAACGCTGCAAATCCTATTCTTCTTCTGGAAAGAGCTTTATTGACGTGTTTTTTTCTAAAAGCTTTGCTATGGTATAGGCCGATGTTCCAATGATTTTATTCATGTTTTCTATCGCTAGTCTTTCGGGCTCATCTCCGGGTTTATGGTAGAAATCAAAGTTTTTAAAATCAAAAGAAGAGAGGGTTTGAGCAGGAATATTAAAAGCTTTAAAAAACGCATAATTATCAGACCGCCTAAAAAGGCTTAACTCTTTTGCCTCAGGAAGAAACTGCACAAAATTTGGAGAAACTCTATTCATCTCTTCTGCCATGCTCGACATTTTGTATCCGGTCATATATACCTGGTTTTCTCCACTAGTCAATACAGTACCAATCATTTCAAAATTTATCATATAAGCTAAATCGAGATTCTCCTCTTTTAGGCGATCTGCTAAATGATGAGCACCTTTAAGCCCCTTTTCTTCATCTGCAAAAAGAGCAATAATAATGTTTTTCTCCCAGGTGTGTTGAGCTAAAAACCTTGAAATTTGCATTACAGCTGTAGAGCCTGCAGCATTGTCGTTGGCTCCATTAAACACACTATCTCCCTCAATGTTTTGTATGCCAACATGGTCTAAATGAGCTCCGATTAGTATTGTTTTTCTTTTGGGGTTATATTTTCCAATCTGCCCCACAACATTGTAAGAAACGACACTGTCTGTAACTAACGAGTCTTGATAAGACTCGTAAAAAGAAGCAATATTATGTTTTTTAAAATATTCAGTCACATAAGAGGCAGCTTTAAAATATCCCCCACTATTTGAATCCCTACCCTTCATGTCGTCATTCGCCAAGGCATATAAGATTTCTTTAGTTTCTTTTGTGGTGATCTGATCACGAATAGCTTCTTGGTTATAAGAACTTTGATTGACACAGCTTGAGAGAATAAGAACTATGAGAGCGATTTGCGATTTTTTCATGTAAGAAAAATAAAAATTATTTTTGTCTGGCTTCAAAGACGCATTTTTAATAAATCGGGCTTAAAGCCCTTTTTTTCGTAAGCTTTTATTGCCCATTCATTTTCAGCATAAACATCCAGTTGTATTTCATAAATGTTTTTCTCATGTGACCATTTTATCAGCCGCTCAATTATGTCACCAACAATACCCTTTCCACGATTTGAGGGGACCACATACATAAAGCCGAGATAAGTGAATTTAACAGGCGCTTTGTAAGGAACAGCATTTTTTATTAATCCATAACCTGAACCCACAAGCTTACCTTCTATTTCCGCCACTAAAAAGAGAGCATCTTTTCTAACGATCAAATCATTTATATTATAATATGTTATGGCACCTTTTTTGAGATTAGGAGCAAACGGTCTTTCAAAAGCTATAAGGCTTTGCTCAAACTCTTTTAATTTTGGAAGGTCTTCTAAAGCAGCTTCTCGAACATTGAATTTCAAAGATTCCATAAGAAATTATTCTAGGGAAATGTATAAAAAATAAAGTAAAGAAAAAAGCACCAAGTAGGCGCTTTAAATTAATCATTTAACTTTAAAACCGCCATAAAAGCTTGTTGTGGAATTTCTACATTTCCAACTTGGCGCATTTTTTTCTTTCCTTTTTTCTGTTTTTCAAGTAGCTTCCTTTTTCGAGAAATATCCCCACCATAACATTTAGCAGTAACATCTTTTCTGAGAGCCTTAATGGTCTCCCTTGATATTATTTTGGCCCCAATGGCCGCTTGAATAGGAATATCAAACTGTTGTCGAGGAATAAGTTGACGTAATTTTTCACACATTTTTTTGCCAATATTATAGGCATTGTCTGTGTGAATTAAAGCAGAAAGAGCGTCAACAGGGCTAGCGTTTAAAAGAATATCAACCTTAACAAGCTTAGAAGGGCGCAATCCAATTGGCGCGTAGTCAAAAGAGGCATACCCTTTGGAAACGGTCTTTAAACGGTCATAAAAGTCAAAAACAATTTCCGCAAGAGGCATATCAAAAGTAAGCTCAACACGCTCTGTAGTTAAATATGTTTGATTAGAAATCTGACCTCTTTTTTCAATACAAAGAGACATTACATTTCCCACAAAATCTGATTTTGTGATAATAGTAGCTTTAATATACGGTTCTTCAACGCGGTCTAAAAAAGAAGGGTCTGGAAGGTCAGAAGGATTGTTTACTAGTAAAATTTCTTTCGGGTTTTTTCTGGTAAATGCGTGGTATGAAACATTGGGAACCGTAGTAATTACTGACATATTAAATTCACGCTCTAAGCGCTCTTGAATAATTTCCAAATGAAGCATTCCTAAAAAGCCACAACGGAAGCCAAATCCTAGGGCTGCAGAACTTTCGGGGGAGAAAACCAAAGACGCATCGTTCAGCTGTAGTTTTTCCATAGAGGCGCGAAGCTCTTCATATTCCTCCGTGTCAACAGGATAAATTCCCGCAAAGACCATTGGCTTTACCTCTTCAAATCCCGAAATGGCTGTCGTGGTAGCCCTTTCGGGGTCAGTTATGGTGTCGCCCACTTTAATTTCTTTAGCCTCCTTAATTCCGGTAATTAGGTATCCAACATCTCCCGCACAAATCTTTTTTTTAGGCTCTTGCTTTAATTTAAGCGTTCCAATTTCATCCGCAAAATAAGTTTTGCCAGTAGCAAGAAATTGAATTTTTTGCCCTTTTTTAATGGTTCCGTTTAAAACCCTAAAATATGTTTCTACACCTCGAAAGGGATTATAAACAGAATCAAAAATCAATGCCTGTAAAGGAGCCTCTTCACTTCCTTTAGGAGAAGGAACACGATCAATAACCGCCGATAAAATCTCTTTAATTCCAAGGCCAGTTTTTGCTGAAGCGGGGATAATATCATCAGGATTACATCCCAGCAGATCTACAATATCATCAGTAACTTCCTCGATGTTTGCAGAGGGAAGGTCTACTTTATTTAGGACAGGAATGATTTCCAAATCATTTTCTAAAGCCAAATAAAGATTTGAAATGGTTTGCGCCTGAATGCTTTGTGCAGCGTCCACAACAAGAAGCGCTCCTTCACATGCTGCAATTGAACGCGAGACTTCGTATGAAAAATCAACATGCCCTGGGGTATCAATTAGATTGAGAACATAGGCCTCTCCTTTATGCTCATATTCCATTTGAATTGCGTGAGACTTAATGGTTATACCTCTTTCGCGCTCCAAATCCATATTATCCAATAATTGATTTTGTTTTTCACGCTCAGTAACAGCTCCAGTAGAATCCAAAAGACGGTCTGCCAGGGTGCTTTTACCATGATCAATGTGGGCAATAATACAAAAGTTTCGAATGTTCTTCATTTCGGCAATTTCGTTGCTAACCGCAAATATACAGCTTTGTGCTGTCGCTTTTCTGTTTTAATAAAATATAGTTATTGTTGCTAAACTCATGTTTTATTAGAATGAATCCTCACAAAAGTTTTTTGATTTAGATTACCCAAAAAGGGTTTTTAAAGCGACTTTCCAATTTAGCCCTCTTTTCTGGAGAAACTAAATCAACGAAATACCATGTCTTTTCTTTATTTTTACCAAAAAAAGAACTTGGTTAAAATTGGAGACATAGAATTAATTGACTTTCCATTGCTTTTAGCTCCCATGGAGGACGTAAGTGATCCGCCTTTTCGAGCGCTTTGTAAAGAACGTGGAGCAGATGTTGTTTATACAGAATTTATTTCTTCAGAAGGCTTAATCCGTGATGCTGCCAAAAGTGTTCAAAAATTAGATATTTACGAAAAAGAACGCCCGGTTGGAATCCAAATTTTTGGAGCTAATCTAGATTCAATGCTTCGTTCAGTGGAGATTGTAGAGGCTTCAAAACCAGATATAATTGACATAAACTTTGGATGTCCTGTTAAAAAAGTAGTAAGTAAGGGAGCTGGCGCAGGCATTTTAAGAGACATCCCATTAATGGTTAAGCTTACCGAGGAAATGGCAAAACACACAAGTCTTCCTATTACTGTAAAAACACGCTTGGGATGGGACGATTCTTCGATTAAAATTGTTGAGGTTGCAGAACGACTTCAAGATGCGGGGGCAAAAGCACTGTCTATTCACGGAAGAACTCGAGCACAAATGTATAAAGGTGATGCAAACTGGCAGCCAATTGCCGAAGTGAAAAACAATCAACGCATGCACATTCCTATTTTTGGAAATGGCGATGTAAATTCTCCAGAGAAAGCTAAATTAATGCGAGATGAATTTGGGTTAGACGGAGCAATGATTGGCAGAGCAAGCATTGGAAATCCATGGTTTTTTGATGAAGTAAAACACTTTTTGGCTAATGGGACACACGCAATAGCACCTAACATTGAGGATAGGGTTGAGGTAGCAAGACGACACTTAGAAATGGCTATTGATTGGAAGGGAGAAACTCAAGGAGTGCTTGAAACTCGCCGACATTATACTAATTATTTTAAGGGCATTCCAAACTTTAAGCCTCTTCGTACCCGAATGGTTACATCAAACGAATCTGCTGGTGTTTTTGAGGTTTTTAACGAGATACTTGAGCAATTCTCTTCTTATGAAACGGCATAAGACCGAGCTTTTTTAGCCAATCCTCTTGTTGCCCATGCAGTACTCAAAGTTCCCAAAACCATCACCGTACCCAGAACTACTAAAACATTTTTTAATTCAAATAAAACAGGATATGCCAAAGAGGTTCCAGGAACGTAAATAAACGGAAACAAAGCCTGTAGACCAACAATAATAATCCCCAGCATAATGCCAACGCCCCCTCCAAAGCCACATATTAATAATCCAACATTAAAAAAAAGTTTATATATTCCTTTTGGTTGAGCACCCATTGCTAAAAGAATTTTTATTTCCCCGCGCTTATCTAAAAACATCATAATTAAAGCGCCAATTACATTAAAAAGAGCAATAATCATTACTAGTGTAAAAATAAAATATATGGCAAGGTGTTCTACGTTCAGCATTTTATGAAGGGCAGCATTTTGTTCGGATCTTGAAACTAGATTTATTGGATCTTTAAAATAGGGTGAAATTTCTTTTGCTAGTTCTTTTTTGGTTACGTTTTCTGCTATTTTTAAAACAATAGACGAAAAACTATTTGGGGATAGCCCCATTAATTCCTGACCAAAAGCTAGGTTAGCAAATACGTACTTTTTGTCTAAGTCTTCACTAATTTGATACAAGCCGACCACCACCGAGGGTTTAGTGAAAAAAGGGTTTTGATCTAAAGGACCAGTTTTCTTTTTTTTTGGCACCGTAATATTTAAAAACGTGCTGTAATCAAAAACACCTACACTCATGTTTCCTGCAATGCCAAAACCAAGCACTGCCTCAGGACCCTTAAATGAGAGCCAATTTCCAAGAGCGATTAAAGAGTCTACCCCCACTACATTTGTGTAGTTTTCTGAAACAGCTTTTAAATAGGCAACTTGATTTTTTTCATTAAATGACAGAAAAACTTTTTCTTCCACCTCTTGTGCTACAGAAATTATTAATGGTAGAGATTCAAGTTCCGAAAGCGAGTTTTCAGACAGGGTTAAATATTTACCCCGAATAGGGACAATTTCATAGTCGGGATCAAAGGAGTTCGTGAAAGAAAGCCCAAAGTCTTTAAGACCAGCAAAGGCACTTAGAACTATAAATAACGCTGCGGTAGCGACTACAACCATTAATAAAGCGAAGACATTAATACGGTTAATAACCGTTTGCTGACTTTTAGAAAAGAAATAACGCCAAGCGATCTTTAATGAATAGGTCATTCTTTTTACTTAATATTTAAAGACAGATTATTTTTTTTGTCTTGGCTCTAGTGTCGTTATATTTTTTAAAGGATTTTCCCCTTCTTTTAATTCTTTTTCAATCCGATCTATATAGTCAAGAGAGTCATCAATGTAAAAAGATAGATCAGGGACTCTTCTTAATTGGTTCTTCATTCGTTGAGACAAATCGTGGCGGAGCTGAAAACGATTTTCCTTTAAATTTTTAAAGTATGTTTCAGCATTTTTAGCAGGAAAAATACTAAGGTATATTTTGGCAGAGGTTAAATCTGCAGTTACATGAACTTTTGTAACTGAAATCATCAAGTTACTTACGCTTTGTTGTCTAATAGCACCCTGTAAAAGGGTAGCCACTTCTTCCTGTAAAACCTTATTTATTTTTTTTTGTCTTGGCGTCTCTTGTTTATCCATTAAACAAAAATACGCATAAAAAAGCGCTTATAAACGCTCCCATTTATAATCCCCATTTAATAGAAACGTTCCCAAATGTTCTTTCTTCCATTGGTTAGGCGGTATTAAGGAAAGAAAAGTTTCTTTTTTGCCCTGATAAAGATGATAGGTTTCTCCAACAATTGGTTCAAATTTAAAACGTGCAGAATAGACTTGTTGAGTATCTTTAGCAAGTGAAACAAAAGATTTGATCTTTTGTTGTAAGTCGTTTAGCTCTGCTTGAAACTGTTTAGAAACCTTGTCAACACCTTTCTTTTTAAAAGCATCAACATTAGGAACTTCAATGATTGGACCGCTTAGACTACTTGCATAGGGAAGAAGTTTAGCAATATAATTTTCTTGAGTTTCGTCCCAGACTACACTATCAGGCTTTTTTTCTTTCAACAGTTAATTTTTAGCAAAGATAGCTAAATAAGTGTTTGATGGATTTGGTAATGGATGTAACGAAAGAAACACTTTTATTTCCCTCTTCCGGTTTTTCGAACTGCAGTTGTTCTTTTTGTGGCTCTTGGTGTTGCTACTTTTTTATTTTTTTCGCCTTGTGCGGTTTTCGTTTTACTATTTCCAAAAAATTTACTGCTCATAAGAATTATTTTTTATAAATATAAGCATCTATTACAAATAAAAGAGGTAAAAAATAAAAAGGCAGGTCCAGCCAACCATAGCCTTACTACCTTTTTACAAAAGCAGGGTGTGAAGCCCTACGCGTTAAAGATAGTCAAAACGACACAACTCCCAACGCATGTATATAAGTAAAACGCGCTGTTTTAACCATTCAGTTTTTTTGTTAAAAATGTTTTGAGCAATCCTCTAAAGTTTAATCAAATGAATCTAAAGAAGATAGGATGATTTTTTCCATCACTTTATAACCGGACAAATTTGGGTGAACTAAATCATCTTCTGAGGTAAACTCAGGAACTTTCAATCCGCCATTAGAATTTGACATTACGGAATAATAGTCAACATAAGTTATGCCTTTTTTAGTACAATAATTTTTTAAAATAGAATTTAGTCTTACTACTTTTGGCCCAGGCTCTAATCCAGGAGACCATGGAAAATCAATAGCAGGGAGTGTTGAGCAAATGTAAACAGAGATATTATTAGCAAGGGCAATTTCTGCCATTGAGATTATATTATCAGCAGTATTTCTAATAGTTATTGGACCCGTATTTCCAGCAATATCATTTATTCCAGCCATAATTACGACGCTTTTCGGTTTTAAATTAACAACATCAGGCTTAAACCTAATAAGCATTTGAGGTGTAGTTTGACCACTAATTCCTCTATTAACAAAAGGATTATCAAGAAAAAAGTTTTTATGAAAAACCCCCCAATTTTCTGTAATAGAATTACCCATAAAAACAACACGATTTGGGTCAGTTGTTATTATTAATTCTTGATTACTTTTTTGAAACTTTTTTAAATTTGCCCAATCCATTAAGGAACCGCCTCCCTGAATAAATGTCACTTGAGCATTAATTCCGATTGACATAAATAAGGAAACCAAAGTTATTTTATTAATATTCATTGTTTGTTTTAGAGTGAATCCATTTTAAAAAATCTTTTTCTGCAAATGCGTTATTCCAACTTCCATGACCAGTATTTTCGTATAAAGTCATTCTAGGGCTTCCGCCGGCTTCTATAATTGCTTTTGCCATTGCCAATGAATATTTTGGACTAACTACATTATCATCAGAACCATGAAAAATCCAAACAGGAACTTTGTTGGAATATAATTTAGCCAATTGAGGAATTCCATTTCCACAGATAGGCGTTGCCGCTGCAAACATATTTGGCCTTCTAAATAATATTTCAAAAGTTCCCATGCCGCCCATAGACAAACCACTCACATATATCCGATGTTTGTCCACCTGCGTTTTTTCAATAAACTCATCCATTAGCCTTATGACTAGTCCTAAACTTTTATTGGGCTTTGAAATCTTATTATCAAAGGAATTGTTCCACTGATCAGACGATAAACTAGGCCACCTATCATTTTCTGAACATTGGGGAAATATTACCCAAGAATTGTATTTTTCTCTGTTTTCTTTTTTTAGAAAAAGCTTTCCACCGTGTGTTAGTTGAGAAGAATTATCATTTCCTCTTTCGCCGGATCCATGTAGAAATAAATGAACAGGATATTGTTTGTTAGGATTATAATTTAAAGGTTTTAGAATTCTGTAATTAAGCGTATCATTTTCATAAACGAATTTTTCTTTTTCGTACAATTTTAGCTCTTGAGAATTTAAAGAGTTGAAAATAAAATAAACAAACAGGAGGTTTAAGTGCTTCATTTACATTTTTTTTATTTGAGGAATAATTTTTATTCCAGATTAGAGAATTAAAAGTATTAAAAAAAGACATAAACCTTTACTAATTCGATACGACAAAGGTACTACGGTTTCATTTTTATTAATAAAAGTTCAGCAATTTGATAAATAAACCCTCTAAATATAAGTTTTGATCTCCACTAAAATTTTTCAGACAAATCTTTAACAATAAATATTTCTAATTAATTTTTCTATTATCAAAACCTAATGCCCCAATATTATTCGCTAAACCATAAATCCACGGGCCATTATATATTTCTTTAGTATTTAAATATTCTTTGTTAGGCGGCCAAGAAATAAACAAATATTTTTGATCACTGTTTAATTTGATAATGATTTTTTTGTTTTGAACCTTAAGCATGTCAACAACACTATTAATTAAAGTACCCTTTTTATCCACAATAAAAACAAATTGGTCTTTCATTAGACGCTTTCTCCCATTTGTGTAATAATCTTGATCTATTACAACTTTTTGGTCAAACGTTAGTGTAATTTCACTTTCTCCACTATAATAAGCGTTCATTAACTGTGGAGGGGTAATAACTGATATTTTTTTTCTCCAAATAAATCACGTGAAACCAGTGGCAATATTCTCTTAGCAAATTCATTATATCCCTCATATGAAAAATGACAACCATCATGTCCCAAAATAGAAGTTGTAGACATTATTTCAATATGATCATATTTTTGAAATCTGATTTTGAATTTCACGAATTTTAGATTGAAAGTCACCCCCACAACCCGGATGTATTTGAAAAAGATAAATTTTCTCCAACCCCTTATAAACAAGAAGCCAATCACTTTTCAATACATCAAAATTATCCCCATAATACAATGAACGTTCCATCGTTTCATTGTCCGATTCACCTTGGTGGTAAAAAACAGCTCTAACACTATTTTTAAGGTCAGCTTGATCTACCCGATAAGCTAATCTGCCAAAACTTGTTTCTAATGATATTCTTTCTGGATATAACATGTTTTCTTCAATAGTTGAAGATCCGCTACCTCCATTAATAATACATACGGGAATCTTATGTTTTTCAATCAATAATTTTGCTAATTCCATTCCCCAAACACCTACTCCATGTGAGTTTTTCACAAACCAACCTCCGTCATAACCAGTGTCCCATTGATCACCTTTGCAATTTTTACAATTACCTGTTGCTAAACCCCATCTAATCTTTTTGTCTTCTTCAGAATATTTTTCATAGCCAGTTTTGACCCCGAAACTTCTGGCAAATGAATTCGAATAAGTCGCCTTTTTACTACTTGCATGTGAGTTGGATTGACCAGTAATTATATAAGCATCTCCACAAACTATATTCTTTGCTTCAAACCATAAGCTTTCCAAACCTTCTCTCTTGCTATATATTTTAAAACCGTATTCAACAAGACCAGCTTCAATAGTGACGTTAAAAGCAAACTTTTTGTTTGTAATTTCTATGTTTTTCTGACCATAAAAAGATCCATTTTTAAAGACCTTTAATTTAAAGTGATTAAAAGTATTGTCTGAAATACTTCCAGAAAAAAAAACAAATGTTAAGTTATCATCATTCCTTGGGAATAATTGAAAATTTTCAGGAGCTTTATCGAAAATAATCTGGCCAAAAATAAAAGATGGCACTGATAGTAAAACAAGAAAAAACTTTTTCATCGTTTTTTTGGTTAAAAGACGGTTAAAGGTTAAAACAAATTTCTGGCAACAAATAGGGAATAAACTAATTATGCGTTTGACTCTAAATTTATTTATATTTGCCCTACTAATCGCAATTTTAGTGAGTGTATTTTTGCTCATATTGTTATTTTCATTGTGATTATTCATAATAACTAACATAAAACAATAAGCAAAATATTCTCTCAAGCACCGTATAAATTGCAATAGGTCCTATAGCTCAGTTGGTTAGAGTAGCTGACTCATAATCAGTTGGTCCCAGGTTCGAGTCCTGGTGGGACCACCAACAAAGACAGGCCTTCACGAAAGTGAGGGTCTTTTTTTATTTCCCCTACTCACTTAATACTCACTTCAGCACTCTATTTTGAATGAAGATTTCCCCCTTTATTTTCAAGAAATAACACCAAAAACGTCAATAAACAGAAAACGCCCCTAAAGTTAATTAGTAACACTTATCACACAAACAAAGTCAAGTCTTCACTTACCTCAAGTAGCTTGTTTCATTCTTGGTAAAGTGCATTGAAGAACTTAATGAAGATGATATGCCTGTGGTTTAAGAAATTAAAAACATTCCAATTGTGATGGTAATAATGAATACAATAATTCTATTTTTTACTTTTTCAGAATATTTTGTAAAATACTTTTCATTAAGAATATCGTGAATTGTTGATGTTGCACCCAAAATTAATAAAGGACTATAAAAGATAGACCAATCTAATTTAATGTTTAAAATAAATTCGGAATAAAGACCTATTGAAGTTATAAGAACAGAAGCCAAAAAACCCAACCAGCCTAAATATTTTTTAAGCCATTCTTTCATTGTATTAATTTTTTCAATGGTCTGTTTTATAGATTCTCAAATATAATGAAAATCTATAACTGCCGAATATCCATCCAATCAGAACCAATAAGTTCACCATCCTTTGCGTTTACTATCTGTAGTTTATTCAATAAACAAAGGCAAGTCTTCACTTACTTCAATAGTAGCTTATTTCATTCTTGGTAAAGTGTGTTTTAGAACTTAATGAGGAGGATATGCCTGTGGTTTAAAAAAACCCCCAGTTTTAGCTGAAGGTTTTTAGTTATTAGGATTAAAGAAATCTATTGAGCTGAAGAAGCAAAAGTAATTACATTAAAAA
>Ga0307986_10000335_pt1 | contig 34766 bp, 43 predicted proteins | sample EllFjometageno82_FD_203170 | JGI IMG/M metagenome (GOLD analysis project Ga0307986, IMG submission 203170) | Marine microbial communities from Ellis Fjord, Antarctic Ocean - #82 | ecosystem: Environmental > Aquatic > Marine > Unclassified | place: Southern Ocean | collected 2014-10-09 | reverse complement strand
GCTTCCGAATTAATAGCAAATGTGTTTGAAGAACGTGGTAAACATGCAAGAGCTGCTATAAGTGTAAATTCCTTGCCTTTAGGTGCGGCAGTAGAAGTGGAAGCAATTTTTGAAGTCAGCTAACACTTGGTCTACCAATTGAAAAATATTTAATTTTCTTTCTGCGCATTTCTTTTGGATCGTATAGATTTCTTAAATCGTAAAGAACGATTTTTTTATTTTTTATTATTTTACTAAAATTAAATGATTTAAATTCATCCCATTCTGTGTGCAAAATAATAAGATCCGCATTTTTGCATGCTTTGTTAATATCTGAATAAAAAACACATTTTTTAAATTTATTAAACTCTTGTTTTTCTCCAGTAGGTTCATAATATGAAATGGTCGCTTTTCTTCTGAGTAGATGTGGTATCATGTAAAGACTTACTGCATCACGCATGTCATCTGTATTTGGTTTAAAGGTCACTCCAAGAAAAACTATTTTTTTATTCTTAACGTTTCTTCCAAAAATATCATCTATTCTTTTTAGTAACAAAAGCTTTCTATTTTCATTTGATTTAATTACAGATTTGACAATCGACAAATCAATTTTAGCTTTATCAGCTATAGATACTAAACCTTTTGTATCTTTAGGAAAACATGATCCACCATAAGCAGGGCCAGCTCTTAGAAATCGGCTTCCTATTCTGACGTCACTACCCATTCCTAGAGATATATCTTCAACGTTAATACCAGTTTTTTCACAAAGATTAGCAATCTCATTAATAAAAGTAATTTTTGTAGCTAAAAAAGCGTTAGATGCATATTTTATTAATTCAGCACCTTTCCTGTTGGTTGTAAAAAATTTAGCTCCTTTGTTAATTAAAGGTAAATATAAATTTTTCATTATTTTAAAAGCGTAGGATGTATTTGATCCAATAACTATTCTATCTGGATATCGAAAATCTCTTATCGCGTCACCTTCTCGTAAAAATTCAGGATTTGATATTACTGTAAATTTTTCTTTATTTTTTAAATGTTTTTCTATTAAATCACCAGTTCCGACAGGGACTGTTGATTTGGTAACTATAATTTTTTTTTTTTTGCTTAATTTTTTTATTTCTTTTGCTACACTGAAAACATAGCTAAGATTTACAGATAATGATTTTTTTTTATTTGGTGTACCAACGCAAATAAAAATAATATCAGATTTATTTAATGCATCAGATACATTTGTAGTAAAAAACAATCGTTTTGCTCGGTAATTTTCTTTTATTAATTCGTCTAAACCAGGTTCATAAATAGGTGATTGACCTAAATTTAATTTTTCAATTTTACTTATATCTTTATCAACACAATAAACTGTATGACCGATGTCAGCAAAACAAGTTCCACTTACGAGTCCAACATAACCTGTTCCTATCATACATAATTTCATTTTTTTCTTTCTTTGGAAATTTCTATAGTCGAATTTATATAACCACTTAAGGTACCACAGTCTAAATATTTGCCTTTAAAAATATTTCCATAAAATTTTTCTCCATCATTGATTAATTTTTTAATAGCATCAGTAATATGAATTTCACCACCTTGGCCTGGTTTTAATTTCTTTAGTTTTTTCATAATTATTTTTGGTAATATATACCGACCAATAATTGCAAAGTTTGAAGGGGCTTGTGCAATACTAGGTTTTTCAACTACATCTTTGATTTGAAAATAATTTTTTTTCCTATCTTTGATAGAAAGGATTCCCCATCTGGAGACTGTTTTTTTTTTTACCGATTTTGTTGCAATGACAGATCCTTTTGTTTTTTTGTGCAATAGTATCATTTCTTTTGAACAGTTCTTTCTAATTATTAGGTCGTCAGGAAAGAGTATTAAAAAATGCGATGAATTTATAAGTCGTTGACATTTTAAAATTGCATCGCCGGTTCCTCTGGGTTTGTCTTGATAAACAAATTTTATCATCTTTTGATAGCTTTTTAGCTTGTTAAATGCTTCAAGAATTCTTTTATCTTTTTTTTTTGATAATATAGATTTATAAAATTGATCATTAAAAAAATATTTTCTTATGCATTCCTTTTTCTTTGATATAATAAAAATAAATTCTGTAATTCCTGCATCTATGCATTCATCAAGTATATGTTCTAAGTTGGATTTTCCGTTTATAGGGAGTAGTTCTTTTGGTGTAATGCTGGAAAGAGGCAGAAGTCTTGTGCCTAACCCTGCTAATGGAATTATTGCTTGTCTTAACATAGGTTTCTTTTACTTTTAAATCTTAATTATTACAAATGAAAATATTTACAAATAAAAGAAATTTAATTAAAGAAATCTCTGGACTAAAAAGCTTAGGATTTGTCCCTACTATGGGTGCTCTACATGAGGGCCATCTGAGTTTAATAAAAAAAGCTAAAATCAAGTCAAAACAAGTTTTAGTTTCTATATATGTTAATGCAAAACAGTTTAGTTCAAAAAAAGATTTTAAAAAATATCCTAGAAGTTTTAAAGAAGATGTTAATATTCTTAAAAAAAATAAAATTGATTATCTTTATATTCCAAACGATAAAGACATATATTCATTTAAAGTTAAAAATCCCATATATTTAGATAAATTTAATAAAAGACTTTGTGGTCGTTTTCGACCTAATCATTTTAAAGCTGTTGTTAACGTGGTTAATAGGTTCTTAGAAATTATTAAACCTAAATCAATTTACTTAGGTGTGAAAGATTTTCAACAACTTTCATTAATTAAATTACATATAATTCGAAAAAAAATAAACATTAAAATAGTAGCATGTCCGACAATAAGAGAGAATAATGGATTAGCTTTATCTTCAAGAAATACTAAACTTAGTAATAATCAAATCTTAAAGGCAGGAAAAATTTATTCTTACTTAAAAAAAAACAAAAAATTAATCCTCCAGAAAATTCTGAAAAAAAGTAAGTCAGAAATTATTAGAAAAATAATTGATTTAGGTGCGCAGAAAGTCGATTATCTTGAATGTTTAAATATAGAAAAACTTGAACTTTGTAAGAATTCAAAAACTAATTTTAAAATCTTTATAGCTTATTATATTGGGAACGTAAGGCTGATTGACAACTTATAAAAAAACAAAAGAACCAATTCCTAAAAAAGATAAAAAACCAATTACATCGGTAACAGTGGTGACAAAAACACTCGATGCTAAAGCGGGATCGATATTCATTCTTTTTAAAGTTACAGGAATTAAAATTCCAAATAATCCTGCAACTATCATGTTTAAAACCATTGATGCTGCAATAATTATGGAAAGGTCTATTTGTTTAAACCATAATTGAACTATAGCAGCTGTAATAACTGCAAAGATTATTCCATTTAAAACGCCTATAAAAAATTCTTTTGTAATTATCTTATTTATATTACTACTTGAAAGCTCTTTAGTAGCGATAGCTCTAATTGTAACTGCAAGCGTTTGCATTCCCGCATTACCACCCATAGATGCTACTATTGGCATTAAAAATGCTAGAGCAACAACTTTTTCAATTTCAGCTCCAAAAATGCTAATAACCCACGATGCCAACAATGCTGTTGCTAGATTTACCAATAACCAATTAAATCTTCTTCTAGTTTTTACAAATACTGTGTCAGTTATTTCCTCATTACCTACTCCGGCTAGTCTTAAAACATCTTCCTCAGCTTCTTCCTGAACTACAGTAACAACATCATCCGCAGTAATCATTCCTACCAATTTGTTATCTTTGTTAACAACACCAGCAGAAACTAAGTTGTAATTTTCAAATGTGTGACCCACTTCTTCTTTGTCCATGTTAACGGATATAAGAACTGGCATCTCTCTCATTATTGAATTCATTTTTGAATCTCTAGAGGTTCTTAAAACTCTTGAAGAAGCAACTATGCCAATAGGTTTAAAATCATTATCAACAACAAATATTTCTAGAAATTCTTGTGGTAAATCTTTACTTTCTCTAAAATAATCTATTGTTTGTCCTACTGTCCAGTCGCTTGGTATCGCGGTAAATTCACGTTGCATAATACGTGCAGCAGAATCCTCAGGATAACTAAGACCTTCTTCTAAAAGAAATCTATCTTTTGGTGGTAATTTTTCTAAGATTGAGTTTTTTTTTTCTAAATCTAAGTTTTCTAGGATAGCAACAGCATCGTCAGATTCTAATCTTTTAATTATGTTTGAAATAGAGTCTATTGAAAGTAATTGTAAAACTTCTCCTTGAATAGATTCATTTAATTCAATAAAAATTTCAGGTGCTATATTAAACGACTCATTTTCAATTAACTTAACGCGTGTTACGTATGACAGGTTTTCTATTAAATTTGCTACATCTGAAGGATGTAATTCTTTTAATGTTTGGTTTATAAACTGAAGATCGCTATTATTGATTTTATCGCTAAAAATTGTAATAAAATTTTTATTAAAATCGAAATTGACTTTTTTGCTACCTATCGATTTTATAAGACTCATAAAAATTCCTTTTACATTATTTGTGAGACTATTAGTTGATCTAATGATAAAATTCAATTTAAAATGACTTTAGAAGTAAAGATAAGCAAAAAATTAATCCCATATAAATCAGCATTTAAATTTCTAAAAAAACGGGTAGATTCACTTAAAAAACAAAAAGGGAATGACTTGTTGTGGATATTAGAACATCCATTGACTTTCACAAGCGGTATTAGGTCCAAAGAAAATGAAATTTTAGATAAAAAAATTGAAATTATTGAAACCAATAGAGGCGGAAAAATAACCTTACATAATCCTGGACAAAAAATAGTGTATTTTGTTTTAAACTTAAATAATAAAAAAAAAGATATTAGGAAACTAGTTAAACTAATTGAATTAAGTATTGTGGAATTTCTCAAAATTTATAACATCAAAAGCTATGCGGATAAAAAAAATATAGGGGTCTGGGTTAATGGTAAAAAAATTGCAGCTATAGGGATAAGAGTATCACAATGGATAGCATATCATGGGTGTTCAATTAATGTGTGTAACGATTTGGAACACTATAAAAAAATAGTTCCATGTGGATTAGATAATAATAAAATTACTTCTATTATGAATGAGAGAGAAAAAAAAATAACTAATATTAACAAAAATTTAAAAAATATTTTTATAAAAAATTTAAAAAATATTTAGATCTTTTTTATCAAGAAAGTCCTTAAATTCTTTGTTAAAATTAGCGGTAAAATTATATTTAACATTATTAATCATAAATTTTATTTCGTATGCATGTAGCATTAAATTTTTACTTTTTATAAAATCTTTTCCTCTTTTTACATAATACTTGTCATCACCAATTATTGAATTGCCTATATTGTACAACTGTTTTCGAAGCTGATGTTTTCTTCCTGTAATAGGTCTTAATTCTAATAAGGTGTAATCAGAACTATTTTTTAAAATTTTAATGTATGAAGTGGCTTTTTGAATAATTTTTTTTTCTTTTTCATACAAAATTAAGTCGTCTTCCAAAACTTTAATTTCCTTCGATACATCTCCGTACACTACAGCTAAATATGTTTTATGAATTTTTCGTATACGAAATAAAGATGTGAATAATTGTGCATACTCTCTTGTTTTTGCAACTATTAAAATACCTGAAGTCTCTTTGTCAAGCCTGTGAACAATATATGGTTTTGAATCTTCAAAATATTTAGTTTCCCTTAATGTATCGACTACATTTTTAAATGATTTTGTCCCTGATTGGACGGCAATACCTGATGGTTTATTTATAACTATAAAATTTTCATTATTTTCTATAATGAAATCGTCGTATTTATCTCTTTCTGTTGATGAGGGAATATATTGTGTAATTAGGTTTTTTTCAGTTTTTTTTATTTTATCAATATTAAAAATTTCGATTATATCATTTTCTTTAACACGATATGAGCTTTTCGTTTTTTTACCGTTAACTTTTGCTTGATTTTTTCTGATAATTTTTTCTATTAAACCTTGAGGAATATCTAATACTTTGTTTTTAAACCAACGATCAAAACGTGTGTTATTGAAATCTTTTTCTACCTCAAACTTTTTGACCATAGGTGAAATATCTTAAGGAAACTATTTAGTTGCAGCAACTGGCGTAGGTTCTTGTTCTTTAGTTTCAACTTTTTTTGGCTTATCAACTTTTTTAGCTTCTGTGTTTCTGTCGACAAGTTCAATAATTGCCATAGGTGCGTCATCACCATATCTAAACCCCGCTTTTAACACTCTACAATAACCACCTTGTCTTTTTTGGTATCTAGAAGAAAGGACATCAAAAACTTTTACAACTGAGCTCCTGTCCTGCAATTTTGAAAATAGTTTTTTTTTATTACTTAAATTATTTTTTTTTCCAATAGTAATTACTTTATCTATTAACGGTTTAAGTTCTTTAGCTTTAGGAAGAGTTGTTGTTATCTGCTCATACTTAATTAAAGAATTAAGCATGTTTTGAAATAGAGCTTTTCTGTGCTCAGAAGTTCTATTTAGTTTTCTATATCCTAATCCGTGTCTCATAGTTTAATAGTTATTTTCTTCAAGTTTTTTTGACATTTCAGCTATATTATCTGGCGGCCAATTCGGTATTTCCATCCCTAGGTATAAAGACATAGTATTTAAAACTTCTTTAATTTCATTTAGAGATTTTCTACCAAAATTTGGAGTTCTAAGCATTTCAGGTTCAGTTTTTTGAACTAAATCACCAATATAAATTATATTATCATTTTTCAAACAATTCATAGATCTAACCGAAAGTTCTAATTCCTCAACTCGTTTTAATAAGTTTTTATTAAATTCAGGTTCAGTAGATTTAACTTCTTGAACTACTTCTTTAGGATCGTCAAAATTAACGAACATTGCTAATTGATCTTGGAAAATTCTTGCTGCGTAAGCAATGGAATCTTCGGCGTTTACAGTTCCATTTGTTTCAATATTCATTAATAATTTGTCGTAATCTAAAGCGCTACCAGCCCTTGTATTTTCAACTGTGTAGGAAACTTTTTTTACAGGACTAAACAATGAATCAACGGCTATTAATCCTAATGGACTATCTTCACCTTTATTTTTAGTCGAAGGTACATATCCTTTTCCAGTATTAACTATTAGTTCCATATGAAAATTAGTTTTTTCATCTAGATTACAAATTACTTGTTCTGGATTTAATATTTCTATTTCCGATGGTAATTCCATGTCTTTAGCTTTAACTTCTTTTGGTCCTTTTACGTCTAAAATGATTTTTTTTGGAGTATTAACAGAAGATTTAATAGCTAAGTTTTTTACATTTAAAACTATATCAGTAACATCTTCTCTTACACCCTTAATAGAAGAAAATTCATGTAGCACTCCGTCAATTTGTACGGCTGTTACTGCAGCACCCTGTACAGAAGAGAGTAAAATTCTTCTAAGGGCATTACCTAAAGTTTGACCAAAACCTTTTTCTAATGGTTCGGCAACAACTGAAGCAGATGATTTATCTTCATTGCTAGTAATTATTAATTTATTTGGTTTGATTAACGCTTTCCAATTGCTATCTATAATATTCTTTGCTGTTTGCATTATACTCTCCTTCTTTTAGGTGGCCTTGTACCATTATGTGGCATAGGTGTTGTATCTTTAATTGATGTAATTTTAAAACCTTTTGATTGAAATGCTCTTAAAGCAGTTTCTCTGCCTGATCCAGGACCTTTTACCTGAACAGATAAAGTTCTTAGACCTTGTTCGTATGCTTTTCCCCCAGCATCATCAGCAGCAACTTGAGCTGCATATGGTGTAGATTTTCTTGACCCTTTAAAACCTTTTGCGCCAGCTGAAGACCAAGCAATAACATTTCCACTTTCGTCAGCTATTGAAATAATTGTATTGTTAAACGTTGAATACACGTATGCTATTCCTGAAATTATATTTTTTTTTACTTTTTTCTTTTTTTTAAAAGTAGATACTTTTTCTGTTTTTACAGTAGCAACTTTTACACTTTTAGTTTCTTTTTTTTTTTCAACTGTTTTGTTCATAGGTTATCTTTTATTTCTGAGGTGTAAGTTTTTTACCTGCTATTGCTATTGCCTTACCTTTTCTTGTACGTGCGTTGCTGTGAGTTCGTTGTCCTCTAACTGGTAATTTTTTTTTATGTCTTGTTCCTCTATAAGTTACTAAGTCCACTAATCGCTTAATATTTAAAGATACTTCTCTTCTTAAATCACCTTCTACTTTATGATTAGTGTTTATATACTCTGTGATTTTTAAAACTTGATCTTCAGTTAAATTATTTACTCTAGCATCTCGGGCTATACTAAGTTTATCACAAATCTGCTTAGAAGAATGCAAACCAATACCATGTATATAGGTTAACGCTATACTGACAATTTTATTCGGAGGAATATTAATTCCGGCTATTCGGGCCATAGTTTATTGGTTAAAAGTTAAAAAATGTATTTATATTGCGTTATTTTGCAAAGTCAAGCCTCTATAATTGCCAAATAATCACCTATTTTACGCTGAATACTCTCAATATCCATTTCTCCGTCAATATCTTTTACTAATTTCATTTTTTTATAGAAATCTAAGACCGGTTCAGTAGACTGTTCATAGGTTTCAAATCTTTTTATAGCTACATTGACATTATCATCATTTCTTTTCTGTAAAAATTCAATCTTACAACAGGTTGCATTTGTAGCTGGTGGGTTGAAAAATTTATTAAATGTTTTTCCACATTTAGAACATATAAGCCTTCCGGTTATTCTTTTTTTGATGATATCAAGCGAAACTTTAAGTTTTATAACAATATCGATTTTTTGATTATGTTTTGCAAGAAGCTCTTGTAAATTCTCAGCCTGAGATAAATTTCTCGGATAGCCATCAAATATGATTTTATTCTTGTAGTTTTCATTTAAAAAAATATTTTCAATTAAATTATTTATTATATCGTTAGAAACTAAAGAGCCAGAATTAACAATTGAAGAAATCTTTAATCCTAGTGGTGTTTTTTTGTTTATTTCCTCTCTTAACAAGTCTCCTGTAGATAGTTTGAAAAGATTAAATTTTTTTACTATAAATTCAGATTGAGTTCCCTTCCCTGCTCCGGGAGGTCCAAATATAATAATATTCATCTTAGGTTTCTTTATTTGCCAAATTTAGTTTTCTTTATCAAAGATTCGTACTGAGAGCTCATCAATCTAGTTTGCACTTGAGTAACTGTATCCATGGCCACAACGACAACTATTAAAATTGAAGTACCACCTAAATAAAAAGGTATCGGGTATTTTGATATTAGAAACTCAGGGAGCAAACAAACAAAGGTTAAGTAGGCTGCGCCAATAGTTGTTAGTCTATTCAATATAGTTTCGATATAATCAGCTGATCTTTCGCCAGGTCTAATTCCAGGAATATATCCACCATACTTTCTTAAATTTTCTGCAGTTTCTTTAGGGTTAAAAACTATAGATGTATAGAAGAAACAAAAGAAAACAATTCCAGATGCATAAAGCAGCATATAAAGTGGTTGACCTTGCGTAAACATTGATGAGATGTTTAAAAAAGTATCTGAGTCAGAAAAACCAAAATTAGTTAACGTTACAGGTAGTAATAATAAAGCAGAAGCAAAAATTGCAGGTATTACACCAGCAGTATTAATTTTAAGTGGTAAATGGGAAGAATCACCACCATAAACTTTGTTTCCAACTTGTCTCTTTGGATAGTTAATTAAAATTTTTCGTACGGCTCTTTCGAAAAAAACTATAAAAAGAACAGTAAAAATAACTAATATAAAAATAAAAATAATTAAGGAAGCCGAAAGAGCACCAGTCCTACCTAATTCAAAAGTTGAAGCTAAAGCTCTTGGAATCTCCGCAACAATTCCAGAAAAAATTATCAATGAAATTCCGTTTCCTACACCTCTTAATGTAATCTGTTCACCAAGCCACATTAAAAAAGTTGTACCGGCAACTAAAGAAATAGTTGTTGTTATTCTAAAAGATAAACTAGGATCAAGAACTAAAGAACCTGCATTTTCTAATCCTACTGAAACTCCATAACCTTGGAGACACGCTATAAATACAGTTCCATATCTTGTTAATTGAGTTATTTTTTTTCTACCAATTTCTCCTTGTTCCTTTAAATTTTTAAAATAGTCTGAAACGCCTGTTAAAAGCTGAATTATTATAGAGGAAGATATATAAGGCATAATTCCTAAAGCAAATATAGCCATACGCGTAACCGCTCCTCCTGAAAAAACATTGAACATACCAAGTAGACCTTTTTGACTATTGCTCATTACTTGAGTTAATGCCTGTGGATCGATACCAGCTAAAGGTACATATGTACCTAATCTATAAACAATTAGAATACCTATAGTAAAAAAAATTCTACTTTTTAAGTCATTTGCTTTTGCAAAAGCACCTTGATTTAAGTTTTCGTTCGACATTATGATTTTATTTTTTTAGAATTTCAACTGACGCGCCATCTTTTTTTACTTTAGGGCGTGCTTGTTTTTTTATAAATTTTTTAAGAATATTAATAGTACCACCTGCTTTTTCTATTTTAGTTAGCGCTTGCTTAGAAGCAAAGTTCGCTGTTATATTTGTTTTATCTTTTAACTCTCCGTCACCTAATATTTTTAATTTTATATATTTTTTGTTTATTATTTTTTTTTCTTGTAACAATTTAAGATCTATCGGTACATTAAGATCGATTCTTTTATTGTCATGAAACTTTTGTAGGTATGAAAGATTGATAATAGCAGTGTTGTCTGGAGCAAAAGACTTAAATCCTCTTTTTGGTAATCTTCTGTAAAGAGGTGTTTGCCCACCTTCAAAAGCTTTAATGGCTACACCAGATCTTGATTTTTGCCCTTTTATTCCGCGACCACCTGTTTTACCTTTACCAGAACCAATACCACGGCCAGGTCTAATTTTTTTTGTGTTGGTTTTTACTAAATTATTTAATTTCATTTTGTGTTTTCTCTTTTAGAAACTATTTCAGATATTTTTTTTCCTCTCATAGCTGAAAGTAGTTTTGGTGAAGCTTGAGACAATAAAGCTGCAAGAGATGCTTTTACTACATTATGAGGATTTGCAGATCCAACGGATTTAGCAACGATATCTTGTATTCCAAGAACATCACAAACAGCTCTTATGGGACCGCCGGCAATAATACCAGTACCAGCAGGCGCGGACCTCATTATAACTTTACCTGATCCATTTCTACCTTTTACATCGTGATGTAATGTTCTGCCATCCTTAAGTGAAATTTTTATTAAGTTTCTTGTGGCGTCTTGTGTTGCTTTTTTAATAGCATCAGGAACTTGTTTTGATTTGCCAGAGCCAACACCAATTGAACCTTTCTCATTACCAATAACCATAAGTGCAGCAAAACCAAATCTTCTTCCACCTTTAACAACTTTAGTTATTCTATTAATTGCTACTAATCTTTCTTTATATTCACTAGTTTTTTTTTGCCATTCAGCCATTTAAAATTCCAATCCGTTCTTTCTTAATGAGTCTGCAAACAACTTTATACGACCGTGATATTTGTAACTTCCACGGTCAAAATAAACTTTAGTAATCTTTTTTTCTGCAGCTCTTTTTGCCAGTATTTCACCTAATAAAGTCGATGTTTCGCTCTTTTTTTTCTTATTGGCTTTTATTTCTTTTTCAATCGAAGAAACTGACACGAGTGTTTTTTTTTCTTTATCATCTATTATTTGAGCAGAAATATTTTTTAAAGATTTAAAAACAGATATTCGATACCTATCAGAAGAAACACTTTTTAATTTTTTTCTATTTCTAAGTTCTCTTTTTTTTGTATTGTTTATTTTTTTCATGTTATTTTTTTTTACCTTCTTTTCTAAGAACGAATTGACCTCTTTCCCTTATACCTTTGCCTTTATAAGGTTCTACTGGTTTGAATGCTTTAATATCAGAAGCAACTTTTGAAACTAATTCTTTGTCAACTCCTGTGATGTTTATTATAGTTTGTTTTTCTACAGTCATTTTTACTTCTTTTGGAATTTTGAAGTTGATATCATGACTAAATCCTAATTGAAGATTTAATACGTCACCTTTTAAATTTGCTCTAAATCCAACTCCTGTAATATCTAATATCTTTTCATGTCCTTTAGAAACGCCTAAAACTGCATTATTAATCAAACTTCTATACGTTCCCCACATAACAGAGGTACGTGTATCAAGGTCTTTAGCCAATGGTTTTATATTAAATTCATTTTTTTCATTCATTTTCATTGAAAATATTTTATCATTTATAGATAAAATTTTTGACCCTTTTGGGCCTGTTACAGTTACCACTCCGTTTTCGGATTTTACTGAAGAGTCTTTTGGTATCATTATATTTTTTTTTCCAATTTTAGACATTAAAATACTCTACAGATAATTTCTCCACCAACATTATTTTTTCTAGCGTCGATGTCAGACATTATTCCTTTGTTTGTTGATATTATTGCTAAACCTAAACCATTTTGTATTCTAGGTATGCTTGTTGCTCTTGAATAAACTCTTCTACCTGGTTTTGACACTCTTTTGATTTCTCTAATTACTGGAGTACCTTCGTAATACTTTAAGTCCACGATTAAAGAAACTTTGTTGTTATCTTTTTTTTCAATGTGATAACTTACTATAAATCCTTCACTTTTTAGAACTTCTAAAATTTTTAATCTAAAGTTTGATGACGGCATTTCCACGTTAGGCAATTTTCTTAATTGACCGTTCCTAATTCTTGTAAACATATCTCCTATTGGATCCATTAAAGTCATATTTTTTCCTTACCAGCTTGATTTAGTCATGCCCGGAATTTTTCCAGATGAAGCCATATCTCTTAGGGCAATTCTTGACATTTTTAATTTTCGATAAACACCGTGTGGTCTTCCAGTTATTTCACAACGGTTAACAACCCTTATTTTTGAAGAGTTTCTTGGAAGTTTGCTTAACTTTAATTGTGCTGCAAATCTATCTGACAGAGGTAATTCTTTATTTTTTATGATTTTTTTCAAAGCAGTTCTTTTTTTTAAATATTTTGCCGTAAGTTTAATTCTTTTTAGGTTTTTTTGTATTGCGCTTGTTTTTGCCATATCTAGTTATTTTTCTTTATTTTGGTTAACGGAAAATTTAGTTCTTTTAATAATTCAAGTGTATCATCTTTAGATTTACTAGTACAAACGAGCGTGATGTCCATTCCTCTAATTTTATCAACTTTATCAAAGTTTACTTCTGGAAAAATAATATGCTCTTTTATCCCAAAGCTATAATTTCCAAATTTATCTATACCGTTTTCACTTAATCCTCTAAAATCTTTTATTCTAGGGAGAGCGATATTAACAAGTCTATCTATGAATTCGTACATTTTTTCTGCTCTCAGGGTAACCTTGACGCCAGCTGCAAAACCTTTTCTTGTTTTAAAATTAGCTATAGATTTTCTAAATTTTGTTACTACAGCTTTTTGTCCAGCTATTGAAGTTATATCATCTTGACAGGATTTGATTTTTTTTGCATCTGTAGCGTCTTCACCAAGTCCAACGTTTAAAACGATTTTAACAACTCTTGGGACTTGATGTTTGTTAGTGTATTTTAGCTTTTCCATCAACTTTGGTAAAATTTTCGTTTCGTATATGTTTTTTAATCTAGGTGTCATTTATCTATTTTTTTACTATTTCCTTTTTTATGTCTAAACTTTTAACATTAGAGTAGTGAATAAAGCTCTCTTTTGAAATTATTCCACCTTTGTTTTCTTTCGTGGGTTTTTGATGTTTTTTAATAAGATTTATAGCTTTTACTTTTATCATGTTTAATTTTCGATTAATTTCAATAACTTCACCTGTTTTTCCTTTATCTTTTCCAGTGATGATTTTTACTTGATTTCCCATTTTTACTTTCATAACTAGATTACCTCCGGTGCTAAAGATATAATTTTAGTATGACCTGAAGCTCTTAATTCTCTCGTAACAGGTCCAAATATTCTCGTTCCAATCGGTTCGCCCTTTTCATCGGTTAGGACGACAGCATTATGGTCAAATTGAATTTTTGAACCATCATCTCTGAAAATTTCTTTCCTTGTTCTAACAACGACGGCTCTATGTACTGTACCTTTTTTTACTTTTCCTTTGGGTATTGCATCTTTAACAGTGATTACTATTAAATCGCCGACACCAGCGTATCGTCTTTTTGATCCACCAAGAACTTTTATACATTCCACTCTTTTAGCTCCAGTATTGTCAGCTACCATTAATTCAGTGTGATTTTGAATCATTTTTTAGTTACCTCCCAAGTTTTTTTCTTAGATACAGGAGCGCACTCAGTAATCTCAACTATATCACCATCTTTGAATTTATTGCTTTCATCATGGGCGTGGTATTTTTTTGTTCTAGATATTACTTTACCATAAAATGGATGTTGAAATTTTCTTACAACTTGTACAACAATAGTTTTATCATTCTTTGAACTAACAACTTTTCCTTTTAATATTCTTTTACTCATTTAGAAGCCTTTGTATTTATTGTTGTGTATAATCTCGCTATATTTTTTTTAATTTCATTATATTGAGCTGGATTTTCGACTTGACCGTTAATTTTTTTAAATCTAATATTAAATAGATCTTTTTTTAAAGTTTGAACTTTTTTAACAGCTTGTTCTATTGTTAATTTTTTATCTTCTTTTTTATTTTTAGGCATATTTATCTTTTAATAAATTTAGTTTTTATTGGAAGTTTTGCAGAGGCTTTATATAATGCAATTCTAGCGACTTCTTCTGTTACACCGTCAATCTCAAAAATAATTCTTCCTGGTTTTACTCTACAAGCATAATATTCAACATTACCTTTACCTTTACCCATTCTTACTTCTGTTGGTTTTTTGGAAACAGGTATGTTTGGAAATATTCTTGTCCAAACTCTTCCTGTTCTTTTCATGTATCTAGTCAACGCAACTCTAGCTGACTCTATTTGTTTTCCAATAATTCTTTCCGGTTCAATTGCTTTTAATCCGTACGTGCCATAGTTTAAAACTGCAGCCCGTGTAGCTTTTCCATGAATTCTGCCTTTAAAGGCTTTTCTATATTTAGTTCTAACTGGCTGTAGCATTTTTATTTTTAACTCTTTCTTTTTTTTCTTGGTCAACATCTTTTTCAAATAATTGACCTTTATAAATCCAAACTTTAATTCCTATAATTCCATATGTAGTTAATGCTTCTGCAGTACCATAATCAATATTTGCTCTAAGTGTGTGTGAAGGAATACTTCCATCTCTCTCCCATTCAGTCCTAGCAATCTCATTTCCAGCTAGCCTTCCGCTCACCATTACTTTGATTCCTAAAGCTCCAAGTCTCATTGCTGATTGCATACCTCTTTTAATTGCTCTTCTATAAGCAATTCTTTTTACCAATTGTGTAGCTATGTTTTCAGCCACTAGATACGAATTTAATTCAGGTTTTTTAATTTCTTTAATGTTTATTGTTACCTCACTCTCTTTCGAAATTTTAATAACGTTAGATTTAATTTTTTCAATATCAGCTCCTTTTTTTCCAATAACAAATCCAGGTCTGGAAGTGTGTATGGATACAATTAATTTTTTTCCAGATCTTTCAATAATAATATCAGATACACCTGAGTTTAATATATTTTTTTGGATATATTTTCTAATTTTAAAATCTTCGATTAAATATTTACCAAATTCTTTTTTCTTAGCAAACCAAATTGAGTCCCATCCTCTGTTGACACCTAATCTAAATGCTATTGGATTAATTTTTTGTCCCATAATTATTTTTTAGTCTCTTTCTCAATTTCTTTTATTTGTTCTTTTTTAATGTTTTTTTTTGTTTCTATCTTAACATCTTTTTTTGTCACTTTTTTTTCTCCTAATACGATTGTAATCCTAGCAAAAGGTTTTTTTATTGCGCTTGCTCTACCTTTAGCACGGGGACGAAATCTTTTCATAACTATCGACTTGCCTACATATGCTTCTTTTATGTAGAGACTGTCAATGTCGTATTGGTAGTTATTTTCAGCATTAGCGATAGCAGATTGAACTGTTTTTTTAACATCGTGAGCTATTCTTTTTCTTGTAAAATCTAGATCTCTAATTGCAACGTCAGCTTTTTTTCCTTTTATGAAATCAAGAATTAAAGCTATTTTACGTGTGCTTGACCTAACGTTTTTGTTCACAGCTGTAACTGAAATACTATTTTTTTCCACCTGGACCTCCTGGTTTAGCCGTTGCTGGTGTAGCTTTTTTGTCTGCTGGCGTATGTCCTCTAAAAGTTCTTGTAGCGGCGAATTCACCTAACTTGTGGCCAACCATTTCCTCAGAAATAGTTATTGGTATGAATGACTTACCATTGTGTATAAGAAAACTATGACCAACAAAATCAGGTATGATTGTTGAATTTCTTGACCAAGTTTTAATAGGCCTTTTAACTTCACCAGATTTAATTTTGTCAATTTTTTTTAACAAACTCGGATGAACAAAAGGTCCTTTCCAGACAGATCTAGCCATAAATTATTTTCTCTTCTTTCTTCTTGAAATTATCATTTTATCACTTCTTTGAGGTCTTCTAGTTTTTAAACCTTTAGCAGATTGACCCCAAGGAGAAACAGGGTTTCTTCCACCTGATGTTTTTCCTTCACCTCCCCCATGTGGGTGATCTACTGGGTTCATTACAACGCCTCTTGATTGTGGTCTTTGCCCTTTCCATCTAGTTCTGCCTGCTTTACCAATTTTAATATTTTTTTGATCAGGATTAGAAACAGATCCTAATGTAGCCATACATTTATTACTAACTTTTCTTGTTTCACCAGACCCTAATCTTATAATTGCATGATCTCCATCAAAACCAGTTAAAGTTGCAGATGAACCTGCTGACCTGACCATTTTTCCTCCGGAATTTGGAACTAACTCTATATTATGAATTGCGCTCCCTTGTGGAATGTCAATCAACTCTAAACAGTTTCCAACTTTAATATCAATATTTTTACCTGCGTTTACTGTGTCTCCAATTTCTAGTTTTTGGGGACATATAATATATTTCATGTCGTTATCTTCATATTTAATTAAAGCAATGTAACTAGTTCTATTTGGATCGTATTCAATTCTTTCAACTATACCTGTAATGTTTCTTTTTGATCTGTGAAAATCTATAATTCTGTATTTATGCTTGTGTGCACCGCCTCTGTGTCTAGAGGTGATTCTTCCCATGTTGTTTCTTGCGCCAGTTGAATGTTGACCAACAGTAAGCGGTTTATAAGAGTCGCCTTTCCATAGTTCACTTTTGTCAACAAGGACGGTCCCACGAACAGATTTAGTATAAGGTTTAAATTTTTTTAGTGCCATAATTAAATTCCAGTTGTAAGGTCAATGCTCTGACCTTTCTTGAGAGTTATAATTGCTTTTTTGTATCCTGGTTTAGTAGACAGTTTCCCCTGCTTAATTTTTTTTTTTGTTTTTGTATTAATGATATTAACTTTAATAACTGTGACTTTAAATAATTTTTCAATATTTTTTTTAATTGAATTTTTGTTAGCACCAGAATGAACTTTAAATACAGTTTTGTTTTGCTCAGATAAAATAGTGGCTTTTTCTGTGATAATAGGTTGTCTTATTGAATCTGTTGAATTAATTTTTTTCATTTAATATCCTGTTTTCAATTTTTTTCATTGATGTTGAGGTAATGATTACATTAGTATATTTCAACATGTCATAAATATTTGCACCTTCGTCATTTATTACTTTTATATTTTTAATATTTCTCGCAGATCTTACAAAGTTTTTCTCTGAAACTTTATCTGAAACAATTAAGGCATTTGATAATTTATTACTTAATAAAAATTTATTAAAATTTTTAGTTTTATTAAATTCTTTTTTTACGTCTGATAAAATATGTAGTTGTTTGTCAGTATTTTTTTTAGCTAAGGTTTGCGCGAGTGCTAATTTTCTAACTTTTTTATTTATTTTTTTTATTTTATACACCGCACCTTTAGGTCCGTGTGCTTGTCCACCCCCGACAAACAAGGGTGCTTTTTTACTCGCGTGTCTTGCTTGCCCTGTTCCTTTTTGAGCATAAATCTTTTTTGTTGAACCTTTAATTTCGTTTCTTTGTTTAGTTTTTGCTGTTCTAGGTTTTTGATGATTCAATTGCCAATCAATTACATATTTAATTAGTTTGTGATTAAATTTTAAATTCATAATCTTATCTGAAACATCGATTGTTTCAGATTTTCCACCTTCAAGATTTAATAAATTAAATTTCATATTATTTTTTTTTACCTTTAGCTGCCGCAGCTTCTTTTGCTTTAATTTCAATTTTTTCAAGCAATGTTTTTCTTCTAACAACTTTAATAGACTGTCTTACTAAAACTCTAGAATTCTTAGATCCTGGTATTGACCCTTTTAAATAAAGTAAATTATTTTCTACATCTGACTTAACTATTTCTAAATTTAACATCGTTCTTAACTTATCTCCCATGTGTCCAGCCATTTTTTTTCCTTTAAAGACTTTACCTGGATCTTGCCTTTGTCCAGTGGATCCATGTGATCTATGAGAAACAGAAACACCGTGTGAAGCTCTTAGTCCTCCAAAATTCCATCTTTTCATCACGCCGGCAAAACCTTTTCCAATCGTTTTAGATCTAACATCTACAAACTTAATGTCTTTCAATATTTCTAAACCAAACTCATTACCTTCTTTAAACTCATCAACGTTATCTAATCGAAATTCCTTTAAAACTTTTTTTGGTTCAGTATTTTTTTTAGTAAAATAACCTTTCATTTGATTGGTCAATTTTGAACTCTTAACTGGAAAGAATCCAACTTTTACAGCAGAATATCCTCTAGCTTCTTTAGAAATAACGTCTAACACTCTACCTTTCTCAACTTTGATTACAGTCACAGGAACGGACTGACCATTTGTTAAAAATTCTCTTGTCATGCCAATCTTTGTTCCCAATAATCCTAAAGTCATTTTTATATTTTAATTTCTATGTCAACACCTGATGCTAAATCTAATTTCATAAGTGCTTCTACTGTTTGAGGTGTTGGTTCGATTATATCGATTAATCTTTTATGCGTTCTTTGTTCAAATTGTTCTCTACTCTTTTTATCAATATGCGGTCCTCTTAGTACTGTATATTTTTCAATTCTTGTAGGAAGAGGTATCGGACCTTTAACCTGAGCTCCGGTTCTCTTAGCTGTATTAACAATTTCCTCCGTAGATAAATCTAAGATTTTATTATCATAAGCTCTTAAATGTATTCGTATATTTTGTTTATCCATAATATTAAGCTAATTTCTTTGTTACCTCATCTTGAACGTTTTGAGGGACTTTATCGTAATGACTAAATTGCATTGTATATTGAGCTCTGCCTTGAGTTGATGACCTTAATGTATTTATATAACCAAACATATTAGCTAATGGTACAGTTGCTGCTATTGCAGTAGCATTACCTCTAGCTTCGGTAGATCCAACTTGTCCTCGTCTACTATTTAAATCACCAATCACATCACCCATAAAATCTTCAGGTGTAACAACTTCAACTTTCATTATTGGCTCAAGGAGTTTAAGTGTAGCTTTTTGACATAATTCTTTAAAGCAATATCTAGAAGCTATTTCAAAAGCTAAAACACTCGAATCTACATCATGATGTAAACCATCTAATATTGTAACTTTATAGTCAATTATTGGAAAGCCTGCTAAAATTCCACTCTCAGCAACTGACGCGACACCTTTTTCTACGCCTGGAATAAATTCTTTTGGTATGGACGCACCTTTAATTTTGTTTTCAATTTCTCTTCCTTTGCCAGGTTCTAATGGTTCCACACTTAATGTAACTTTGGCAAATTGTCCTGATCCACCACTCTGTTTTTTGTGTATATAAGTAACCTCAGCTGAATTTAGTATTGTTTCTCTGTAAGCTACTTGAGGTGCACCAATATTAGCTTCTACTTTAAATTCTCTTTTCATTCTGTCTACAATTATATCTAAATGAAGTTCCCCCATCCCTTTAATAATTGTTTGCCCTGACTCTTCGTCCGATGTAACTCTAAATGAGGGGTCTTCTTTAGCTAGTCTACCTAAAGCTTCACCCATTTTTTCTTGGTCAGCTTTAGTTTTAGGTTCAACTGCAATTTCTATTACAGGATCAGGAAATTCCATAGGTTCCAAAAGTATTGGTTTGTCTTCGTCACAAAGTGTGTGTCCTGTCACAGTAAACTTAAGTCCAGCTAAAGCAACTATATCTCCAGTTGTTGCTTCTTTAGTATCCTCTCGGCTATTAGCATGCATTAACAACATTCTACCAACACGTTCAGTTTTTTCTTTTGATGAATTGTAAACACTAGTTCCTGTTTTAATAGTTCCAGAATAAATTCTTATAAATGTTAACGAACCAACAAAAGGATCATTAGCTACCTTAAATGCTAGAGCACTAAATGGTTCACTATCTCCAAATTTCATTTGAACTTTATCTTCAGTTCCCATTTTAGTCCCTTCAATGGAACCAATATCCATAGGGCTAGGTAAATAATCAACAACTGCGTCTAAAAGAGGTTGAACACCTTTATTTTTAAAAGCCGAACCTGTAGTTATAGGTACAAAATTAAAACCTAACGTTCCTTTTCTTATACATTTTTTTAGATCAGACTCAGAAGGTTCTTTACCCTCAAGATATGCTTCCATTAATTTTTCGTCTTCATCAACAGCAGATTCAACAAGTTCTTTTCTATATTTTTCAGCTTTTGCTTTTAAATCAGCGGGAATATCTACTTCATCGAATTTAGCTCCAAGGTCTTCATTTTGCCAAACGATAGCTTTCATTTTTACTAAATCTATCACACCTTTTAAATCAGCTTCTGAACCAATAGGTAGTTGCAAAACTAATGGTTTGCAGCCCAGTCTATCTTTGATCATGTCTACACACATGTAAAAATCAGCACCTGTTCTATCTAACTTATTAATAAAACAAATTCTTGGAACTTTATATTTATCAGCTTGCCTCCAAACTGTCTCTGATTGAGGCTCTACACCAGCAACGCCATCGAAAACACAAACAGCACCGTCTAAAACTTTTAAGGATCTTTCTACTTCAATTGTAAAATCTACATGTCCAGGTGTATCAATAATATTTATTCTGTGATCATTCCAAAAACAAGTCGTAGCTGCTGAAGTAATTGTTATACCTCTTTCCTGTTCTTGTTCCATCCAATCCATGGTTGCGGCACCATCGTGGACCTCACCAATTTTGTGACTTTTTCCGGTGTAGTATAAAATTCTTTCAGTAGTAGTAGTTTTCCCAGCATCAATGTGTGCCATGATACCGATGTTTCTATATTTTTCTAAAGAATATTTTTTTTCAGCCATAAATAATTACCATCTAAAATGAGCAAAAGCTTTATTTGATTCTGCCATTCTATGTGTGTCTTCTCTTTTTTTGATTGCAGCACCTTTGTTTTGAGATGCGTCTAATAATTCAAAATATAATTTCTCTGCCATAGTTTTGTTTTTTCTGTTTCTAGTCGCGTCTTTTATCCATCTTAGCGCTAATGCTTGGCCTCTTTTGGCTTTAACTTCAACTGGAACTTGATATGTAGCGCCACCTACTCTTCTTGACCTACATTCTACATTTGGCTTAACGTTGCCAATCGCATCATTAAAAGTTTTTAGTGGGTCCTGTTTATTTGTATCTTTAATTTTTTCTAAAGCATCGTATAAAATTTTTTCTGCTCTAGATCTTTTTCCATCATACATAATGCAGTTAATAAATTTTGAAACTAGCTCAGATCGAAACTTTGGGTCAGGGTAAACTTTTCTAACTGGTGCTTTTCTTTTTCTAGACATAATTTAAATTATTTAGGTTTTTTTGCTCCGTATAAAGATCTTCTTTTTCTTCTTGTTGCAATTCCTTGAGTATCTAAATTTCCTCTTAAAATATGGTATCGCACACCTGGTAAATCTTTTACTCTTCCACCACGAAGTAGTACTACTGAGTGTTCTTGTAAATTGTGTCCTTCTCCTGGAATATAAGCAGTTACTTCAAAACCATTTGATAGTCTAACACGCGCTACTTTTCTTAATGCCGAGTTAGGTTTTTTTGGAGTTGTTGTGTAAACCTTCAAACAAACACCTCTTTTTAATGGTTGTCCTTCTAAAGCAGGAACTTTATTTCTTGCAATTGGTTTTACTCTAGGTTTTCTTAGTAATTGACTGATTGTTGGCATAACAAAATTTTGAAGAAAAAAGATAAAGGTAGACCGTGATAGGTTTATCAGGGTACGCTTAAGTCAGTGTTTAAGGTTAAATATCACCTTACTTCTAACTATCAAAATTGCGCTAAAATAACACTGAAAAGCTAAATGTCAATATTTAATAGGGAAAATTTACTTTATTTTTAAGGAATTATTCAGCTACAGGAGCGTTTTCAATTTGCTGTTTTTTTATTTCAGCTATTCGCAATTCATCTTGTTTTCTTGCTTCTTTATCCCAGTTCATTTTAGTAAGCCCAGTTCCAGCTGGTACTAGTCTACCAACAATTACGTTTTCTTTTAATCCCTCTAAATAATCAACCTTTCCTCTAATAGATGCATCGGTTAGCACTCTAGTTGTTTCCTGGAATGAAGCAGCCGAAATGAAAGATTTAGTTTGCAAAGAAGCTTTTGTAATACCTAACAATATTCTTTGGTACACTGCAGGCTTCTTGTTATTTTTCTTCAAATCCTCATTAATTTTAACCATATCAATTAAATCTACAGTTTCATTTAACAAGAAATCAGAATCACCAGGTTCTTTAATTTCTACTTTTTTGAGCATTTGTCTAACAATAGTTTCAATATGCTTATCGTTTATAACGACACCTTGGAGCCTATAAACTTCTTGAACTTCAGTTACAAAAAACTCTGTAAGTCTTTCAACACCTAAGATTCTTAAAATATCATGAGGTAATGGACTGCCGTCTAATAAATATTCACCTTTTTTAATTTTTTCTCCTTGGTTGAAATTAACATGTTTTCCTTTAGGGATTAGATAATTTGAAGTTTCACCTTTGGAAGAAATGATAGAAATTTTTTGCTTACCTCTTATTTCTTTACCAAATTCTATCGTGCCGTCATTCTCGGCTATAATTGCGCTATCTTTTGGTTTTCTAGCTTCAAACAATTCCGCTACTCTAGGTAGTCCTCCAGTAATGTCTTTTGTTTTTGAAGTTTCTTTTGGCAAACGAGCAAGAACATCTCCAGCAGAAACTGATTGGCCATCTTTTACTGAAAGAATTGAGTCGGGTACTAAAAAATATCTAGCGACGTTTCCATCGGCTTTTTTAATAACTTCACCTTTATCGTTTCTAAGTGTTAGTCTTGGCTTAAGTTCTGTGTTTTTCGAAAGTGATTTCCAGTCTGTAACGGATTTTGATGAAATACCAGTTGAGTCATCCATAGTTTCAGTTAAAGAAGTTCCTTCAACTAAATCCATATAACTTACAGTTCCACTAGTTTCCGCAATTACTGGGAGTGTGTACGGGTCCCATTCAGCTATTTTTTTTCCTTTTTCTATCTGATCACCATCTTTAAAGAAAAGTTTTGATCCATATATAACTTTATAAATACCTAATTGGATTCCATTTTCGTCTTCAATTGAAAGTTCAGTGTTTCTTCCCATAACAATTATATTTTTCTTTGAATCTTCTATAAGATTTTTATTTATAATTTTAAGTTTTCCTTTGTTTTGAGAAATAATTTGAGATTCTTCTTTAATCTGAGCTGTACCACCAACGTGAAAGGTCCTCATAGTTAACTGGGTACCAGGTTCACCTATTGATTGTGCAGCTATCATTCCAATAGCCTCGCCAATACTCACTAATTTACCTCTAGAGAGATCTCGTCCATAACATGTTTGGCAAACTCCTCTTTCGGCTATGCAAGTTATAACAGAATAAACTTGTATAGATTTAACACCAGCTGCATCTATTAATTCGCAATCAGCTTCGTCTAATAATTTTTTCTTTTTAATTATAACTTCACCATTAATAGGATGTTTAATGTCTTGTGCTGGTGTTCTACCTAAAACTCTTTCTGATAAACTGACTAAAATATTTCCACCTTCTATAATTTCAGTAATATTAATAGACGATTTAGAACCACAATCTTTTAGTGTTACTTGTAAATCTTGAGCAACATCACAAAGTCTTCTAGTTAAATAACCTGAGTTTGCAGTTTTTAATGCAGTATCTGCAAGACCTTTTCTTGCTCCATGTGTAGAGTTAAAATATTCTAGCACTGTAAGACCTTCTTTAAAGTTAGCCATGATAGGTGTTTCGATAATTTCTCCAGATGGTTTAGCAATTAGTCCTCTCATTCCCGCAAGTTGTTTCATTTGTGCTTGTGAACCTCTAGCGCCTGAATCAGCCATCATAAAAACTGAATTTGTTTCAATTCTTCCATCAGGGAAAATTTTTTGTGCTGAAGAAATTCCCTTCATCATTTCATTTGCAACTGTATCAGTGCATTTAGACCAAATATCTACAACTTTATTATATTTTTCACCTCTGGTAATTAGTCCATCTGAATATTGCTTTTCGTATTCTTCTATTTTCTTTTTCGTCTGATTAATCAAATTTACTTTTGTTTCAGGTATAATTAAATCATCTTTGCCAAAAGATATTCCTGCTTTAAAAGCATGTTTAAATCCTAGCGATTTAATTCGGTCACAAAAAATAACTGTTTCTTTTTGTCCACAAAATCTAAATATAGTATCAATGATTTCTGAAACATTTTTTTTTGATAAAAGTCTATCAATTAAAGTAAATTTAATTTTATGATTTTTTGGCAACACGCTAGCTAACAAAAATCTTCCTGCAGTACTTGTGTATTTTTGATTTAATTTATTGCCATCTTTATCAACAGTTTCAAAAATTGAAATAATTTTTGAGTGTAGGCTAATAGATTTATTTTCTATAGCTTGACTGATTTCTTCAATATTAGAAAAAATTCCTTTAGGATTATCTTCATTTTTATCATCAGCTTGAGACAAGTAATAAATACCAAGAACAATATCTTGGCTTGGAACAATAATAGGCTTACCGTTTGATGGACTTAAAATGTTGTTTGTAGACATCATTAAAACTCTAGCCTCAAGTTGCGCTTCTAAACTTAGAGGAATATGAACTGCCATTTGGTCTCCATCAAAGTCAGCATTAAACGCAGCACAAACTAATGGATGTAATTCTATTGCAAAACCTTCAATAAGTTTAACTTCAAACGCTTGTACTCCAAGCCTATGCAAAGTTGGGGCTCTATTTAATATTATTGGATGTTCTCTAGTAATGAACTCGAGAGCGTCCCAAACTTCTGGGACTTCTTTTTCAACCAAACGTTTTGCTTGTTTAATGGTTGTGGCTAAGCCCAATTTATCTAAACGTGCGTATAAAAAAGGCTTAAATAATTCTAAAGCCATTTTTTTTGGCAGACCGCACTGATGAAGTTTTAATTCTGGGCCAACTACAATTACTGATCGACCAGAGTAGTCAACACGTTTACCAAGTAAGTTTTGTCTAAACCTACCTTGTTTTCCTTTAAGCATTTCTGCTAAAGATTTTAGTGGTCTTTTACCAGTTCCAGTAATAACTCTTCCACGTCTACCATTGTCAAATAGCGCGTCGACAGACTCTTGAAGCATTCGCTTTTCATTTCTTACGATAATATGAGGAGCTTTAAGATCTAACAGTCTCTTTAATCTATTATTTCGATTAATTACTCTTCTGTATAAATCATTAAGGTCTGAAGTAGCAAATCTACCGCCATCAAGTGGCACTAAAGGTCTTAGTTCAGGTGGAATAACTGGAACAGTAGTTAAAATCATCCATTCTGGTTTGTTTCCAGAATCAATGAAAGACTCTACGAGTTTTAATCTTTTAATAGTTCTTTCTTCTGTGACTTTTGATTTTATGGTGTCTAGAGCAGTACGCAATTTTTTTTGTTCTTTAGCTAAATCCAAGCTCATTAAGATCTCTCTTACAGCCTCTGCACCAATGCCAGCTTCAAAAGCATCTTCACCAAATTCTTCCTGGGCCTTGATCAGCTGCTCTTCACTTATTAAATCACCTTTTTTTAAAGTTGTTAATCCAGGTTCCACAACAATAAAACTTTCAAAATATAATACTCTTTCAACATCTTTTAGCTTCATGTCCATTGCAAGGGCTATTCGACTTGGTAAAGATTTTAAAAACCAGATATGGGCAACGGGACAAGCTAAATCAATATGACCCATTCTTTCTCTTCTAACGTTTGATTTTGTAATTTCAACACCGCACTTTTCACAAACAATTCCTCTAAATTTCATTCTTTTGTATTTACCGCATAAACATTCGTAGTCTTTAACTGGTCCGAATATTCGTGCACAAAAAAGTCCATCTTTTTCTGGTCTAAAAGTTCTATAGTTAATTGTTTCCGGCTTTTTAATTTCACCAAATGACCATGATTTAATTTTTTCTGGACTAGCTAAAGTGATTTTTATACTGCTAAAATTAGTTTCAGCTAAATTATTAGTTTGGTTATGGTAAGTTTGTTTTGTTAAGTTTTTTTCCATATTAATTTAATTCTATATTTAACCCTAAAGCTCTAATTTCTTTAATTAAGACATTAAATGACTCAGGAACACCTGACTCAAAATTGTTATTTCCCTTAACAATAGTTTCATAGACTTTCGTTCTTCCTGCAACATCGTCTGATTTGACCGTTAAAATTTCTTGTAGTGTGTAAGAAGCACCATATGCTTCTAACGCCCAAACTTCCATTTCTCCAAACCTTTGTCCTCCCATTTGAGCTTTTCCTCCAAGTGGCTGTTGTGTAACTAAGCTGTATGGTCCTGTTGATCTCGCGTGTATCTTATCTTCAACTAAGTGATTTAGTTTTAACATGTAAATAATTCCAACCGTAACTGGTCGATCAAATTTTTCTCCCGTTAGGCCATCCCATAGGGTCGTTTGACCTGAATTAGGTAGTCCAGATAAATCTAGCATCTCTTTAATGTCATTAGTAGATGCTCCGTCAAAAACTGGAGTTGCGATCGGAACACCATTTGAAATATTTTCTACAAGTTCGTAAAGTTCTCTCTTATTCAATTTACTTACAATTTTGTCATAATATTGCTCACCATAAATACTTTTGAGTTTTTTCTTAAGCTCTTCAATAGTTTTTTCAAAACTTTTTAAATATTCTTTTATTTGATCTCCTAATTCAGAACATGCCCAACCTAAATGTGTTTCTAGAATTTGACCTACGTTCATACGACTAGGCACACCTAAAGGATTTAAAACAATATCCACTGGTTTTCCATTGGCCATATACGGCATGTCTTGAACTGGAACTATTTTAGAAACAACACCCTTATTTCCATGTCTACCAGCCATTTTATCACCTGGCATCAGTCTTCGTTTTACAGCAACAAATACCTTAACTACTTTCATTACTGTAGGTAAAAGATCGTCACCTTGCTTAATTTTAATTACCTTATCTTCAAATCTTAATTTAATATCCTCGCTAGCTTCATCAAATTGTTTCTTAAGTTTTAAAAGGTTTTGACTCACTTCAGCGTCAGAAAAAGTTAGCTTCCAAATGTCTTTTAGAGTGAAATCGCCTAACTGTTGATCTTGAATAGAAGTATCTGCCTGAATTTCTCTGTATGCTTTGTCTAATTTTTTATTTGTGATTAAATCAATTGCCCTTAATTTTATATTTCTATTTAAAATTTCTTCTTCAACTAATTTATCTTCTTGAACAGATTCTATTTCTGCTCTCTCAATAGCGATCGATCGTTCGTCTTTTTCTATACCATGCCTATTAAAAACTCTAACGTCTATAACAACTCCGGCTCCACCTGATTTAAGTTTAAGAGAAGAATCTCTTACATCAGTAGCTTTCTCACCAAATATTGATCGCAGTAATTTTTCCTCTGGGCTAGAAGATGTTTCACTTTTTGGTGTAACTTTACCAACTAAAATATCACCAGGTTTTACTTCTGCACCCACATAAACTATCCCTGATTCATCTAAATTTCTTAAGCTTTCTTCGCTTACGTTTGGAATATCTCTAGTTACTTCCTCAGCTCCTAATTTAGTATCACGAGCCATTGCTTCGTATTCTTCGATATGAATAGAAGTAAACACATCATCAGTAACGCATCTTTCAGATATTAAAATTGAATCTTCAAAATTGTAACCTTGCCAAGGCATAAAAGCTACGGTTACATTTTTACCTAATGCGAGTTCACCAAGTTTTGTAGCAGGTCCGTCAGCAATAATGTCACCTTTTTTGATAAGATCTCCGACTTTAACTAACGGTCTTTGATTAATGCATGTGTTCTGGTTTGATCTTTTAAATTTTGATAAATTGTAAATATCTACACCTGATTGTGATAATTCTTTAACATCAGTTGCTTTAGCCACAATACGTTTACCGTCAATTTTATCAATAATACCATTTCTTCTGGCAACAATTGTTACACCTGAATCTAAAGCGACATCAGACTCCATTCCAGTTCCTACTAATGGAGATTCTGGTTTCAATAGAGGAACTGCTTGTCTCATCATATTTGATCCCATTAAAGCTCTGTTTGCATCGTCGTTTTCTAAAAAAGGTATAAGCGCTGCCGCAACTGAAACTAATTGTTTTGGAGATACATCAATGTAATCTACGGTTTCTCTGCTTGCTAAAAGAAAATTCAAATTGTGTCTACAAGAAACTAGTTCTTCTTCAAACGTTCCGTCTTTATTTATTGGTGAATTAGCTTGTGCAATTGTAAACTTTTCTTCTTCTATAGCAGAAAGATAATCAACTTCTTTCGAAACCTTACCGTTGATTATTTTTTTATATGGACTTTCTATGTAGCCATATTTATTTACGCGACAATAAGTGGCCAAACTGTTGATCAAACCAATATTTGGTCCTTCTGGAGTTTCGATCGGACAAATTCTACCGTAATGAGTTGGGTGAACATCTCGCACTTCGAAACCAGCTCTTTCTCTTGTTAGTCCACCTGGTCCAAGTGCTGAAACTCTTCGTTTGTGAGTGATTTCAGATAAAGGATTTGTTTGATCCATAAATTGAGAGAGTGCTGATGTTGCAAAAAAATCTTTTAGTGAAGTTGTAATTGGTTTTGCATTTACTAGATCTTGCGGCATAGCAGATTCTATTTCTAAAAAAGTTGACATTTTTTCCTTAACAGTTCTTTCCATTCTTAATAGACCAATTCTAAATTGATTTTCTACAAGTTCACCTACAGACCTAACTCTTCTATTTCCTAAATGATCAATGTCATCCACGTCTCCTTTTCCATCTCTTAGATTAAGCATGAACTGAATGATGGCTAATATGTCCTCTTTGTATAGAACAGTGTCTTTAATATCTCTTGTGATGTTTAACTTAGCATTTAGCTTAACTCTACCTACTTCTGATAAATCGTAACGTTCTTTATTAAAATATAAATTTTGAAAGACTTGCTCAGCTACTGCTATTGTTGGAGCTTCTCCAGGTCTTAAAATTCTATAAATATCATTCAAAGCTTCATTTTTATCTATATTTTTTTCAACTTTTAAAGTTTCTAGTAAATAGGGTCCTTTATTGATTGGATCTATGTTTACAAGTTTTAAAGAATAGCTTTCATTAAAAATAATTCTATCGAGTAACTCTTCTGTAATATCGAAACCAGAACGAATTATGTATTCTCCGTCTTTTTCTTTAATATCTTGAGCAATATATTTTCCAATAATTTCATTGTTAGAAATAAGAATATTTCCAAGGCCTTTTTCTTTTAATTTATTAGCTATAATTAGATTAAGTTTTTCACCTTTACCTAAAAATTTCTTGCCTGTTTTAGCATCAATCAAATCGTATGGTAATTTAATGGGACGTTTGTAGTTTTCTGGGATAAACTTAGTACTCCACATTTTAGAATCTTTATTGTAAGAAAATTGATCTTGAGTATAATATTTTTCAATCACCTCTTCTCTAGTTGACCCTAAAGCATACAGTAAAGTTGTTATTGGAAGTTTTTTCTTTCTATCAATTCTAAAAAATAAAATATCTTTTGGGTCAAATTCAAAATCTAACCAAGATCCCCTACCAGGTATAATTCGACAATTAAATAATAATTTTCCACTACTGTGTGTTTTGCCTTTGTCGTGATCAAAGAAGACGCCTGGACTTCTGTGCATTTGGTTTACAACTACTCTCTCAACTCCGTTTACAACAAAAGTTCCACTTGTAGTCATTAATGGAAGATCACCAATAAAAACTTCTTGTTCTTTTGCCGATAAAATTTGTTTTGTGTTTGTATCTGGGTCAATATCGTAAACAACTAATCTTAAATTTGCTTTAATAGAAGTTGCGTATGTAAGACTTCTTTGCTTACATTCTAAAACATCAAATTTTGGTTTTTCTAATTTATAAGAAATATATTCTAAAGTAGATTTTTCACTACCATCTTCAATTGGAAAAATACTTTGAAAAGTCTTATGGATTCCTTTAGTGAGCTCTATATTATCTTCATGAATAGATTTTGAGCTTAAAAATTCGTTATAAGAATTTTTTTGTACCTCTATAAGATTTGGTATTGCTAAGCCTTCGATCAACTTTCCAAAGTTTTTTCGAATACTTTTTTTTTGCGTAAAAGATAAATCCATCAATAATTTAAAACTCTACTGAAGTTATTTTCATACTTCAGTAAAATGTAACTAATTTCTTGTTTACTTTAATTCTACTTTTGCGCCAGCTGCTTCAAGTTTTGCTTTCATTTCTTCAGCATCTTTTTTAGCAACTCCAGCTTTAACTTCTTTAGGAGCCGCTTCAACTAAATCTTTAGCTTCTTTTAAACCTAAACCAGTTATTGCTCTAACTTCTTTAATAACATTTATTTTTTTTTCTCCAAAGGATGCTAAGAAAACAGTAAATTCAGTTTTTTCATCACCGCCTGCTGCTGCTCCTGCTGCTGGTGCTGCAGCAACTGCTGCAGATACGCCCCACTTTTCTTCTAATTGTTTTGAAAGTTCGGCTGCTTCAACAACACTAAGTTTTGATAAATCTTCAATGATTTTATTTAGATCTGACATTTTTAATCCTGTAAATTATTTTTTAATTTCTTCTGCGGGCGATAAAATAGCTATTTTTTTGCTCTTCGCAAGTAAAATACCAATTAATTTTTGTGCTGATGCATTAAGAATACCAACAATACTCCCTCTAGCCTCTTGTAAAGTCGGTAAACTAGCTATTTTTGCGACTTCTGATCGATCAATAACTTTGCCATCCACAAAGCCTGCGACAATTTTTAAGTTATCGTTAGTTTTAGCAAATTTTGTTAAAATTCTAGCTGACATGAAGGGTTCAGATGATATTGCAGCCGCAGTAGGTCCCGTAAAAAAAGTTTCAAGCTCTTTTAAAGGAGTTTCTTTTACTGCTAGTTTTGTTATTCTGTTTTTAGTAATCTTAAAAATAATTCCATTTTCTCTTAGTTCTTTTCTTAATTCGTCTAACTGAACTACATTTAAACCCTGGTAATGGGCTATCATTACAGACTCGTTTGAAGAAAAAACTTTCTTCATCTCCTCTATATATGTTTTCTTTGTGTCTTTATTCATCATAATTAGATTACTTATTACTTACTTTGTGTGAAATGCCCATTGAAGATGTAACGAATATGTTTTTGATAAAATCACCTTTAATTAAATCAGGTTTTTCTTTTTTAATAAAGTCAACGAAATGATTGTAATTATTTATTAAATTTACAGTAGAAAAACTTTTTCTTCCTATAGACGCTCCAATGTTTCCATCTTTATCATGTTTAATTTCAATTAAACCAGTTTTGATATCGTTAACTGATTTTTTTATATTCGCAGAGACAGTTCCAAGCTTAGGGTTAGGCATCAATCCTCTAGGTCCTAAAATCTTACCATGTTTTCCAATCTTACTCATCATGACAGGAGTGCAAATTAATTTATCAAATTCAAATTTTCCAGCTGCAATTTTTTCTATTAAATCGTCTGAACCATATATATCCGCACCACTTTTTTTAGCTTCTTCAACTTTGTCTGGTTCACATAAAACAGCAACTTTTACTTTTTTACCTGTTCCGGCTGGAAGTTGAGTAACTGTTCTTAAATTGAAATCTCCACCTTTAGACTGTTTAAGCCCAATACGTAATGAAATGTCGATTGACTCATCAAACTTTGCTGATGAATTTTTTTTAATTAAATCTATAATTTCATTTAAGTCTTTAGATTTGAAATCTTTTGATTTTTTTAAAAGTTCTTTGTATCTTTTTGATTTTTTTTTCATTAGCTTTTAACCTCAATACCCATTGACTTTGCTGAACCACAAATAATTTTTGTAGCTTCTTTTATATCAAAAGCATTTAAATCTTTCATTTTTTCTTTAGCTATATCTTCTGCTTGTTTCATTGTAATTGATCCGGCTACAATACGACCAGGTTCTTTAGAGCCACTTTTTAATTTTGCTGCTTCACGTATGTAATATGATGCAGGAGGAGTTTTAATAACAAATTCAAATTTTTTATCCTTATAGACAGTAATGACAACCGGGATTGGTTTGCCCATCATTGATTTTGTTTTTTCATTAAATGCTTTGCAAAATTCCATAATATTCACTCCCCGTTGACCTAGAGCAGGCCCAACTGGTGGTGCTGGATTAGCTTGACCACCTTTAATTTGCAATTTTATTAAACCCGCTATTTCTTTTGCCATATTAATTTTTTTCTACTTGGTTGTACTCTAAATCTACTGGTGTAGCTCTACCAAAAATAGAAACAGAAACTTTAAGTCTAGATTTTTCTTCATCTATTTCTTCTACTAGTCCATTAAAAGAAGCAAAAGGACCATCACATACTTTAACTTTTTCTCCAATCTCGAAACTTATACCACTTTTTTGATTAATTGCACTTTCTGAAACAGATCCTAGAATTCTTTGTATTTCTTGATCAGATATAGGTGTTGGCTTTTCACCAGAACCTAAAAAACCACTGACTTTTTGAATGTTTTTAATTGTGTGATAAATCTCTTTATTCATATCAAGCTGGACCAGGATGTAACCTGGAAAGTATTTTTTTTGTTTTTTTGTTCTTTTGCCTTTTTTAACTTCAGTCACTTCTTGTGTTGGAACAAGTATTTCACCTAAATTGGCTTCTAGTTTATTTTTTGTTAAAGTATCCTTGATTGACTCAACTACTTTCTTCTCAAAACCTGAATATGCTTGAACAATGTACCAATTCATATTTAAAAACTAATTGTTAAAACTAAGTTAAGTAAAAACCTTAATACTTGATCTAAAAGAAGAAAAAAAATTGCAGCAATAGAGGCAAGACCAAACACCATAAGACCACCTGTTAAGGTATCTTTTTTTGTCGGCCAGGTTACTCTAAATGCTTCTTGTTTAACTTCTTGAATAAATTTTAAAGGATTTTTCATATTTATTTATATTTTTTTGGCAGGAGCGGAGGGACTCGAACCCACAACCTCCGGTTTTGGAGACCGGCGCTCTACCAATTGAACTACGCTCCTAAACGTTTACTTTAAAATTTTAGTAACTACTCCAGCTCCAACTGTTTTGCCACCTTCTCTGATCGCAAAATTTAAACCTTCGTTCATTGCAATAGGAGTAATTAATTTTACAGTAAATTTTCCATCGTCACCTGGCATTACCATTTCTGTTCCAGCAGGTAATGTTACTTCACCAGTAACATCCGTTGTTCTAAAATAAAACTGAGGTCTATATTTTGTAAAAAAAGGAGTATGTCTTCCACCTTCGTCTTTTTTCAAAATATAAGCTTGAGCTTCAAATTCTGTATGAGGAGTAATAGATCCAGCCTTACAAAGCACTTGGCCTCTTTCAACATCGTCTCTTTCAACACCTCTTAAAAGAATTCCAACGTTATCTCCAGCCTCACCGCTATCAAGAAGTTTTCTGAACATCTCAACACCAGTACAAACTGATTTTTTAGTGTCTCTAATTCCTACGATTTCTATTTCTTCTCCAACTTTAATCACACCAGCTTCAATTCTACCTGTAACAACTGTTCCACGTCCTGAAATAGAGAAAACATCCTCTACTGGCATTAGGTAAGGTTTGTCTTTAGGTCTATCGGGTTGAGGAATAAAGGTATCAACTGCTTTCATTAATTCCAAAATTGCATTCTTTCCAATCTCATCATCTTTTTCTTCGACAGCACTTAACGCTGAGCCTTTGATGATTGGAGTTTTGTCACCTGGATATTTATAAGAAGTTAAAAGTTCTCTAATTTCTTCTTCAACGAGTTCTAAAAGTTCTGCGTCTTTAACTGTGTCAACTTTATTTAAAAAAACTACAATTGATGGAACGCCAACTTGACGAGCTAAAAGAATATGCTCTCTTGTTTGTGGCATAGGTCCATCAGCTGCGTTTACAACTAAAATTGCTCCATCCATTTGTGCTGCACCTGTAATCATGTTTTTTACGTAGTCGGCGTGGCCGGGGCAGTCAACGTGGGCATAATGTCTGTTGGCGGTTTCGTATTCAACGTGCGCTGTAGAAATAGTAATACCTCTTGCTTTTTCTTCAGGTGCTTTATCTATCTGATCGTAAGCAGTAAAGTTAGCGGAAGATCCTTCAGCTGTAGATAATACTTTCGTAATCGCTGCTGTTAAAGTTGTTTTTCCATGATCCACGTGCCCGATTGTTCCTATGTTACAATGCGGTTTATTTCTTACGAATTTTTCTTTTGACATTTTTTTTCCTTATCTTTTGTTTATAATTAACTTAAAATTCTTGGAGCGGGTAAA
>Ga0307986_10000332_pt1 | contig 34946 bp, 36 predicted proteins | sample EllFjometageno82_FD_203170 | JGI IMG/M metagenome (GOLD analysis project Ga0307986, IMG submission 203170) | Marine microbial communities from Ellis Fjord, Antarctic Ocean - #82 | ecosystem: Environmental > Aquatic > Marine > Unclassified | place: Southern Ocean | collected 2014-10-09 | reverse complement strand
CATAGACAGTGTCAAATGCTAATGAGGATTTTCCTGAGCCAGATAAGCCAGTTATTACAACAAATTGATCTTTAGGAATTTCAACTGAAACATTCTTTAAATTATGTTCTTTTGCACCCTTAATAACTATCTTTTTTATCATAATTTTAGTTGCTTTAAATTAATAAAATTAATATTGAGTTTATATTGTGATATAAAAACTAATTAAATAAATAAAAAACTATAAATATTATGGCTGGAAGTTTAAATAAAGTGTTATTAATTGGACGTTTAGGCGCAGACCCTGAAATCAAACAAATGGTGAATGGCAAAAGTCTTGCTACCTTAAGTTTAGCTACTAGCCAATCTTGGAAAGATAAGGCAACCGGGGAAAAAAAAGAAAAAACAGAATGGCACCGAGTAGTTGTATTTAACGAAGGGTTAGTCAATGTTGTTCAGCAATATTTGAAAAAAGGAGCACAAATATATGTTGAGGGGCAAATAACCACTAGAAAATGGAAAGATGAACAGTCTGGACAAGATAAATATTCAACTGAAATTGTAATACAGGGTTACAACTCCTCTCTTACAATGTTAGGTGGCGGTAATAGTAGTGGCGGTGGTATTCAAAATGACAATAATCAAGCCCCCATTAATAACCCTGATGATGCCCCTCAAGCATCAAACGATATGGATGATGAAATTCCATTTTAGTTTCTATGCAAAAAACAGAAATTCCTAAAGATAAGAATATCAAGATAATTTCAATGCACGATGAGATGAGCGCCTCATATTTATCATATGCAATGAGCGTGATTGTTAGTAGAGCTTTACCTGATATTAGAGATGGATTAAAACCCGTTCATAGAAGAATATTATTTGCCATGTATAAAGGTGGCTATGACTGGTCTAAACAATTTAGAAAATCTGCAAGAATAGTTGGTGATGTTATTGGTAAGTATCACCCACATGGCGATCAATCTGTATATGATGCTTTGGTTAGAATGGTTCAAGATTTTTCTATGAGCTTACCGTTAGTTGAAGGTCAAGGTAACTTTGGTTCAATCGATGGAGATCCTGCTGCAGCAATGAGATATACTGAAACAAGATTAGCTAAAGTATCTCAGTACTTAATTGATGATATTGAAAAAAACACTATAGATTATAAAAGCAACTATGACGAGACTGAAAAAGAACCATCTGTTTTACCTGCACAGTATCCAAACTTACTAGTTAATGGTGCAGGAGGCATTGCTGTTGGTATGGCCACAAGTATACCACCTCACAACTTAGGTGAAATAATTGATGGTACATTGGCTCTTATTGAAAACAAAGACATAAAAATAAAAGAATTAATGAAGCATATACCCGGTCCTGATTTTCCAACAGGAGGAGTTATTATAGGAAAAGCTATTATTAAGGATGGATACAATGTCGGACGTGGTTCCTTTAAAATTAGAGGTGAAATTAGTGTGGAGAGTCAAAAAAATGGAAGGGAAAGACTAGTTATAACATCTATACCTTATCAAGTTAATAAATCTGTTTTAAATGAAAGAATAGCTCAATTAGTAAGAGAAAAAAAAATTGAAGGGATTAAAGATATAAGAGACGAGTCAAACAGAGAAGGTATTAGAGTTGCAATAGATTTGCGAAATGGTGTTGAGCCCGAAACTATTAAAAGACAGCTTTATAAAAACACATCTATAGAAAGTTCATTTGGTTTTAACACCTTAGCTATTGTCCAGGGCAAACCAGTTCTATGCAATTTAAAAGATTTTTTAACTAATTTTTTAACCTTTCGTGAAGATGTAGTAATAAAAAAAACAAAATTCGATTTAAAAAAAGCTGAAGATAGAGCTCATATACTAATTGGTTTGTCGGTATCTGTTGAAAACTTAGATAAAATTATAAAAATTATCCGTTCATCAAAAACTCCAGATGATGCAAAAAAAACATTATCAAATACTAAATGGAAGATTAATAAATCTTTAAAATTAATTTCTTTAGTTGAGGATAAAAAAAGTAAAAATCTATATGCATTATCTGAACCTCAGGTTGTTGCCATTTTAGAGCTTAGACTTCAAAAATTAACAGCTCTTGGAATTAATGAAATTGAAGTTGAAATTAAAAAATTAGCTGACTTGATTATTGGTTATAAAAAAATTATAAATTCAAAAAAAGTATTATTAAATGTTATAAGCGAAGAATTAAAAACAATTAAAGAAAAATTTTCAGTACCTAGAAGGACTAAAATCATAGATGCTGTATTAAATTATGATATTGAAGAAACTATTCAAAAAGAGTCTGTAATAATTACTGTTACTCTTCAGGGATATATTAAAAGAGGCGCTTTAAGCGATGTTAAACAACAAAAGCGTGGTGGTAAGGGGAAATCGGGTATTACCACTAGAGGTGAGGATTCAGTTGTTAAAACTCTTTCTGTTAACACTCATACAGCAGTACTTTTTTTCTCTACAGAAGGACTGGTTTATAAGATTAAAACTTGGAAAATACCAGAGGGATCTTCAATTTCTAAGGGGAAATCGCTATTTAATATTCTACCTTTAAAAAACCACCAATCTATTAGTTCGATAATGCCATTCCCAGAAGACGAGAGTGATTGGAAAAACCTACAGATAGTTTTTGCAACAGCTAAAGGTAAGGTTCGTAAAAATAGTCTTGAGGATTTTTCTTCCATTAATGCGGCTGGTAAAATTGCAATGAAACTTGATCCTAATGATAAAATTGTAGGTGTTGAAATATGTAAGGATGACCAAGACATAATGCTGAGCACTAAAATTGGTAAATGCATTAGGTTTGAGTGTAAAAAACTTAGAATTTTTAAAGGCAGGTCCTCTAAAGGGATAAGAGGAATTGATCTAGCTGCTAATGATGAAATTGTTTCTTTATCTATTGTTAGCAAAGAAAAAAGTAAAAAAAATAATAAAGATGAAAAATCAGAAGTCAAAGAAAGATTTATCTTATCGATTACTGAAAATGGTTACGGAAAGAAAACGTCACACTTTGACTATAGGGTAACAAACCGTGGTGGTAAGGGCATTATTGGCATTGTCAACTCTCCAAGAAATGGAAGTATTTGTTCGTCATTCCCTGTTTATGAAGTTGACGATGTAATGATTTCAACAAACAAAGGTAGAGTTATTAGAGTAGCGGTAAAAGAAATTAGAACAGCTGGAAGAAATACACAGGGTGTTAGAATTATTAAGTTGTCAGGTGATGAAAAAGTGGTTTCTGCAATAAAAATTGATGATAACCTGGGGTAATGAAAAAAATTGCTATATATCCAGGTACATTTGATCCAATAACTTACGGTCATATAGATGTTATTAAAAAAGCTCTTAAATTATTTGATAAAGTTATAGTAGCCGCATCAGATGGTGTTAATAAAAAATATCTTTTTGATCCTGAGGAGAGAATTCATATTGTAAAAAAAGCACTTTTTTATGACCTCAAACTAGATAAAAAAAAAATTGATATAATCTCATTTAAATCACTAACAACAGATCTTTGTAAGAAATATAAATCTAATATAATTTTACGAGGTTTGAGGGCTGTATCAGATTTTGAATATGAGTTTCAATTAGCAGGCATGAACAGGAAGTTAAACAATAATATTGAAACTATTTTTTTAATGTCAGATGTAGAAAACCAAATTATTTCATCAAAATTTGTAAAAGAAATTGTTAGATTAAAAGGTGATATCAAAAAATTTACTACAAAAAGTACAATAAAGTCTTTAAAAGAAAAATATGAATAGACTAATAATTAAATTTTTAATTTTATTTTTTATACTAACCAACAACACTATAGCAGAGGAGAATATAATGATTTTAAAACTAAAAGACGGAGATGTAAAAATAGAGCTATTTCCTGATAAAGCTCCAAATCATGTTAAGCGAATTAAGCAGCTTGCAAGTGAAGGTAAATATGATGGAGTTGTTTTTCACCGAGTAATAGATGGATTTATGGCTCAAACAGGAGATGTTCAATTTGGCAATTCTTCCAATGATGATTTTAATATAAGAAGAGCGGGAACTGGTGGATCAGATTTGCCAGATCTTAAAGAAGAGTTTAGTGATCTCCCCCATCAAAAAGGGACATTATCGATGGCGAGATCACAAGACCCCAATAGTGCAAATAGTCAATTTTTTATCTGTTTTGAAGCAGCCTCATTTCTAGACAAACAATATACAGTCTTTGGTAAAGTGATTGAGGGCATGGAATTTGTAGATAAAATTAAAAGAGGTGAACCAGCCTCAGAGCCAGATAAAATTATCAGTTTTAAATAATCTTAAAACTCATCAATGACATTAAAAAAATTTGAATTTAATGTCATTGGAGAAGATGGTTATGCCAGGACTGGGCTAATTGAAACCTATAGAGGTAATATTCAAACACCAGCTTTTATGCCGGTTGGAACTCAAGCTACAGTTAAAGCTTGTTTAATTGACGATGTTATTAAAACTGGTTCTGAAATTATACTATCAAATACATATCACTTAATGATTAGACCTGGTGTTGATAGAATAATTTCAGCAGGCGGGCTGCATAAGTTTATGAATTGTAAAATTCCCATACTCACAGATTCAGGTGGCTTTCAAGTTATGTCTCTCTCAAAACTAAATAAAGTCGATAAAGAAAAAGGGGCAATTTTTAATTCTCATGTAGATGGTAAAAAATTTATATTAAGTCCTGAGGAAAGTATAAGAGTTCAATTAGGCTTAGATTCAGACATAGTAATGATTATGGATGAGTGCCCAAAAAAAACTTTAGATTATAATGTTATTAACAAATCAATGGAATTATCAATATATTGGGCGGAGAGATCTAAAGTTGCCTTTGGTTTAAATTCACACAAAGCTTTGTTTGGAATAGTGCAGGGTGGTTTATTTAAAGATTTAAGAATTAAGTCGCTTAATGCCCTAACAAAAATTGGCTTTGATGGTTATGCAATAGGGGGGTTAGCTGTTGGTGAAAGTCAAAATGAAATGTTTGATGTGTTAGATGATATTAAAGAGGTTATGCCCACAGAAAAACCTAGATATTTAATGGGCGTAGGAACACCTGCGGATATATTGGGAGCTGTTAAAAGGGGTGTGGACATGTTTGACTGTGTTATGCCAACAAGATCTGGAAGAACTGGGCTAGCCTTTACTTGGAATGGTCGGATAAATATTAAAAACAATAAGTTTAAGAGTGATAATGATCCCCTAGACATTAATTGTTCTAATTTAAGCCTCAACAAATACTCCAAAAATTATCTAAACCACTTATTCAATACCAACGAAATTCTTGGATCTACACTTCTAACCCTACATAACATCAATTTCTATCAAGAATTAATGTCTGCTATTAGAGATAATATAAAAATGGGAACATTTGATAAATTTCATGACGAATACATTGATAAGTTGTAATTTAAATATTTGCAATTTCTCATGTTTTGGAATAAATAATTGTTTTTGGTAATAAAAATTATTTAGGTTTTAATATTTTTTTATTGTTTAAATTTTTAAGTGTAAAGAAATTTAAAAATTTTAAAGAAGACTTCACCAAAAGTTTTTTTTTAAAATTAAATAAAAAAGAACTCCTTTCAAACTTTGATAATTTCTATGTGGGCCCTTAGCTCAGTTGGTAGAGCAATTCCCTTTTAAGGAATGGGTCGATGGTTCGAGTCCATCAGGGCTCACCAAAAATTTGCAAAATTTAGTTAGGGTTATTCAACATATTTCTTGTGAAACTTAATTATAGGTGAATTTTGAAACAATCTCACACTATTAAAGCCAAATATTTTTTTAGAAGTATTGTAAATTATTTTATACAAAGAGTTAGTAGAAACATCACCTGTCATAGCTGTTTTTTGATTCCAACCAAATGCAAAAATAATGAATAGGATAAAAAATATTTTTTTCTTATTAATATAAAAGTTATCAAAAATAAGTACTTTTTTTTCTACTATTACTAAATTATTTTTTATCAAATAAAGGTAAGTTAAAATTGAGAAAGTATAAGCCATATTTACAACTCTACCCCAGTCACTCATAAAAAATAGCAATATTATTGATGGAAAAAGTAAAATTGAGAATATTAAAAAAAGATTTTTAGAAACAACAAATTTATAAAATTTTGATACTAAAAAAATTGATTTATTTTTTATTTTTGTGTTAAAAAACAAAATAAATAGTGATGAAAAACCAATCAAAATAATAATCGAATACCTAAAAAACACCTCGTAAGAAAAGTGTTTTATTACAGGTGTAAATTGAGCACTAATAGATGATTTAGTTCCTAGTAGAGCGCATGACATATAGCAACTCTCACCAAAATTATTCATTAAAGAATTAACCATTATCAGATGCTCATCTATAGTTAATCTATTTAAAAAAATTAGCATGATTACCCATAACGAGCTGGTTAAGCTTAAAAAAATTTTTAATAATATCTTTTTTAATGGTTCTTCGTTATTTTTTATTAATAAGATGAATATTGGAAAGGTAAAAAAGAAAACAAAGGGCTCCCATATAAGGCATAATATTGGAAAAATAAAAAAAATATAAATTAATGAGATGTCATTTGATTTTTTTATACAGGATAAATTTAAAAAAATTATAAAACCAACATATAAAAAGATTTCCTTTCTAGCCAAAACTTCAATTTCTGCAATTGGATATAAAAGAAATATAGGAGAAAATATTGCTATTACAGTTAAAATATTTTTTGGTACATCTTTTATAAACAGGTAAATGAGAAACGAGTAAATAAAAAATAAAAATGATTGAAATAGAAAAATAACAAATCTTAAGTTTAAATCAAAAAAACTTGCGATTTTAAAACAAATTTCACCTATTAAACCCCTTCTAGTAAAGCCACCTTGATAATTTATCAACCATTCAGATATTGTTGAATCATTACCTACGTTGTGTTTTTGATACAACCAAAATATCGCTATAAAAAAAATAAACACTATGAAAGTAAAAAATAATGAATTAAATTTTTTAACTAAACTAATCACTTCAACCTAAATTATTGGGGGATAATCTAGAATTACCTCATTTTCCCACGCAGTAAGATTTTTAATTCTTGTATTTGATGATGGGTGTGTGCTCATAAATTCTGAAACTTCTTTACCTTTTTTCGATGCTTTCATTCTTTCCCAAAGTTTTTTGGTTTCTCTAATGTCATAACCCGATAATGAACTAAAAATCATCCCTAAATAATCAGCTTCACTTTCTTGCGTTCTACTAAATGGATTCATTAGACCAATCTGAGATAACAAACCAACTGTATTCATTCCTGTTACTCTGTTTACTTGTGATAACTTTCCACCAGTAAAAATGTCAATTAATTGTGTACTAGTATTGAGTAGTACTCCTCGACTAGCTCTTTCCACGGAATGCTTTGCAACAGCATGAGCAATTTCATGACCCATTACAGCGGCTAATCCATTTGTATTTTTTGTTACATCTAAAATACCTGTATAGATAGCAATTTTACCTCCAGGCATACACCAAGCATTTTTGACTTTATCATTATCAATAAGTATATACTCCCAATCAAATCCAGTTGTAGGGTCTTCCATTTTTGACTTAGCAAAGTACTCAGAAATAGAATCTTCCATTTTTTTTCCAATATCTTTGATTTCTTTAAGTTTCATTTTGTCTGTACTCATTTTTTCTTTTTCTTTGATTTTCAGGTAAATTTTTGCAGCTTGAGCATTCAGTTTAGCTTCAGGAATAATTTTGAATTGCCTTCTTTCAGTGATTGGAGCAGTAGAGCAAGCATTCATCATAAAACCACAACAACTACACCCGATATAATTTAAAAATTTTCTTCTATTCATTTTATCAAAATTTTGATATTTATATAACTATAAACTTTTATGAATTTAAACAATACAATTTTATTAGTACTTTTTATTACAGCGGTATCGTTTGTAATTTATTCAAGTTATCATTAAGTTATTATGGTCAATAAGAAAAAAAAATCTATAGCTTTAAAATTAAGAAATTATTTTTTTACTGGTGTTATTGTATTAATTCCAATTGGCTTTACTCTTTACTTAAGCAAATTCTTAATTAATTTTTCAACAAAATTAGTTCCCATTGGTCTAAATCCTAATACTTATCTTCCAGTCTCAATACCAGGTATTGAAATTATTTTAACCATAGTTTTTATAACTATTGTTGGTGGTTTATCTTTATCATTTTTAGGTAAAAAACTTTTACAAATAGTTGATGATTTGTTTAAACGTATACCAATTTTAAGAACAATATATTCTGCAATTGGTCAAATGACTGACTCGTTTAGAAATCAAGAAGGTAATAAAAAAAGTGTAGTTTTGATTGAGTATCCAAGGAGAGGCTCTTGGGCCGTAGGTTTTGCAACCAAAGAAAACTCTGGGGAAATAAAAGATAAAACAAATAAAAATCTTGTTAACGTTTTTGTTCCAACAACGCCAAACCCGACTAGTGGTTTTTTACTGATGATACCCAAAGAGGATTTAATATACCTAGAAATGAATTTTGAAGAAGCCTCGAAATTTATTGTTTCCGCTGGCACCTCTACACCCACGAGTTAAACAATATCATTAATAATATCAGCCTGATCGTATAATTTTAATAAAGCTTTGTATTTATCTATACTGTAATTTTCTTTTTCTATTAGTTTGATTTCTTTTTCTGCTAAAAGAAACAAATCTTCATTTTGAATAGGGTCAGCTAACTTGAAATTTTTTACACCACTTTGTTTAAATCCCAGTAAGTCACCAAAACCTCTTAATTTCATATCTTCTTCAGAAATTTCAAAACCATCATTTGTGTTTTTTAAAATGTTAATTCTTTTTTTGGCATTTACACTTAAATTTGATTTAAACATTAATATGCAACTCGCTTGTTTAGTGCCACGACCAACTCTTCCTCTTAATTGATGTAATTGAGATAAACCAAACTTATTAGCATTCTCTATTATAATTACATTTGCGTTAGGAAAGTCTATACCCACTTCAATTATTGTAGTTGACACCAAAATTGAAAACTCCTTATTCAGAAATTTATTTAATATTTGCTCTTTTTCCTCACTTTCAATTTTTCCGTGAAGCAAGGCAACTTTATTTGGAAAAAGTTTATTTAGAAATTTGTATTTATTAACAGATGATTGGTGGTCAATTTTTTTTGACTCTTCAATTAATGGGCACACCCAGAATACTTGATTGCCCTCATAAATTTCTTTCTTAACAAAACTTAGTACATCATCAATTTTACTCTCTAGTTTGCTGTAAGTTTTAACTTCTTTTCGATTGTTTGGTTTTTCTTTAATTATAGAAACATCCATATCACCATATACTGACATGGTTAAAGTTCGAGGAATAGGCGTTGCGGACATTAAAAGAACGTCGCAATTATTTCCACCTTTGTCAGACAAAAGTTTTCTTTGCCTTACACCAAATTTGTGCTGTTCATCTATAATAATATAACCCAAATTGTTAAAAATTATTTTTTTTTGAAATATGGCATGAGTACCAAAAACCATTTGTGTTTTATTTTCCTTTAAATTTTTAATAATTCTTTTTTTTTCAATATTTTCACTTTTACTCGATAGCAACTCAATTGTAATATTTTCAGGGAAAAGTTTTTTAGCAAGGTTATAATGCTGTCTAGCTAGAATCTCTGTTGGTGCCATTAAGGCTACTTGAAAGCTAGAGCTAATAACACTTAGTGCTGAAATTAATGCAACTATAGTTTTACCACTTCCAACATCACCCTGTAGAAGTCTAAACATTTTACTTTTAGAGGCTAAATCTTTATTTATATCTATTAAGGATTTTTGCTGATCGTTTGTAAGTTTAAAGTTTAATTTATTAATGATTAGTTTGTGTGAAGTATCAGAAAATTTTTTTGAAACTTTTTTAATTCTTTTTATCTTTTTTCTGATTTCTGAATTTACTAAAAAAGAAGCTAATATTTCATCATAAGCTAATCTTTTATAAAAGTTAGATTTGTAATTGTTAATATTTTTTGGGTCATGTAATTTAATAATAGAATCATTCCAACTTTCATTATTAAATTTTTTTAATATATCAAAATTATGCCATTCGGTTAATATTGGTAAGTTTTTAAGAATTTGATTTATAATTTTGTTATAAATTTTTTCAGTAATACCTTCGGTTAAAGAATATTTGTTATGAACCGTTTCTATCAAAGAACTATCTTTTGAAATATAAGTTGGGTTGGTAATCTGATATCTACCATTATAAGAGGAGATTTTTCCGCTAACACTTACCTGTTCATTTAAAGGTAGAATTTTTCTTACATACCCAACGTGGCTATTAAAAAAAATACAATCAATTTTGCCAGTTTCGTCCTCACAATTTACTTTATTGGGTAAATTTCTTATTCTTGGAAATTGATATTTAGTAGCTACAATTTTGATAGTATGAATATCTCCAATTTTAAGATCACAAATATTACTTGTTAAACTTCTATCCGTATAAGACTTTGGTAATCTCCACAATAAATCAAAAATGTTATTAACTTTTTTTTTCCTCAAAATCTCCATGGTTTTTTTCCCAACACCATTTAATTTTGTTAAATCTGATAATAAATAATCATAACTATTTATATTTTTCATGTTAAATATAATATATTAAATTTCATGATGATTAACATAACGGATTTAAAAAAAAAAATTGTATATAGATCTAATTATAGAGGAACTAAAGAAATGGATAAATTGTTAGGATCTTTTGCGAAAAAATACGTCAACACGCTTAATGAGGAGGATTTACAATATTTGTGTGATTTATTAGATTACGATGATGAGAACTTGTATAAGTACAATCAGGGACTAGAAACAACTATTACAATTCATTCAAATACTGTGACGGAATTATTTAAAAACTATGTTTATACTATCGGTTAGTGGCGGAGAGACTGAGATTCGAACTCAGGAAAGAGTTGCCCCTTTGCCGGTTTTCAAGACCGGTGCATTCAACCGCTCTGCCATCTCTCCGTCAGTGAGTGTTTACTTGGCTAATTGAATCATTTCAACCTAAAAGACACACAAGATATTTATTTTTATTTAGTTTCGTTCTAGTTTGAGTATTATTCTCCATATAATAATTCAATTAATGAAAATAATAGAACTTCTATAGGTCAGTTATCTGATTATAAACGAAGAAAAATTGGTGAATTTGGTTTGGGTTATTATTTTAATAAAATAGTACGTAAAATAATTAAGTAATTTATCCTTTACAATACAAATGCATTCTACATCTAATATCTATTTATGAAAAATAATAACTTTAACAAAGGTATAACTTTTACAGCTCTAGGATCTTTTTGGTGGGGTGTAATAGGTGTTATATACTTTAAATATATATCATTTGCTGGTCCAATTGAAGTTGTAATACATCGTTGTGTTTGGACATCTGTAGTTTTAATCCTATCAACTTTCTACTTATCAAAATGGAATGTCTTTTTTGAAATCATTGCTGATAAAAAAAAACTAGTTTGGTTATTTTTTTCAAGTTTATTAATATTTATTAATTGGTCCACATGGATATTTGCTGTAAGCACTGAAAAAATTATTGATGCAAGTTTTGGTTATTTTATAATGCCAATATTAAGTATTTTTTTAGGATATATTTTCTATAATGAGAAAATTAATAAGAGAAGGGGGCTTTCTATTTTATTAGTTTTAATTTCTATCTTATTTCTTTTAATTGTTAACTTTAAATCAATTCCTTGGGTAGGAATAGTTGTGGCTCTTAGTTGGGGATTTTATAACTTATTAAGAAAAAGAATTAATGTTGATACAGATGTTGGATTATTAGTTGAAAGTCTTTTTATATTACCATTCGCACTATTTTCTTTTTTTTTGATTTACCAAAATAATTCAAATGATTTCAACTTTAACGACCCATCATTGATGCTATTACTCATGCTTGCAGGGCCAATGACCGTTATACCACTTTTTTTATACGTAAAAGGTGTCGAGTTTTGTGGCCTGGGAGCAACAGGAATGATTTTCTATATAACCCCTACATTTCAGTTCTTACTTGGTTTTTTTTACTACAATGAAGCTTTTTCATATGAAAAATCATTAAGTTTCATTTTAATATGGATTGCTGTAATTATTTATTTAAAAGATTTATATGAAAATAATTAAAATTTTTATAATATTTATTGTGCTCTCATTTTACTTACCGGTAAATGCGGATGAAAATGATTCTTTTAGGGTCTGGTTAAAAAATTTTAAGATTTATGCTTTAAAAAATAATATTTCTGACACTACGTTAGAAAAAACAATGTCTGATGTTGTGTTTTTACCTAAAGTTATAAAGTATGATAGGTTTCAACCTGAATTCTACGAAGATACAAACACGTATATTTCTAAAAGAACGTCTAAAATAAAAGTTAGGCAGGGGGTTAATCTTTATTCTAAACATGTGAATTTTATAAACTCTATAGATAAGAAATTTTCAGTTGAAAAAAGTTTACTATTAGCGTTGATGGGTATTGAAACTAACTTTGGAACATATGTTGGTAAAATGGATATATTGTCTTCATTAGCAACACTTAGTTATGACAAGAGAAGATCTGAATTTTTTACTAATGAACTAATTACAGTGCTACAACTTGTAGAAGCTGGAACTATAGATCACAAAATTTTATATGGTTCTTGGGCGGGAGCATTCGGAAATTTTCAATTTATGCCCTCAACCATAAGTAACTATGCAATTGACTATGATAAAAATAATATTATTGAACTTAAATCGATAGAAGACTCCTTTGCATCTGCAGCAAATTATATTAACAAAATTGGTTGGAAAAAAAATGAACCTTGTTTTATAAAAGTTAAATTAAATGCAGATACACCAAAAAATTTACTGAATACTTCTGCAAAAAAATTAAATAATAAAAATAAGTTTAAAATTTTAAAAAAATATATAGATAACAATAAAGATTTCAATATAAGTGACTCTCTTATTGGATCCATAATAACTCCTGATAAAGATATTATTCCTAATTCTGAGAATTTAGAACCTGCATATATAGTCTTTGAAAACTATGAAAAAATTTTACAATGGAATAGATCATTAAGATTTGGTTTGGCTGTCTGCACTTTGAAAAGTAAGTTTGAAAATGCACTTTAGAAATTTTATATTAATAGCTGTAATTACATTATTTACACATTGTGCCACTACAAGCCCTTCAATAAATAATAAAAAAAATACCTTTAAAGAAGTTTTTTCAAACAGAGGTTTTGCTCTAATTTACGATCTTAAGTACTATAATGAAGGTCTAGTTACTAAGAAAATTGAAGAACGTAGCCTAATAATATTTCAAAAAAATTTAAAAATTAACACACATGTTAAGGTTACAAATATTTTAAATAATAAGTCTTTAATAGCTAAAGTTGGAAAAAGTTCAAATTATCCTTTGTTTAATAATTCTGTTTTATCTAAGAGAATAGCTGATGAATTAAATTTAGATTATGATGAGCCTTATGTGGAAATTAAAGAAATATCAGAAAACTCAATGTTTATTGCGAAAAAAGCAAAAATGTACGAAGAAGAAAGAAATGTTGCAACAACAGCACCTGTTAAAGATATTAGCATCAATGATTTAAATAAAACAGATACAAACATAGAAAAAAAACATAAACAACAATTTTTTTATGAAATTAAAATAGCTGATTTTTATTTTAATGATACGGCTAAAGTTATGGTGGATAGAATCGTTAACGAAACACAAATTACAAACGCAAAAATTAAAAAAATGACTAAGGAAAAATATAGAGTTTATCTAGGTCCTTTTACCAACATTAAATCACTACAAAAATCATTTAATGATATAAGCATATTGAATTTTGAAAATATTGAAATTATAAAAAATGACTAAATTAAAATCATTAACTCTTGTTACGATATTATCATTATTGCTAGCCTTTAATGTCAATGCGGCTTTTGACATCAAAGCAAGGACTGCTATTTTACAAGATTATTTATCAGGAGAAATCTTATATGAAAAGGATGCGGATGTGTCTATTTACCCTGCTTCCATGACAAAAATCATGACTGCCATAGTAGCATTTGAATTAATTAGAAGTGGTGATTTGGATATGGATGATAAATTTATTATATCAGAAAATGCTTGGCGACTATCTTCTGCTGGTTATTCATCAATGTTTATAATGGTAGGTGACCAGGTAAGTGTTGAAAATTTACTTAAGGGAATAATTATTGCATCGGGTAATGATGCTTGTGTTGCTCTAGCTGAAGGTATAGCTGGATCAGAGGATGAATTTGCCCTTTTAATGACAGCGAAAGCTATAGAGATTGGCATGGAAAATACTAACTTTGCTAACTCTTCAGGAATAAATAATACTGAAAATAATTCAACTGTAAGAGATATTATGATTATGTCTAAATATCTTATACAAAATTATCCTGAAGAATATAAATATTTTTCTGAAAAAGAGTTTACTTGGGACAGAACTGGTGGCGACCCAATAACGCAAGGTAATAGAAATCCACTTTTATACAAAAATTTTGGTGTTGATGGAATTAAAACTGGGTATTTAGCTGTAGAAAGATATTCCCTAGCTTCATCTGTATACAGAAATGGCAGAAGATTAATTGCTGTTGGTAGTGGTTTCGAAACTAAAAGAGATAGATCAAGAGAAAGCGCTAAACTTTTAACATGGGGTTTAACAAATTTTGATCTAATTGAAATTGCCAAATCAAATGAAGTTATAGAATCTCTAGATGTATGGTTAGGCAAAAAAGCGGTTATTAAAACATATGTAAAAGAGGATATTTATAAAACAATTCCAAAAGCACGAAAAAAATTCCTTAAAGTTGCTATTAATTATAATGGACCAATACTAGCACCAATTAACAAAGATGACATCCTAGGAAAATTAAGAGTTACTTATAAAAATGAACTTATTGAAGAGTATGACTTGCTAGCATTTGAAGAGGTTAAAAAATTAAATATATTCTATAGATTGCTCAAATCTGTTAATTTTTTAATTTGGGGCGATGTCTAAAAAACCACTAATAATCTTTGAGGGCATTGAAGGTAGTGGTAAATCACATCATATAAGCAAAGTCTCTAAATACTTGATTAAAAATAATAAAAAATTTATTAAAATCAGAGAGCCTGGTGGGAATAAAAATTCTGAAAAAATTAGAAATCTAATACTTAATAATAAATCAACATTCAATAAAAACACGGACCTTTTACTGTATTTATCTGCCAGAAGTGAAAATATTGAATTAATCAAAACAAATTATGGAAAAAAAATAATATTAATCGACAGATTTGTAGATTCCACTATAGCTTATCAACACTACGGAATGGGTGTGGACATTAAATTTATTAAGATGGTTAACGACTTTTTATTAAAAGATATAAATATTGATTTTACTTTTTTAAACTTGGTTAATTCAAAAAACATGAGGGAAAGACTTCTTAAAAGAAAAAAACTCAATAGATACGACCAATTTAATACAAGTTTTTATAAAAAAGTTCAGGAAGGTTTCATAAACATCTCAAAGAAGAATCCCAAAAAGTATATGAAAATAGATTCAAATCTAGATATTAAAGATAACGAAAATATAATAATTAATAAAATTAAAGAGATAATATAAAATGTACCTAAAACCGTCAGAAAATATTCAATTGTTTGGAATGAATATTTTTTTTAATGAAATTGCAAATCTTTATAATCAAAAGAAAATGCCTAATAAAATTTTACTATCAGGGAAAAAAGGGTTAGGAAAGTCAACATTAGCTTACCATATAATTAATTACATATTATCGTTAGATGAAGATTACAAATACGATATTAATAAATTTACCATCCACAATGAAAATAAATCTTATAAACTTTTACAAAATCACTCTCACCCTAATTTCTACCTAGTAGATTTATTGGATGATAAGAAAAATATTGATGTGGCGCAAGTACGTGAAATGATAAAATATACAAATAAATCTAGTTTTAATGATATGCCAAGATTTATACTTATTGATAACATTGAAAACTTAAACAAAAACTCTGTTAATGCCTTGCTTAAAATTATAGAAGAACCTAATCATGGAGTATTCTTTATTCTAATCAACAATAATGAAAAAAAAATTTTACCAACATTGAGATCTAGATGTTTAACTTTTAAAATTAATCTTACATTTAAGAATACGACCAGTATAATAAATCAATTATTAAAAAAAAATATTTTTGAGATTTGTAATAATGATTTAATTCATTATTATATCACACCTGGTGAAATTATAAATCTAGTTAACATTGCTGATGAAAAAAAGATAAATCTCTTAGAACATAATTTAAAAAGTTTATTAAACTTATTAATAGACGGTGCTTATTATAAAAAAAATAAACTTGTAAAAAGTGTAATAATTAATTTTATAGAATTAATTTTTTTAAAAGAGTACAGATTTGGTGGTCAGAAAAGTTCTTTGATATCTTTCTATCATTATTTTATGGATAAAATTAACAACACAGAAAAATTTAACTTAGATGATGAAAGTTTATTTTTAGAATTTAAATCTAAATTATTAAATGGATAAAAATTTCTACATTACAACTCCAATATATTATCCTTCAGCAAAACCACATATGGGACATGCTTATTCGAGCATAATTGCAGATTTTTTTGCTCGATTTAAACGTATTGATGGCTACGATGTTCATTTTCTTACAGGTACGGATGAGCATGGATTAAAAATTCAAAGAGCAGCAGAGAAAAAAAATATTGACCCACTTCATTTTTGTGATGGGATTAGTCAAACATTTAGAGATTTATCTAAAACATTAAATCTATCAAATACTGATTTTATAAGAACTACAGAGGAAAGGCATAAAAAAACGGTTCAATATCTTTGGACAGAACTGGAAAAAAATGATGATATTTATTTATCAGAATACTCTGGATGGTACTCTGTTTCGGATGAGGCATTCTATAATGATGATGAAATTGAAGAAAAAGATGATAATAAGATCGCCTCTGCCTCTGGTTCGACGGTTGAATGGATTGAAGAAGAATCTTATTTTTTTAGATTATCAAAATGGCAAGATAAATTATTAGCTTATTATGAAAAGAATCCTGATTTTATTTCTCCTATTTCTAGAAAAAATGAAGTTATAAGTTTTGTAAAAAGTGGACTCAAAGATTTATCTATTAGTAGAAAAGCATTTTCATGGGGAATAAAAGTTCCCAATAATTCAGATCATGTTATTTATGTATGGCTAGACGCACTAACTAATTATATAAGTGCACTTAATTACCCTAAATTGAATGATGCTTTATTTATAAAATTCTGGCCAGCTTCAGTGCATATAATAGGTAAGGATATTTTAAGATTTCACGCCGTTTATTGGCCAGCTTTTTTAATGGCTGCTAATATTCCTTTGCCCAAAAAAGTCTATGGTCATGGTTGGATATTGTCTGGCGAGGAGAAGATGTCCAAGTCTAAAGGTAATATTTTAGATCCACTAGATATAATTGAAACTTATGGATTAGACCCATTAAGATATTATTTAATTAAAGAAGTTTCATTTGGTAATGATGGCAACATATCTAAGGATAGATTAGAGGCTTGTGTTAATAGTGATCTAGCAAATAATTATGGTAATTTATGTCAGAGGGTTACAGCCTTTGCTGAAAAAAATTGTTCTTCTAAGATACCTTCAATTAAAAAACTTAATGTTGATGATCTTTTATTGTTGAATAAATTTACCGATAATTTATCAAATTTAAGAAATGAAATAGATAAGCAAAATATAAATTATTATATAAATTTTATTATTAATTCATTATTCGAGGCAAATAAATATTTTAATGATCAAGAACCGTGGAAGAAAAAAGATGACAAAGAAAGACTTAATACAATTGTTTATACGGCTCTTGAAATGATTAGAAAAATTTCATTTATGTTATATCCTATTATTCCTGATTCAATTGAAAAGGCATTAAAAATATTTAATCTTAAACCGAAAAATATTGTTTTTGAATCAATAGCGATACATAATTTTTTAAAACCAGGTGATGATATTAACAAAATTGATATTTTGTTTAAAAAGATTGAAAAAAAAGATGATTGATTCACATTGTCATTTAGACCACGAACCATTATTTGAAAATATTAATGACGTTATTATAAGGTCAAAAGACGCAGGAATTCAAAAACTACTGACTATCTCCACGACATTTGCTAGCTTCGATAAGATTAAGAATTTAGTAAAAATTGATCCAATGATCTACGGAACTTTCGGAATACATCCCCATGAAACAGGAGTTGACTACATTAACAAAGAAACTCTGATTGAAACTGTAAATAAATTTGAAAAAATAATTGGTATTGGTGAAACTGGTCTAGATTTTTTTTACAATCATAGTGATAAAAAGAGACAAATCGAAAGCTTTAAAGAGCATATAGAGGCGTCTATTGACCTTAAAATGCCACTTATTGTTCATTCAAGAAATGCAGAAATTGAAACATTTGATATTCTTAATTCCTATAAAAAAGAAAAATTAAAAATATTAATGCATTGTTTTACTGGTTCGTATGAATTTTCAAAAAAACTACTATCTCTTGGGTCTTTTTTTTCTGCCAGTGGAATAATTACATTTAATAATAGTCTAGAACTTCAAAATACATTTAAAACAATTCCATTAGATAGATTGCTTGTGGAAACTGATAGTCCTTTTTTAGCCCCAATACCAAAGAGGGGTAAAAAGAATGAGCCAAGTTTTATCAAATATACTCTAGAAAAGTTATCCATCATCAAAGAAAAATCTTTAGAAGAAATGAATGTTTTAACTACTAATAATTTTAATAAACTGTTTAATTTATAATTTTTTATGTCTATTAAATTTATTATTTTAGGCAGTGGTAGCTCAATGGGTGTTCCTAGGGCAGATGGATATTCTGGCGCATGTGATTTAAAGAATATTAAAAACCATAGAACTAGATGTTCAGCTATCATAAAATTTAATGATGAAAATATTTTAATAGACACATCCCCAGATTTAAGACAGCAATTATTGAATAATAAAATTAAATCTATCAACAGGGTATTTTATACGCACCTACACGCTGACCAAACCCACGGTATAAATGATTTACGACCTTTTTTTCTATTAACCAAAAAACAAATCCCTGTTTATGCTGACAACATAACAGCAAAATATTTATATCAAACTTTTAAATATTGTTTCCAATCATCACATGATTACCCATCTATATTGAAACTTTTTAATTTAAAAAAAAAACACATCTTCAAAAATAAAAATCAAAAGATTTCGATTGAATCAATGTTTGTAGAGCATGGTAAGATTAACAGTATATGCTACATAATTAACAACAAATTAGCCTATGCTAGTGACATAAGTTTATTTTATAAGAAAGATCTAAAAAGATTAGTTGGTTTAAATTATTTTATAATTGACTGTCTGTGGTATAAAAAGCATTCAGCTCATTTTAATCTTAATCAAGTTTTAGATCTTGTGAAAACCATAAAGCCAAAAAAAACTATTTTAACTAATATGCACAGTGATTTAGATTATAGTGAACTTAAAAAAAAATTACCTAAAAATATTATTCCAGGATATGATGGTATGAGTGTTAAATTATAATACTAATTCAATTTGATCAATAATCTTTTTAGATAGTGGTGCAATAAAAGAATTAAAAGTATCTTGAACTTTTCCCTCTTTGTTAATCAATATTTTATGGAAATTCCATTTTGGAACTGTAGATTTTCCATAATTTTTTTTTGCCCATAAATATATCTCATGAGCATTTTCTCCTTTAACCTCTACCTTATCTGTCATAGGAAAAGTTATATTGAAATTTGTTTCACAAAAATTTTTAATTTCTTCATTTGAACCAGGTTCTTGGCCACCAAATTGATTAGATGGTATGCCAATCACAACCAAGCCCTTTTCTTTGTATTGTTCGTAGAGTATTTGAAGTTCACTATATTGTTTAGTAAACCCACATTTACTAGCCACATTAACTATAAGAACAGTTTTTCCTCTAAGTTGATTTAAATCCAATTCTTTACCGTCAATATTTTTAATATTTAAGTCAAAAAATAGTTTTTCATATTTAGCGTCGACTTTTTCAAAGAAGGAAAACATAATAGTAAATATTATTAATATTAAATAATTAATTTTTATCATATATTATTTTTTAGAGACTATTGATAATAAAAAATATCCAAATACCGTTGATAGCAAAGAGCCTGCTAAAACACCTATTTTGACACCATCAATATATTCTGTATTATCTACAAAAGCCAAATTTCCCACAAATAAACTCATGGTAAAACCAATACCAGTTAGAATCGAAACACCATATAAGCTTAACCAATTAGAATTATCTGGCATTTGTGCGGCACCCAATTTAACAGCTAAGAATGAGAAGAGCATAACACCTATTTGCTTACCTGCAAACAAACCAACAAGAATTCCAAGTGGTACAGGAAGCATTAATGAAGATAGTGTTAAGCCATCTAAAGATACCCCCGCATTAGCAAAAGCAAATAGAGGCATAATCAAAAAAGCCACATAAGGACTAATTGCATGCTCAATTTTTATTAATAAAGAAAAATCTTTTTCTTTAATTCTGTGAGGTATTGTGCTCGCAAGAAGCACACCTGCTATTGTTGCATGAATTCCCGATTTGTATGTAAAGAACCACATAAACATACCAACTAACAAATAAGGTAAAAATAATTTTACCCCAAACTTATTTAATACAAGTAATAAAATATATGAAATCAAAATTAAGCTCAAATAACTAATACTAAGATCACCGGAATAAAAAAATGCAATAATTAATATAGCACCAAGATCATCAATAATTGCTAAGGCTGTCAAAAATATTTTTAAAGAAATAGGAACCCTTGACCCAAGTAAAGATAATATCCCTAGTGAAAATGCTATATCAGTGGCTGATGGTATAGCCCAGCCATTTAAAGTTTCAGTGTTACCATAATTAATAGTTATATAAAAAAGAGCAGGGACAACCATCCCACCTACGGCAGCTATTATAGGCAACATTGCTTTTTTTAGATTTGAAAGTTCACCTTGAATAAATTCTCTTTTAATTTCTAAGGTTACAAAAAAGAAAAATATTGCCATAAGCAAATCATTAATCCAATGATGAACTGAAAGCTTTAATCCAAAATTATTGATACCAATAAAAATGTATTGCTTCAGTGTGTTAAAGTAAATTTCATTTAGATTTGAATTACTAATAACTAGAGCTACTATTGCCGCTATTAACAACACAAGACCACTTGCTGCTTCTAATTGAAAAAACCACTTAAACGGCTTGGATAATCTTTTAATCATAAGGTTAAATTAAATCTTTAATAAATAATAAAATATCTTTAATGCTTTCATACAAATTATAAAGTAAAAACTCAATACTTGGAAAAATTTTACTTATGGGAGATTTAAAAGTGTCCAATAAAATAATTAAGGATATAAAGGAAATCATTAAAACAATAGTTATATTGACAAGCTTAATTTTTTTTTTACTTGTAATCTCTTTATCTAGAGACACATCATTTTTATAATTAATATCGACACTTTCTTCAGAATCAAATAACTCGTTATGCATTTCGTCAGTCGGTTCAAAAATTTCTAAATTTTTGGTCTCAGTTGGAACTATTGACTTAGGTATGACTAGGTTTTTAAAAAACCACTTGTAATTACAGCTACTACATTGAAGAAGTCTACCTTCATTAGGTATCAAGCCTTTATCGATATCAAAATTTTTATTGCAGTTAATGCATTTAATGATCATTTCTTGTGTATATCAGATTCTTTGAAAAAACCCTATTTTAGATATTTATTATCAATTAGATAACTTGAATCTAAAGTGTAAATATTCACATTTACTTATAGTTTTTACTTTCTTAAATCTTGATTTAGTAAGTGTTTACGCTATAACCATGTCAAGTCGGGGCGTAGCGCAGCCTGGTAGCGCATCTGGTTTGGGACCAGAGGGTCGAAGGTTCAAATCCTTTCGCCCCGACCATTTATTATGATTAAAGCTAAAATTTACATACCAACAAAAAGCTCAATGCAATCTGGCTTGGGTAAAGCTGACAAATGGCTTATTAAGTTTGAGAGTAAGGATTCAGGTATTAATCCGTTAATGGGCTGGGAGACAAGTTCTGATACCATGTCTGAATTAAATTTAGAATTTTCGACTAAACATTTGGCTATAGAGTATGCCAAGAAAAATAAAATAGATTTTGAAATTATTGAACCTCAGAAAAGAAAGACTATAAAGAAATCATACGCAGAAAATTTTTTGAAATAATTTAAATGTTTAAATTTTTTACCCAAAAAAAATGGCAGTTGTGGTCTTTGTTAGGTTCATTCGTAATTTTATCATCATTGTGGGTTCAAGTAAAAATTGATGTAAAAATCAATGAATGGTTTGGTGTGTTCTACGACATGATTCAAAAAGCTCTAGCTAAACCAAACGCAATTACAATTGAAGAATACTGGGAAAATTTAGCATCATTTATTACATTAGCTGGAATATATATAGCTCTTTATGTTGTAATAAGTTTTTTTACAGCCCACTTTTTGTTTAGATGGAGAACTGCAATGGTAGAATGGTATCATTCAGTTTATGATAGAGCTCGTAAAATAGAGGGTGCCTCACAGAGAGTTCAGGAGGATACAATTAAGTTTACACGTATTATGGAAACTCTTGGTACAAGCTTTATTGAGTCGGTTATGGTTTTAGTGCAGTTTACCCCCATACTATTAGGATTGTCAGTTGGTATACCAATTTTCTTTTTTGGTGATTGGCAATATGGATTAATAACAGGTGCATTACTTTGGACGTTGGGTGGTACAGCATTCTTGATAGGATTAGGCTGGATTTTACGTTTAGTTGGAGTTGAATACGATTTACAAAAAAAAGAGGCTGCTTATAGAAAAATACTAGTAGTAGCTGAAGATGACAATAACGTTAGACCTAAGACTATAAACGAATTATTTGATGATGTTCGTTCAATTCATTTTTTGAGCTACATACGTTATTTATATTTTAATGTTGGTCGTATGGCTTACCTACAGGCAAATGTATTATCAGCTTACGTTTTCTTAGCCCCAGCTATTGTAGCGGGTGTCGTGACACTAGGTGTTATGCAACAAATAATAAGAGCTTTTGGAAGGGTTGAGGGATCGATGCAATATTTATTGAAAGCATGGCCTACTATTATTGAGTTAGCAAGTGTTTACAAACGTCTAAGGGAATTTGAAAATGTAATAAATTCTACAGAGTCTATGGACGAAAAAATTTAATGACTATTGATAAAAAATACATTGATTATTTTATAAACGTTTCTTCTAAAGCAGCTTTAGCATCATCCTATTTGGTTGGTAAAAAAGATAAAATTGCAGCTGATCAAGCGGCCGTTGATTCAATGAGGTCTGAATTAAATAAAATAGATATGAATGGTGAGGTGGTGATTGGTGAAGGCTCGTTAGATGAGGCCCCTATGTTATATACAGGCGAATTACTTGGTAATAAAAAAGGTCCAAATTTTGATATAGCAGTCGACCCCTTAGAAGGTACTAATTTTGCCGCTAATAATCTACCAGGTGCAATATCTGTAATAGCAATAGCTGAAAAAGGAAATCTTTTTAATGCTCCAGAAACTTACATGAATAAAATTGCTACCGGTAAAGTCGAAAATGGTTTGATTGACCTTGATTATTCAATAAAAAAAAATATATCAAATTTAGCAGATTTTATGAATAAGGATATTTCTTTAATTACCACATGTTTAATGGATAGACCGAGACATAAAGGAATAATTGATGAATTAAAAACACTAGGAGTTAAAATTAAATTAATAACAGATGGGGATGTACTTGGTGCTCTCTACGTATCAGATCCTAAATACAATGTTGATATTTTCTTAGGCATAGGAGGGGGTCCAGAGGGTGTCTTAGCTGCATCAGCCCTTGATGCTTATGGCTGTCACTTCCAAGGCAGATTTATTTTTGATAATGAAACGGATATAAATGATGCTAAAAAAATGGGCATAAGTGATCTTAATAAAAAATATGAATTAAATGAAATTGTAAAAGGGGACTCTATATTTTGTGCAACAGGAATAACAACAAGTGAGGTGCTATCCGGTATAGACATTAATGATAATGATTACACATCAGAAACACTTGTTACTCATAAGAGTTCAAATTTTAAAGCAATTATAAAAAAAACAAATCCTATTAAAGAATGATTTCCATCTCAGGTAAAAAGTGGGAACAAAAAAAAGTTAACAAAAATTCGCTAGAAAAATTAAAACAAGATTACAATTTTAGTGATACTTTATCTAGATTAGCTATTTCTAGAAAATTTGATCAAACTGAATTAAGCAGCATTGATAATAATTTAGATTTAAATAATGTGTTTTTTAAAAATATTGATTTTATAAAATCAATTGAACTTGTAACTAGTTCAATTAATAATCGAGAAAATATCTGTATTTTAGGCGATTATGATGTTGATGGTTCTGCTGCAACTTCATTATTGGTTAGATTTTTTAAGAGCATAAATCATCCCTTTTTTTACTATATACCAGATAGAGAAAAAGATGGTTATGGGGCTACAAAAAAATTATTCCAGAAATTAATCTTAAAGAAACCAAGCTTAGTAATAACAGTTGACTGCGGATCAACTTCTAATGAAGCTATTGATTTCTTAAATGAAAATAAAATTAAATCTTTAATAATCGACCATCATGAAATCAACAAACCTTTTCCAAAAGCAAATGCAATTATTAATCCAAAAAAAAATAACGGCTACATGGAGTATGATTATTTATGTGCAACAACATTGGTCTACTTTTTTTTAGATCTTCTTGCTCAAGAGATTAAAAGTAAAATCCAAATGTCAGATTTTTTGATTTATGTATTATTAGCAACGGTATGTGATGTAATGCCTTTAAGGAAGTTAAATAGATTTATAGCTTTAAATGTGCTTAAAAATTTTGATGTTAATAAAAATTTAGCTTTCAATGAATTATTTAATCTAAACAATAAAAAAAATAAACTTAATATAAATGACCTTGGTTATCTAATAGGACCAATTTTAAATGCTGGAGGTAGATTGGGTAAATCCAATTATGCAACGGAATTATTATCATCAGATAATTTAGAAGTTATAAATATTAAATCGAATGAATTAATTAAATTAAATAATAAAAGAAAAGAAATTGAGACCCTTGTGCTTGAAGAAATTAATTTTGAAAAAATAGAAAAAGAAAATAAAGATGTTGTTATTTATTATAAAGCCAATATTAACGAAGGATTAATAGGCATTATAGCCGCAAGATTAAAAGATTATTTTAACAGGCCATCAATAGTTATAACTACATCAAATGAAGTTTTGAAAGGCTCAGCTAGATCCGTTTTTAACTACAACATAGGTCGTGGAATTAAGAATTCATTTGATAGAAATTTGATTATCAGTGGTGGTGGGCACAACATGGCTGCGGGGTTTACGTTACAAAAAAATAATCTTAAAGATTTTGAGAATTTTATTTTAAAGGATTTTGAGAATACGGGATCTGCTAGAGACTACATATTTTCGTATGATGCTGAGATATCACCTCTTGCTTTTAACAGGGAATTTTATGAGGATGTAAAAAAATTAGAACCTTTCGGTACTGGCAATTCTACACCAATATTTCTATTTAAAGATTTGAAGATAATTAAACCTAAAATACTAAACGAAAAACATGTTTCTTTAGTGCTAAAATCTAAATTAGGGTTTTCGATTAAATCTATATCGTTTAATTCAACAAATAAAATAATTGGTGAGTATCTACTGAACTATAAAAATAGCTTAAATGTACTGGGTCATATCAATGAAAATTTTTGGAATAATAAAAATTCTCTACAATTAACGATTAGAGATATAATTTTATAGATTAATTAAACTTGATAAATAATGACTTTTAAAATAAAAGATCACAACATGGTCCCTTCGTCTATCGGTTAGGACAGCTGGTTTTCATCCTGCAAAGGGGGGTTCGATTCCCCCAGGGACCGCCAAAAATATGTTTTACTTCACGTATATGATTAAATCTATTACCCCTGGAACTAAGAAGTCATATGTTGGTTATACTAATAATATTGAAAATAGGCTAAAAAAACACAATACAAATAAAGGAGCCAAGTCAACAAAAGGATATAAATGGTTGTTAATTTATAGCAAAAAATTTAAAAGTAAAAATGAAGCAATGTCGTATGAATTTAAACTTAAAAAAAATCAAACGTTAAGAAAAAAAATATTAAATAATAAAATGTAATGAAAATTTCTATATTATTACCTTATAAAGAAAATTTTGCACCAAATTATGCTGGAGCTGTTTCACTATTTGTTAATGACACAACCAAAGAAAGTACTTTTATAAAATCAACTTATATTTTTGGAAACACTGAATCTAAAAATAGTTTATCAAAAAATTATATTAACTTAGATTTAAAAAAAAAAATTTTTAAAAGCACCAGCAGGCAATATATTGAAACTTTTTCTGAATATGAAAAAAAAATCGACTCTGATTTAATAGAAGTACATAATAGACCAAATTACATAAAACAAATAAAAAATAATTATAGGAAAAAAATTGTATTATTTTTCCATAATGACCCATTAACAATGAGTGGTTCAAAATCAATAAAAGAACGACTTTATTTACTTAACAATATAGATAAAATTATATTTAATAGTAATTGGTCTAAAGATAGATTTTTTGTAAATCTTCCTAACAAAGAATTATTGTCACAAAAAACTTCTGTTTGTTTTCAATCTTCATCAAAAGTTAAAATTAATTTTAAAGAAAAAAAAAAGATAATTTCATTTGTTGGAAAATTAAACCGCGCTAAAGGTTATGATTTATTTGGTGATGCTGTAATTAAAATATTAAATAAACATAAAGACTGGAAAGCTATGGTTTTTGGTGATGAACCAAGAGAAAAACTATTTTTCAAACATAAGAACCTTCAAATTTTAGGTTTTAAAAATAATAATTATATTCTTAATACATTAAAAAAAATTAGTATTTCCGTTGTATGTTCTAGATGGAATGAACCATTTGGACGAACTAGCTTAGAGGCAGCTAGCAGAGGGTCAGCAGTTATTATTAGTGATAAAGGAGGCTTACCTGAGACAACTCCCAATGCAATAATTTTGAAAGAATTGAATGTTACTACGCTTTTTGAATCAATAGATTCATTAATTAAAAATGAAAAAAAACTTATTAAATTACAAAAACTTAATTATATGAATTTTAAATATTCACATGCATATATTTCAAAAATAATTGACAATATTAGGCTTGGTTTAAAAGAACAAAATAATCTAAATTTATTTAATATAAGAAAAAAAATTACATTCAAAATACTGCATGTAACAAATTTTAATGAAAGATTTAATGGTAGGCTTCACTATAATACAGGTCGTCGTTTAAATAATGGGTTTATTAGATTGGGTCACAACGTATTAACTGTAAGTGATAGAGATATAATAAATAAAAATAAAAATATTGGAGATATTTATGGAAAAAAAAGCCTTCAGAAAATATTAATTGATTCTTATGATAATTTTCATGCCGATTGTATTGTTTTGGGACATGCCGACTCAGTTTCTAATGAAACACTAGATTATTTAAAGAATAAGAATAAAGATTTAAGAGTTTGTCAGTGGTTTTTAGATCCATTGAGTATAAATGGTCCTGATTATCAAAAAAATTTAAAAAGAGTTCATGATAAAGAAAGTTTTATGGATGCTACTTTTTTAACAACTTCACCAGATATATTGCCTAGAACAATTAAGAATACACATTTTATACCCAATCCCTGTGATCAATCATTTGAAACATTAAAAAATTATGAAAAAGACTGCCAGCATGATGTTTTTTTTGCAATGAGCCATGGCGTTCATAGAGGGGGTTTAAAAAAAGGTAAATTTGATGACAGAGAAAATTTTATTAACAAGCTTCTTAAAAAAAATAAAGAAATCAATTTTGATATATACGGTATGAATGAGGTACAGCCTATCTGGGGGGATAATTTTTTAAAAAAAATATCTAAATCTAGTATGGGGCTAAATCTAAGTCGAGGAAAGCCTGTTAAATATTATAGTAGCGATAGAATTGCACAATTATTAGGAAATGGATTGTTAACTTTTGTTGATAGAAAAACTTTATTTGGAGATTTTTTAACAAAAGAACACATTATATTTTACGACAATATAGGTGATTTGAGTGACAAGTTGAGCAAATATAAAAGGAATGTTAAAGAAAGAAAACGTATAGCTAAAAATGGTAGAGAATTTTATCTAAAAGAATTTAACTCTAGTAAAGTAAGTGAATTTATTTTAGCTAAAACATTTGATTATAAATCTAAAGAAGATTTTATTTGGACAAAGTAAATTTTCTTAATAGAATTTACAATGCAAGTTGTATATACATAAATTATGAAATTACTTAATACTAAAATTCATGGTCCAAAGATAATTAAGAGTCACATTTATTCAGATAACAGAGGTTATTTTAAAGAAGTTTTTAAAAAGAATATTTTAAAAAATATTGATTTTCCATTTGATATTATGTCAGTTTCAAAAAAAAATGCTTTAAGAGGGTTGCACTTGCAGACTGTTAATTCACAAGCTAAAATTATCACTGTTACTCATGGTAAAATAATGGATGTAGCTGTAGATTTAAGAAAAAATTCTAAAACATACGGCAAACATGTTAAGTTGATAATTTCTGATAAAGATGATTTTTCTTTCTATATACCAAAAAATTTTGCGCATGGTTTTTTATGTCTATCTAAAGAATGCACAGTTAATTATAAGTGTTCTGAATATAGAGATGTTAAATCAGAAGTTACAATAGATTGGAAAGATAAAAATTTAAACATTAAGTGGCCTATTAAAAATCCTATTTTATCTGAGAAAGACAAAAATGGAATTAGGTTAATTGATCTAAAAAAATAATTTAGACATACAAAATGAAAATTGAAGAAAGATTTAAAAATAAATATTTATATTCTCGTGGTTTTAATTTTTTTAAATTAATTTATTTTTTTTACCAATTTTTAAAAACGAGATCCCAATTAAAAAAAAGAATATTTTACTCAAATTGGGGGCTAGATGTACTGGCAGATGAATTTTTCAGAAATAAAAAAAATGGAGTTTATATAGATATTGGATGTCATCATCCTCTTTTAAACAACAATACATTTAGACTTTATAAAAGAGGGTGGGTTGGTATCAATATTGATTTAGACTTTAATTCAATAGATATGTTTAATTTTTTTAGAAAAAAAGACTTAAATATTCAAGCTGCAGTTTCTGACAAAGAAGAGGAGCACGATTTGTTTTTTTTTCATAATAGATCAGCCATTAATACGCTATCTAGCCAGTCTGGAACTAAAGCTAAAGAAGTTCGAAAGATTCAAACTAGGTCTTTAAACAACATCATAGAAAATAGTATTTTTAAAGACAAAAAAATTAACTTTGTAAGTATTGATGTCGAAGGTTTTGAATTGAATGTTTTAAAAGGATTTGATTTAAATAAATATAAACCAGATTTAGTTATAATTGAATTTATAGATTTAAAGATTAAAGAATATTATTTTCGAAATATAGATAATATCTTAAACTCACATGTTTATGCATTTATGGACCAAAATAATTATAAAATGGTGAATTGGATACACGATGATCTTGTTTTTGTACCAAAAGGTTCTGAGTAATTATGATATCAATTATAATTCCTACATATAACAATCTATCCTATTTAAAACTAGCGATCTCTAGTATTAAAAAAAATTCAACTTATGATAACGAAATAATTCTACATGTTAATGAGGGATCGGACGGTACCTTAGTGTATGTTAATGAAAATAATTATAAATTTTCTTATTCAAAAGTAAATAATGGGATTTGCATTGGTTGTAACCAGGCAGCCTCTTTGAGTAAATATGATTTAATATTATATGGACACGATGACATGTACTTTTGTCCCAATTGGGATAAAATTTTAATTGATGAAGTTAAAAGATTAAATACAAAATTATTTTATTTATCAGGCACAATGATTAATGGTGATCCTAAACTCAATGGACATCTGAATTTTTATGCAGGCGAAACTATTAATACATTTGATGAAGCAAAGTTATTAGATAATTATGATAAATTAGATTGTTATGATTTTCAGGGTTCGACATGGGCTCCACATCTAATACATAAAGAAGTGTGGGATAGCGTTGGTGGGTTTAGTGAGGAATATACTCCTGGAACTGGTTCAGACCCTGATTTAAATATGAAACTATGGAATTTAGGAGTTCGTATATTTAAAGGTATGAATAAATCAAGAGTATATCATTTTGGATCTGTTGTAACTCGTCAAAAAGAAAAAAAATTTTTAACAACAACTGATACTGGTAGCAAAGGCAGTAAAATATTTCTTAAGAAATGGGGAATTAGTATTGCTTTTTTTAAAAAGTATTATTTAAGATCTGATACTAAGTTTTTTGATATCCTAAATGATCCAAAGAAAGATATTCATTATTTTTTAGATTTAATTAAAGTTAAGATTACATATATTTACAATCTAATATTATTTAAAAAATAAAAACTAATCACTTTGAAAAATATAATTTTTTAATTAATTGCTTTCCAAAAATTTTCGGTGACCATTTAAATTTTTTTAAAATTTTTTCAGTATTTGACTTTGGTTTAAATAGTTTTTTCTTTTCATTTTTTCGATATAATTTTTTATCAATTTTAATATATTTTTCAAATTTCATTTTTTTTAAATCAAAAAAATATTTAATCATGTCTTTAACTAGGAAATCTTTACCGCTACAAAATATTATGTCTTGTGATATTAATTTAGAAGCATAAAAAACACCTCTCATTATCTCAGGTGCCCAGCTAAAATCTCTAACAATATCAATATTACCTAATTTTAAAAACTTTGTTCTTCTATATTTAACAAAATCTCTTACTTTATTAAGTAAGAAACTATTTGGTTTCATAGGAGACTCTATATTAAAAAAAATTAGACTTGAGCAATTAAGTCCTTTTTTTCTAAATTTCTTAACTGCTTTAAATGCGGCTATCTGTGATTTAACATAGGGATTATTAGCTTTTATATATTTTGTTTTAGAATCTTCCTTAGGATTAAATTTTTCAAATATATATCCACTACTAGCTTTATAAAATTTGGTTTTAGATTTTTTTTTATATAAAATTTCTAAGAAGTTTAGAGCTCCAATGAAATTAGAATTTATTGTTTCTAATTCTTTTTTATAACTTATAAAAATTGAGCTCTGACCAGCAAAATAGTAAATTATGTCTGGTTCTATCTCCCTTAATCTTCTTAATATTTCATTTTTATTTAGTATATTTAATTTTATAAAGATTACTTTTTTTTCAATTCTAATATTTTTATAATTTTTGTATGTTTTTTTTTGATATCTACTTGTAACAAAAATTTTGTTTCCATCGGCTAGAAAGAAACTTGAAAGATAAGCTCCTAAAACACCCGTTCCTATTATCAAAATTTTTTTTTTTGCCATATATAACTCTATTACCACATACTGTAAAAATTATAATAAGATTTTATCTTTATATAATTATCTGTTATCAAAATATTATAATGAAATTATTAATTAATTGTCCCTCGAATTTTAGTTTTACACTTAAATCTTTAGAAAAGATTGGTGGTATAGAATCGTTAAATATTGAATTAGCTGAGATTTTATTAAAAAAAAAGATAGACGTTGTTATATCGACTAACTGTTTAAGAAAAAGTATATATAAAAATATTCAAAATTTACCAGTAAAGTTTGTCAAAAATAATTCTAAAATTTTTAATTTTGATGCCATAATTAGCTCCAATGATTCGGATATTTTTAACTATTTTCCGAATTCAAAAAAAATACTATGGCTACACAATTCTTTGCAAATTGAAAAATCAATTAGAAAAAAACAGTTTTTTTCAATACTTAAAAATAAACCACATGTGGTATTTGTTAGTAACTATCTAAATAGTATTACTTCAAAACTATATCCATTTAGAAGTAGGGTGGTGATACCAAATTTTTTAACATCAAATTTTACTACTAAAATAAAGCCTAAGAAAAGAAAGCCTATTTTTGTTTGGTCTGTTCAGCGTGATAAAGGTTTAATCAATACTATAGATATGTGGATTAACGATGTTTTTCCAGTATCAAAGAGAACTATTTTTTATATCACTGGTATTAATAAATTGCCTCCAAAATATAATATTAAATTTTTAAAAACAAAAAATATATTTTTCATGGGTAGGGTTTCTAAAAATAAATTAAAGTTAATTTATTCACAATCTACAGCTATGATTTGTCTTGGTTATGACGAAACTTTTTGTCTAAACGCTCTTGAGGCGAACTCTTGTGGGTTGCCAGTTATTACGTTCGGTAAAACTGCGCTAAAGGAAATCATCAGGGATAATTATAATGGTTTTATTGTTAACAATTTTACTGAATTATCAAAAAAAATTATAACTTTGTCCAACTTTAAAGAAAGTAAAAAAAATAAAATTATTAAAAACTCTATTAATTACTCAAAAAATTTTGATTTAAAAAATATTATTTATAGTTGGTTAAATTTATTAAAATAGTTTTTTATTTTAAATTTAATATATTCAAATTTAGCAATTTTTCTTCTATTTAAAAATTTATTAGGATTATGTATTTTTTCGCTTAGAGCATCAACTGTTGTATGTATGTCATATACCAGTTTTTCATTTGTTTCTTCTGCAAAAACATTAATCAAATTTTGAATTTCGATATTTTTTATTTTTTCTAAAAAAATTGATATCCATAAATCATCATCTAAAAATAAATTTCTATTTTCTTTTACATATGTATCGTAAAATTTTTCTATTTGATCTAGATATGTACAATTTATTAAAAACCCATCTGCACATTGTGCCATATTAAGATCAAATATTTTTTGTATATAATAGCTATAATTAATTCTATTTTTTTTGAACTCTCTTATGAAAATTTCACACATTTTTTCATGATATATATGGTCATCATCTATAATTATTGCACAGTCAAAATTTTTAACTTTTTTTAATGAACCCATTATTTTTGTCGCTGGCCCATAATCATTACATCTATTAATTTCGACCAAGTCTGAACTGAGTTCTTCTAATTGTTCATTTGGAATTTCAACATTAGGAAATCTATAATATTCGTTTGGAATGTTTAAAAAAATTTTTTTTGGTTTTAAAGTTTGTTTTTCAATTGATTTAATTGTTTTATGTATATTTTTTAACCGAGTTGGAATTGTAGTGAAGGTTATGCAGAATTCTATACTCATTTTTAGATTTTAATTTTGTTTAATGCATTGTTTTTAAATAAATTCGCTTCCTTAATATACCTTCTTACCATTTCTGTCGATTTATGACCGGTCATTGCCATAATACTTCTTTCTTCAGCTCCAGATTCAGCTGCTGATGTTGCAAAACCAGATCTTAGACTGTGACCTGAATAATTTTTGCTATTTATACCAGCTAATTGTAAGTACTCTTTAATAAGCAATGCTACTGTTTGATCAGTTAATCTATTTTCAGTCAACCTAGAACCTTTTGAAAATCTTCTAAATAAAGAACCTGAGTCAATCTTTGAGGCAGCTATCCAATTTTTTAATGAAACTACTGGGCAATATTGCTTACTGTCAAAGTAGGGTAGAGCTTTAATTAACCCCTCACCAAACTGATCAGTTTTTGACCTTGTAATACTTATTTTTAATCCCTCGGTCACGAAATCAAGATCGTCATAGTCTAAAGCCACTATTTCATTTCTTCTAAAACCACCTGAAAAACCAATTAAGATTATAGATCTATCTCTTAATTTTTTTATTTCTTCTTTTTTTTGTTTATCTATCACATCAATTAATGTTTTTAAATCATTGATTAATAATGGTTTTTTACCTTTTTGTATGTTTCCTTTTCGACGCTTTATGCCCATTATATTTTCAATAATTGAAGGGTGTTTGGTATCTAGGTAATGTCCTTTTAGCTTATGAATCACGCCAATTGATACCAATCTTCGTTTGAGCGTGCTCATTTTTGCCTCTTTCATAGATAAGTAAGTCAAATATAATGAAATTATTTTAGGCTGAGATGGAAGTGGTTTAAAACCATTTTGTGCACAGAACAAACTGAAATCTTTAAAATCAGATTTATATGCTCTTATAGTATTTATGGCTTTGGAGTTTTGTAAGTTTAAAAATGTTTCTTCTTGCAAAGCCTTTATGTCTGTAATTATATCATTCATATTTATTAGTATTGATAACCATTAATTATCGTTAGTAATATATTAAGTGATTTTATATGTCAATAATATATTTTATTAAAATGCGAATAAAAAAAATCAGTTTAATAATTATTTTTTTATCTCAAATTTTTTTGATTTTACCAAGTTTTGGATATGGTGAAAAAGCTAAACAACTTGATGGTAATCTGAACTATCATTTAAAAAAAGGTTTTAAAATAGTTGAGATTAAAGCTGCAGGTAGCTCTCCAGGACTTTCCTTTGTTCTAGAAAATCGCAAAGATGAGATAATAATTTGTTTGGTAGAATTAGTTAATAATAAAATTTATTGTATTTACCCATAAATTACATGGACTTATATTTAGGAATTAAACAAAATGATTAGGAAATTAGAACAAAAAGATAAGAGAAATTGGTCTAAATTATACAATGGTTATGCCGATTTCTACAAAGTCCCAATGAATACTGGGGTTTTAGACACTCTTTGGGGCTGGATTCAAGATGAAAGCCACGATGTTAACGGTCTTTGCTT
>Ga0307986_10000331_pt1 | contig 35046 bp, 37 predicted proteins | sample EllFjometageno82_FD_203170 | JGI IMG/M metagenome (GOLD analysis project Ga0307986, IMG submission 203170) | Marine microbial communities from Ellis Fjord, Antarctic Ocean - #82 | ecosystem: Environmental > Aquatic > Marine > Unclassified | place: Southern Ocean | collected 2014-10-09 | reverse complement strand
CAGTTTCATCCGTTTCTAAAGAAGTTGATTTATATTTTTATCATAATAAATCAGCTATTAACACCATCAACAAAACTTCTGCCGAATTTCAAAAGGCTATACCTAAAGAAGTTAGAAAAATAACAACCAATACCTTAAACTCAATAATACTTGAGTCTTCTTTCGCTGATAAAAAAGTTGATTTTTTAAGTATTGATGTTGAGGGACACGAATTAGAAGTTCTCAAAGGTTTTGATTTAAAAAAATATTCTCCAAAAGTTATTGTCATTGAATTTCTAGACTTATCCTTAAAAAAACTAGAAGTTGTTAATTTTAAAATTCAAACTGTTCTTGATTCACCAGTTTATAAATATATGACCGATAACAATTATACTCTTGTAAATTGGATTCATTCTGATCTTTTATTTGTTAGCAAAGATCAATACGATTAAATTTTTATTTTATTTAATGCGTTGTTTTTGAATAAATTTGCTTCATGTATATATCTTCTCACCATTTGTGTTGATTTGTGTCCTGTCATGGCCATAATACTTCTTTCTTCCGCACCTGCTTCTGCAGCAGAGGATGCAAATCCTGATCTTAGACTGTGTCCTGAGTAATTTGAGCTATTTATACCGGCAATATTTAGGTATTGCTTAATTATTAAGGCCACTGTTTGATCCGACAATCTATTTTCTGACAATTTAGACCCTTTTGAAATTTTTCTAAATAATGGACCTTTTGTTATTCTGGATATATTTAGCCATTTTTGCAATGTTAACACTGGACAATAAAATTTACTGTCAAAATAGGGGAGTCCCTTGGTTAATCCTTCTCCAAATTGATCAGTTTTAGATTTTTTAACTGTTATTTTTACACCTTCAAATACAAACTCTAAATCATCTTTATCTAATGATACGATTTCGTTTCTTCTGAAGCCTCCAGAAAAACCTATTAATAGTATACATTTGTCTCTTAATTTTTTGATATCTTCAATTTTTTGTTCATCTATTACATCAATTAGTTTTTTTAAGTCATTGATTAATATGGGTTTTTTACCTTTTTGATTTATACCTTTTCTACGTTTAATACCCATTAAATTTTCTGTGATGATAGGATGTTTTATATCCAGGTAATGACCTTTCATCTTATGAATAACACCAATGGATACTAACCTGCGTTTAATAGTGCTCATTTTTAAATCCTTAGTTGATAAGTGAGTTAGATATAATGAAACAATTTTAGGATCTGACGGTAAATTTTTTAATCCATTTTGAACACAAAATAATTCAAAATCTTTAAAGTCTGACTTGTAAGCTCTTACGGTATTTGATGCTTTAGAGTTTTGTAAATTTAGTAAAGTTTCTTCTTGAAGTGCCTTTATATCGGTTACTATATTACTCATTTAATTCCTGTTTTTATCTCTATATTAAACATTTTATTCTTATTACTAGTGATAACCATTAATTATCGCTAGTAATATATTAGGTGTGATGAGATGTCAATAGCTATAAATTGTCTCTATGAATAAAGGTTTAAAAAATCTATTATGGACAATAGAGAAAAAATATATAGAAAAATCTTTTTACTCATTTAGAGTGCTTGTGATGTTTTATTATGGAGTTGTGTTTCTTGTATATGTTTTTTTTACAACTTTTTGACTTATGAAATTAATAGGAACTAAGTTTCAACTTAAAGTTTGGGGCTATCTAAAGAAAATACCCCGTGGAAGCGTTAAAACTTACTCTCAGGTGGCTAAAGGAATAGGAAAACCTTTAGCTGTACGTGCTGCTGCCAATGCTATAGGCAAAAACCCCTGTTCACCAAAGATACCTTGTCATAGAGTGATAAGATCAGATGGGTCGCTTGGTGGCTACTCAGGCAAAGGAGGCATCAAGACAAAGAAAATGTTGCTAAAAAAAGAGGGCATAACACTCTAGTATTGTTATTTCATGGGCGTTTTAGAAGATTGAACCTGTTGCGTTCGTCTTAAAACATGTCTCACGGCTCGGTTGTACTCAAATGAAGTTAATCTAAAAAAATAAGCTATCTAAGACCGTTTAAACGCTATATTCCAATACTGCAGGGCTCTAGAAGTGGCTCTAGTATTAATTTCTAGAACCGGCAAATGTGTTGCGATTAATATAGTATTTAACCTCCTAAAACCTATGTATATGGTCATATTTAAGCCTTTTATGTATTTATTCATCAGTATTGATAAAATACTCTTATAAAAAGTTTTTTTTGTTAAACTAAATTTTAAAATAACATTTATAACCTTTATTAATTAAAATTATAAAAAACGAATAAATACAATTACATAGCATTAACTATTGATATTAAATATTAGTATATAGGTAAATAATAATGACTTATATTCAGGTTTTAGGCATTCTCTTCTTAGCCTTAATCCTCCACCTAGACCCCTCTCTCACTATATAACCACAACAGTTAGAAGAACGGCATTTGCATGGAAAATCTTTATAATATTCATCAAAACCAAAACCATAATCGTAGGATAGTTCCTCACCCTTTTTAATGTCTCTGATAGAGCTAATCCAAAGTTTTACACCTTTCCCTGTTACCTCACAATTGGGATTACAAGAATGGTTAATTAATCTTGCTGTATTGTATTTATAATCCCCATCAAGATCGTATTTTTTATTTATATTAAAAAGATAGATATGTTTATCATTATCAAATTTTTTATTTGATTCAGTTTCTTTTTTGGTAATTAGCCTTCCCTTGTATTCAATGACTTTTGAGTCATTTTTAATATCTCTTGTTGCGACAAGGCCTTGATTACTAATCTTAGATTTTATTATTCTGTACATTTAAGTTTTGAAAATTAATTAAAAAAAATATTTAAGAGATATAAATACTATTACAGGTATTGTCAAAAAAGATACAGTAGTTGATACAACAATAGTGCTTGCAATACTATTAACAACTTTCTTTGATGAGTGCATTGAACCAACTAAATATGTAAGTATTGCACTTGGCATAGAGCACTGAATAAATAAAACTCCTGCTGGAACACCGCTTAAATCAAAAAAATAAATTAATCCCAAGGCAACCAAAGGACCTAATACCAGTCTAGCAAATGTAGAAAGTAATGCATTTTTTAAAGAAAAAACTTTAAGTTTAGTAAGTGCAATACCTAGAGACATTAATACTAAAGCAATTGTAGAATATGCCAACAAAAAGGCTGTATTCTCAATAAATTTAGGTGGTTTAATGTTAAAATATAAAAAAATAACTGCAATTAAAACAGCATAAACAGGTATACTTTCTAAAAATACTTTGAAACTTATTTTTTTACTTGCTAAAAATATACCTATTGTAAAATGGGACACTATAACAACAGCAGAAATAGCTGAAGCAACACCTAATCCAAGTTTTCCATAAGCAAACAAACAAATAGGCAAGCCCATATTTCCACAATTTGGCAAGATTAACGGTGGTAGCTCACTGATATAATCTTTTTTTTGTATAGAGAGAATAATTAAACCAATTATTGCAAACCCTATAATAGCTAGCAATGTGTAAAAAAAATAATTAACAAACAAACTAAAGCTTATACCTGTTGATGTGATTGCATAAAAAGCTATACCAGGTGAACCAAATTTTGCAGCAAAGTAAGTAATAAATTGTGTATCGAATTTAGGGTTTGTTTTGCCTAAGTAATAACCTATTCCAATTAACGCGAACACGGGAACGATTACATCAATAAGCTTAAGATATATATCCATGCCTAAGCTTTTTTAGTTTTTGTTCTCACTTTTTTTTTTTGGTTAAATCCAATTGCAAGTTCAAACTCTGATAAACGCATATAAATAGACCTTAATTCAGTAATTCTTGTCCAGTTTTGTAAGAATAAAGAAAAACTAGACTGAACCTCTCTAAATGCACTTGATGTTTGGACTAAAACCCCTAGTGTCATGGCTCCAGTAAATAAGCCAGGACCCATAAGCAAATAAGGGACCATAACCATTGATTGATTGTACATTATTATCCAAAGATCAAAATAACCATAATGTAAAAAGAGTTTGTGGTAGTTAAACTTAATACCTGTAAATAGCTGTAGAATCGTACCGGGACCAGCATAGTTAACCCTGTCATCTTCAGCGTAGACTAGCTCTTTCCTGAAAGCGGCCTCAACTTTTTGATTGTTGTATTCCAAACCAGGAAGTTTAATTCCAACAATCCAGCTAATAAGAAGACCACCTAAACTAGCTGTTAGGGACACAACAACTAAAGACCCAGATATGTCTTTAAAAAAAGGTATTATGACATTTTCTGATAGCCCCCAAAGTATTGGTATAAAAGCAATTAACAACATTAAAGCTCTAACGATTTGAAGACCTAAACTTTCAACAATTTTTGCAAAATTCATAGCATCTTCTTGTATACGCTGAGATGCTCCCTCTACTTTAGCATCAGCAGCTTTCCAGTACGGCATATAAGAATATGTCATGGCCTCTCTCCATCTAAATGCCCATAATCGTGTAAAATAATTTGTTATCGTGTAGATGATTACATAAGGGAGAGCTAATTTAAAAAAAATTTTAATTCCATCGTAAAATTCGGAAATTTCTCTTTTAGGTGCTTCCTGTAGAAGATCATAAAAACCTTTATACCATTGGTTAATCATTACATCGATCCAAGTTTGTGAAAATAAAGATAAAATAATAAACAAAGAACCGCCCCAAGACCAAAGCAGCCACTTTCTATCTGTAAAAAAACTACGCCACATAACTAATTTTTAGTAAAATTTTCTTCATAAGATTTAATAACAAAAGTTTTTTGTTTAGGTTCAATTACAGAAAAATCAATATCATTGGATGTAGCGTAATCAATTGCCTTATCCTTTGAGCTAAACTTTAATTTAACTTCTTTTAAAGTATCACTTGAAGATTCCCAGCCCATTAAAGAATTAGTGTGCGGGTCTTTTGTTTCAAATTCTAATACCCACATTTTTAATTTACCCCTACCCGACTGAGTGGCAGTTTTTGTAGGGATATATATTTTTGCTTTTTTTTTCATAATTGGTCGGGGCGGCAGGATTTGAACCTGCGACCCTCTGGTCCCAAACCAGATGCGCTACCAGGCTGCGCTACGCCCCGATTAGTTAATCATATAAGTTAAATAAGACTTTTTGGCAATTGAAACATTTTTTGATATAAACTTTAAGTCTAACAAAAAATTTATTATGAAAAAAATAGGTATACTCACTAGTGGGGGTGATTGTGGTGGTTTAAATGCTGCTATTAGATCTATTTTTTTTCGAGCCAAAAATAAATACGATATGATAGTATATGGTATTAAAAATGGGACTACTGGCTTTCTTCAACGACCACTTGATTATGTTGAATTAACAAGAGAAACCTTTTCTGGCTATTTATTAAAACAAGGTGGAACTTTTCTAGGTACCACAAATAAAGCAAGTACGATCAATTCAGTGGATCAAAATGGTAAACCATTAGATCAAGCTCAGATGATAATTGAAGGATATCGACAGCTTGAATTAGATGGTTTAATAATTATTGGAGGTGATGGCAGTATGCAAATTTTACAAAATTTAGCCAAAAAAGGTAATTTGAATATTGTGGCAATTCCAAAAACTATTGATAACGATGTTGGAGCTACGGATAGCTCAATAGGTTTTGATACGGCTGTTCAAGTTGCAACGCAAGCACTGGATAATTTACATTCTACAGCAGTTAGTCATAGTCGTTCTATGATCCTAGAAGTTATGGGACGAGATGCTGGTCATATTGCTTTAAGCTCAGGAATAGCTGGTGGAGCAGATATAATTTTACTCCCTGAAATAAAATATTCATTTAAAGGGATCATTAATAAATTAAATGAAATGAAAAAAATAAATTTAAAACACTCACTAATTGTTGTTGCTGAAGCAGTGAAAAAAGAAAATGATAAAAAAGTTATTCAAGTATATAAAGACGGACAAAAACGTTTAGGTGGAATAGGAGATTATATCGCTGATGAAATTATGTCGAAAACTGATATTGAGTGTAGGGTCACGGCACTAGGACATGTGCAACGTGGTGCTGCACCAACACATAATGACAGAATTTTAGCTAGCGCATTTGGTGTGTACGCTGTAGATCTTTTACAACAGAAAAAATTTGATAGAATGGTTGCTTGGAAAGACAGGAAAGTTGTTGATGTACCGATAACCAATGCTATTTCTACCTATAAAAATGTTGAAAGAAATGACGCATTAGTAGAAACAGCTTTATCTCTAGGAATATACATAGGAGACATAGATTAATAAATGATTTCTGTGCTCACAAAACCGTTTAAGGAATTTTTTAAATTAGAGTCTGCATCAGGATTAATTTTGCTATTTGCTGCTATTATCGCTTTAGTAATAAGCAATAGCGATTTTGAATCTCTTTATTTTAATACATTACAAAAATATATTAGTTTAGGTATTGGCAGTTTTGTTTTAAAATTAAGTGTCATTCATTGGGTAAATGATGTCTTAATGACTGTTTTCTTTTTTTTAGTATCTCTAGAAATTAAAAGAGAAATAGTTCAAGGAGAACTTTCAAACCCCAAACAAGCTCTATTACCTATAATTGGTGCGGTTGGTGGCATGGCTGTTCCTGCAGCGATCTACATAATAATTAATATAAATTCACCAGAAACATTAAACGGATGGGCTATACCTTCTGCCACTGATATTGCTTTTTCATTAGGAGTTTTGTCTTTATTAGGAAAAAGAGTTCCTGTTTCTTTAAAAATTTTTTTAACAGCTCTAGCTATTATAGATGATTTGGGTGCTATAGTTATTATAGCTTTTTTTTATTCTGGAAACGTTGAAGTTCATTATTTGCTGTTAATGTTAGCTGCTGTATTAGTGCTAATCGCATTAAACAAACTAAACATACGTGCGTTTATTCCTTATTTGCTAGTTGGAATTTTATTGTGGGAGTTTACACATAAATCTGGAATACACGCTACTATAGCTGGTGTACTACTCGCCCTTCTCATTCCTCACGATAAAATCAATAAAGATAGATCACTACTATTAAAATTGGAGCATGCAATTGCGCCATACGTTGCTTTTGGAATAATGCCTCTTTTTGCCTTTGCCAACGCAGGAGTATCTTTAAAGGGTATTAATATAAATTCTTTACTTAACCCTGTCCCTCTCGGAATCTTATGTGGTTTATTTTTTGGCAAGCAAATAGGTGTTTTTCTCTTCGCATATATATCTGTAAAATTAAATCTTGCACAAAAACCAAATGATTCAAATTGGGTGGCTCTATATGCTGTATCTGTTCTTACAGGTATAGGTTTTACAATGAGCTTATTCGTTGGGAATTTAGCATTTGTAAATTCACCCATGTATTTAGATGGAGTAAAAATTGGTGTTTTAAGTGGATCACTTCTATCAACATTGATGGGATATTTCTTGCTGATGTTTGCAACGAAAAAATGATTAGTGCAGAAATAATCAAAATAGCATCTGACACAAGTAATTGTGGAATTAAAAGAAATTCGGGCCTTGTTACATCATTAAAAAATAAAGTATGCGGTGATAAAATTACTGTAGAAATTAAAATATCTAATAATAAAATTGAAAGAATGTTTTATGAAACAGAGTCATGTATATTTTGTGAAGCATCAGCTAGTTTGCTTTCCAAAATAATAAAAAGATCAAATTTAGAAAATATACCAAATGACATAAATGCAATTAACTTGTCACAAAAAAATAAAAAAATTATTCTTAAAAAAAAATACAAACCTTTTAGAGTATTGTTTCAACAAAAGTATAAAGCAAGATTTAATTGTATTCTTTTACCTTTTAATGCTTTGTTAAAAGTAGTAAATATGACTATATGAAGAAAATAATAATTTTATTTATAATTATGTTTAGTTTTTTTACAAAAGGTAATGCTCAATATAGTCAATTAGCTACTGATTTTTCTTTTAATGGAGTTGAAGGTAAGACTATTAATTTAGCTGACTACAAACAAAAAGTTATACTAATAGTGAATGTGGCAAGTAGATGTGGCTTTACAAATCAATACGAGAGTTTACAGACATTATGGCAAGAATATAAAGATAAAGATTTAATTGTTGTCGGCATACCTTCTAACAATTTTAGACAAGAACCTGGAACCAATAAAGAAATTAAGAGTTTTTGTGAAACAACTTTTGGTATTGACTTTCCTATTACAGAAAAATTAAGTGTAGTAGGAAATGACGCACATCCATTTTTTATTTGGGCTAAAAAAAATTATGGCAGCGGTGCTGTGCCAAAATGGAATTTTCATAAAATTATAATAGGAAAGAGTGGAAAAGTTGTTGAAACATTTTCTTCAATAACAAAACCGACATCTAAAAAGTTTATAGCAGCTATAGAAAAAGAAATCAAAAATTAAAACTCATACCATCATATGCTGGAACAATATTTGATGGCAAAATTTTCCTTAACTTTTCATAATCAAACTCGACATGAAGATTTGTTAATATAGTTTTTTTAGCACTACATTCTTTTGCTAACAATAAAGCTGTTTGAAGGTTAAAATGACCGGGATGGTATTTAATTCTTAGACAATCAATTATTAAAAAATCTAAATTATATAAAAATTTTTTAGATTTATTCGGAATAGAACTACAGTCACTTAGATAAGCAATTTTATTGATGATATATGCAGTTGATTTAGTTAAACCATGTTGCACCTCAAAAGATTTAATTTTCAATTCATTGTTACCTTTTTTAATAATAAAATTATTTCTAATAGTGTGTTCTTTTAAGATTGGCGAGTATCCTTGTTTTTTTTTGAAACAAAAGTCAAATTTATTTTTTAATTCTTTAATTGTTTTTTGACTTCCGTAAATATCAATTTTCTTTTTGTTTTTCCAAAAAAAGGGTCTCAATTCGAATATTCCAAATGTTTGATCTGCGTGTTCGTGTGTATAAATAACTGCATCAATATTATTAATTTTATTGTTTTTAAACTGAATTTTTATATCTGGTGATGTGTCAATTGCAGTTGATATATTCTTGTATTGAATGTGAGCGCTACACCTAGTTCGTATGTTCTTTTTGTTTTTTTTATTACAATTACCCCAATAATTAGTAATCCAGGGGGACCCTAATGAACTACCACTTCCTAGTATTGTAAATTTATTCTTCAATTAAGTTGCCCAAATAATTTGAAAAAATTAGAAGTCGTTATTTCAGCAAATTTAACAGGGTTGATATTTTTAATTTTTGATAAAAAATTTACAGTATGTACTATATGAGAAGGTTCGTTAGGCTTACCTCTTAATGGTTCTGGAGATAGATAAGGAGAATCAGTTTCTACTAAAATTTTATCGTTTGGCAAAGATAAGAAGGTGTCAGCTAGATCTTTAGATTTTTTAAAAGTTACAACACCACTAGCTGAAATATAGCAGCCAAGATCAATTAGTTTATGTGCAAATAATCTACTTCCTGTAAAGCAGTGTATTAAAATTTTAAAATCTTTATTTTTTTTTTCATTTTTAAGAATTTGATAGGTATCTTCTTCAGCAGATCTCGTGTGGACGATTAATGGTAAATTTAATGTTTGTGCTGCTTTTATATGTTCAATAAAAACTTTTTTTTGTATTTTTGGATCAGAATATTCGTAATAAAAATCTAGCCCAGTCTCGCCTATCCCAATAATTTTTTTATTCAATTTTATTTTTTTTATAATATCTTGAGCGATTAAATCTTTGTAATCTTTTGTTTCATGAGGATGTATTCCATAGGTGCCATATATATTTTTATATTTATCTATAATTTCTAAAATGCGCAAATAGCTCTCGTTAGTAGTAGATATACTAAGTAGATATTTTACATTATTATTAAAGGCTCTCTCAACAACATTATTGAGATTTGAAGCCATAGGTTCATACTCTAAGTGACAATGTGAATCAATTATCATTTTCTATTTTTCTAAAAAGTATTGATGTTTTTTTAAATTCTAAGTTGTGATCAAAAATATTATTTTTATTTATAGATAGTAATAATCTATCTTGTTTTTTCAAGTTCATAATATCAAGAATTTTATTGCTACTTATAGGGATTATTGGACTCAATAAAATGCTTATGTTTTTAATCTGTGTAACTATTGTATAAAGAATTGTATTCATACGATTTATATTCGTTTTTTTAAGTGCCCATGGCTCTAGATCGTTAAAATATTTGTTTGCATCAAAAGAAAATTCAACAACTTTTTTTATATAATTATTAAGATCTTGTTTGTTGATATCATTTACAAGTTCATCAACTTTATGAGTTAAATTATTTATTAAATTTAAGTCATCATTTTCTAATTTGGCTGGTTTAGGTAGCTTGCCAGAACAGTTTTTTTCAATGAAGCTAAAAACTCGTTGGCATAAATTACCAAAATTATTAGCAAGATCATTATTAATACAATTTTTAAGATTTTCCATTGATATGTTGCCATCATTTCCTAGCGATACTTCTTTAACTAGGTAGTATCTTAATTGATCAATTCCATACTTATCAACTATTTCTAATGGGTCAAGAATATTGCCAACTGATTTAGACATTTTCTTATCATCTGAAAGGATCCAACCATGTCCATATATTTTTAATGGTAAAGGTAATTTTGCTGCCATTAAAAAAGCTGGCCAATAAACAGAATGAAATCTAAGAATGTCTTTCCCTATTATGTGTACATCAGCGGGCCAAAAATCTTTATATAGTTTGTCATTTGTGTCTGGAAAATTAAGCGCACTAATATAATTGGTGAGAGCATCTAACCAAACATAAATAATATGTTTGTCGTTATTTGGGACTTTTATACCCCAATTGAAAGACGTTCTGCTGACAGACAAATCGTTTAGACCACTTTTAACAAATTGAGTAATTTCATTATTTCTAGACTTAGGTGAAATAAATTCTGGATTTTTTTTATAATGTTCTAAGAGCTTTTCTTGCCATGCAGAAAGTTTAAAAAAATAGGATTCTTCTTCGAACCAATCAACAGAAGATCCGGATGATTTTGCAATTTTCTTTTTACCTTCACTTAATATTTCATCTTCAGTGTAGTAAGCTTCATCAGAAACAGAATACCAGCCTGCGTATTTAGAGAGATATATATCACCTGATTCTAATAACCTATTCCATATAGCTTTTACTGAATCGTGATGTCTCTGTTCAGTTGTTCTAATAAAGCCATCAATAGAAAGATTTAAAATATTAGCTAAATTTTTAAATTTAGCAGAAACCTCGTCACAAAAAACTTTAGTTTCTTTGTTATTTTTTTTAGCTTCTCTTTGTATTTTTAACCCATGTTCATCAGTACCTGTTAAAAAATAAACATTTTTTCCTTCTAGTCTTTTAAATCTTGCAAAAACATCTGCAACAATACTCGAATAAGCGTGTCCCATATGTGGATTTCCTGATGGATAGTAAATAGGTGTAGTTATATAAAAATTATTACCTGACATTATTTAATTTTAATTCTATAGAGCTTAAAACTGAGTTTATATTAAGGTTGTATAAGATAAAATCATTAATTTTATTAATTATAAAAGACTTTAAATTTAATAAAAAATGAATTTTATCAAAATCATTTTTAACTTGTTTGTAAAAAAATTGGTTTATTAAATGAATAGACAAATTTATTAAAGCTTTATTTTTATCTTTTTTATAGGCATACAAAAGTTTATTTATATTAGTTTTAATGTTGTCATTGTTATCTATTTTATATTTATTAAATATGTCGTTATATTTTATTAATAAACCTGGTGTCAAATCATTAGAATAATCGATAAGTGGTTTTAATTTTTTATTTTCAACTAAATAATTGTTCACATTTTCCTGTTGTTTTACGTTAAGGTAAATATTGTTTTTCAAACATCTGGATGAAATAGTTTTAATAAGGTCGGCCTGTTGGTTATTTATAAGTATAAAAAAATTATTTTTATTAGGTTCTTCTAAAGTTTTGAGTAGGGCGTTAATAGAATTTGCATTAAGAAATTCAACTTCATCTATGATTGTAAACCTTGGATTGTCTGATAATGTCGATCTAGAAAGAACAGATTTTAAATTTCTTATATCCTCTATCCTAATATTTTTACCTTCCTCTGCTTGAAGAAAAACAACATCAGTACAAGTGTTTTTTAATATAGAAATATAAAAATTTGAATCAGTATTTATAATTTTATCTTTTTTATTATATTTAATTTTTTCTTTTTTGGAAAAAATGTAATTTAAAAAATGAAAAGCAAGTGTAGATTTACCAATACCTTTTTTTCCACTTAACATTAATACGTTTGGGAATAAATTTTTATCATAAAGATCGACCATTTCGTCAAAATACATATTCAACCCAACTAATTTTGTTGACAAAAAAGAACTTTGATCGATTTTAAACATTTTGTTATTAATGTAACTTTTTAATCACTAATTTAAAAAGTTCTTTTTCTAAATCACTGTTGTTTTTAGATGAGTCAAATATTCGATATTTTTTATTATTTTTGGCCCTACTAATATATGCTTTTTGTGCTTTGTTATAAAAATTAACTTTCAACTTATCAAATTTATTAATTTTTTTTCTTTTTTTTATTCTAGAAAAAATTGTCTTAGAATCAGATTTTAAAATTATAGTTAAGTTCGGCTTGAGATTTTTTAATATATATTTTTGATTAATCATATTAATTTTTTTGTCAATTTTATTACCAATCACTTGGTATGCATAAGTTGAATCTATAAAACGATCACATATAACAATTTGTTTTTGTTTTTTTGCATTTAATAATAATTTCTTAACATGTTCATTTCTAGCAGCACACATAAGATAAAAGTCAGTGAGACTGTCAAAAAAATTTGAATTTTTTGAGAATATAAAGTTCCGAATTATTTCTCCAGTATGTGAGCCACCAGGTTCTCTAGTTTTAATTACATTAAACTTAATACTTTTTAACTTTTTATAAAGTTTATTTATTTGATAACTTTTTCCAGTCCCCTCTACACCTTCGAAGACAATAAAATAAAATTTTTTTTTAAGCATCTCCCCAAATCATATAATTAAATGATGTTAGAATACTTGCTATAAAATTAACTTTTTTAAGTTTTTCAGATGCGTATAATGGGACACTTTTTAATAATTCTTTTTTATTATAGATTTTAATTAGTGCAACCTCTTCATTTTTCTGGATTGGAGCTTTCAAAGGGCCTGTATATTCTAGAAAAACATCAAATCCTTTTAAATCTTTTTTATTAATAGTGACATAAACATCTTTTTTTGTAGAAGCTTTTACATTTTTCTCTTTTCCAAGCCATGTTTCTATTTCAAATATTGTTTCATTTTTTTTTGAAATTTCAAAAGTTTCTGTATTTGTCAGACCCCATGTTAATAATTTTCTAGATTCACTTGACCTTAGATTTTTTGTTTTAAAACCACTGCCAACTGCAATAAGTCTACGTGTATCTTTTTTGATTGAGCTTGCTAACGAGTATTCTTCAACAACAAGATGGCCAGTTTTAATTCCATCAACTCCTATATTTTTATATAATAATGGATTCCTGTTGCCTTGTGTTATTGGATTTCCACCTGTACGTTCCCACGTAAATTCAGTTGCCTTAAAGTATTCATAATAATTTGGATAGTTTTTTATAAGATATTTTGACATCTTCGCAATATCTCTCACAGTTGAGTAATTATCAGGGTTATTAATGCCAGATGAATTGGCAAAATTTGTTGAGCTCATTCCTATCTCTTTAGCTTTATCATTCATTAAAGAAACAAAGTTTTCTTCTGTACCAGCTATGCCTTCTGCAAGAGCTACACATGCATCGTTACCAGAAGCTATGATTATACCCTTAAGCAAATTATCAATAGAAATTTCATCGTTTACCATAATAAACATAGATGAATAACCTGCTTGGGACATTCTCCAAGCTTTTTCAGATATAACAACTTTATCTTCTAATGAAATTTTGGAAGTAGTAAGCAAATCAAATGCAACAATTGCAGTCATGATTTTAGTCATTGAGGCTGGATGAATGCTGTGGTCTGGTTGTAGTTCGTATAGAATCTTATCTGACTGATAATCTATTAAAATAGCAGTTCTAGCTTTAATATTAGGTTCAGAATGCAAGAAAGTAGCATGCGATAGGAAAAATATAATAAGAATTTTTAAACAGTTAATCATTAATCATTATATCTAAATCCTCAAAATTTGAATCGTTAAGAATACTGTAGTCATTTTTAAGTTTTTTTATAGTATTATATGGACCTAATAACAATTTATAAGATTTATTGTTTACTTTATTAACATGCGTTAGATGATAGTTTGATTTTTCTAAAATTGTCACTAGTTTTTTTTTTAAGAATTCTGCAGATTCAAGGTTATAAAATTCAGCAACTAAAATAGAATAAGTTTTTACTTTAGGTGGATTAATTTTTTTTGGAGCTAGATTATTTATATTAATTTTCTCAATAGGTGCATTATTAGCAATTTTTTTTTCAATATTTTCTGTGATTGCTTTTTTTGCTATAAAAGATTTATTTTTTTTAATTTCAGAAATTTCAATATAGGGAAAATTCGTATCTAATTTTAGTTTGTCTGAAATACTTTTAGAAATTGAAACTTTATAAAAATTATCATATTTTGTTTTTTTTTTCACAATTGCTACAATAAATATTTTATTAACTGGATTTGAAATTTGAATTTTAGTACCAAATTTTAATTTATTATGGTTTACAAAAAAAATATTATCATCAAATTTTTTTATGTATTGATCATTTATATGTGCAAAACCTTTAGCTGTGTATGTAAAAGTATTTTTATTATTATATCCGTTGCCAACACATGAAGAGAGTAATAATAAAAAAATTATTTTATATTTCATTTTTAAAATTATTTTTTAAAGTACAAACAGCAAGTGCAAAACGCAGAGATCGATTCCAGTTTAAAATTTTTTCATAATTAGAAAACACTAAATAAGCAGGGGTATGTGTATTCGCATCAGGTATAATATCAATGTCTGGTGTTATTATAGCTGCTACTAAATCTTTGTTAATTTGAAGAGTTTTATAATTATTTATGTACTTCTTAAAATACTTAACTTTTTTTTTATTTTTAATATTTTTAGCAGATGAATTAAGATATTTAATTGGGATATCATTATTTAGATTAATTTTTATAAAACATGGAGTATTTTTTTTCCATCCGATTTTATTAAGATAGTTCGCTGCAGAAGCAAAGGAATCTTCAGTTTTCTTTAATTCTATTGTTGTGTTGTCATTGTAGTCAATTGCGTAGTTTCGAATTGTTCTTGGCATAAATTGAAAATTTCCAAAAGCACCTGCCCAAGACCCATATAATATATTTTTATTAATAATTTGTTTATCTACAAGTTTTAATAAAATTATTAATTCTTTTGTAAAAAATTCACTTCGTCTTTTGTCAAAACTTAAAGTCGCTAGTGATGAAACAATATCCATTTTGCCCAAATATTTACCAAAATTTGTTTCGATTCCCATAAGAGCTAATAATAATTCTTTTTCGATTAAAAATTCTTTTTCTATTTTATCTATTGTTGATTTTTCTTTTTTATATAAAGCTAACCCTTTTTTTACTTTGTTTTTATTTGTTCTTTTTTTTATGTATGTGTTCGTGTCTTCATAGAATTCAGGCTGATATCGATCGTACTCAATAACCTTTGGCAGAAATACAGCTTTAGACATTACATCATCTACAACTTCCGTTGAAACACCAGATTTAATAGCCTCTTTTTTAAAATTTTCAATCCATGCATTAAATTTAGGACTACTTGCATAAATATTGCTTTGGGTAATGGACAATATTACAAATATATAAATACATATTACTTTTTTAAGCATTTTTTTTATTAACACAAAAAAAAACACAAGACTAGATTGAATAAAAATCAATATTGTTATTTAACAGTTTTGATAGTATTAAGTTGCTAATTACTTGTTGGAGAGGTGGCTGAGCGGTTGAAAGCACTGGTCTTGAAAACCAGCAACGGGGCAACTCGTTCGTGGGTTCGAATCCGACCCTCTCCGCCATTAAGTAATTTTATAATTGATAAACAAATCTAATATTTTTTTATCACTAAAAACTTCAATTGGAACTTTATTCAAATAATAGTTACTAATATCTTCATCATTGCAATTCAAAAATTCAATAAGACTTTTTAATTCTTCGAGAGACAATTTGTTAACAATGCTTGAAACAAATGAACTTAGCAATACATCCATCTCTTTTGTTCCTCTATAAGACGATCTATATTTTATTTTTTTTTTTAATGATTCTAATTCATTCATTGGATAATTTATTATACATTAAGAAATGAACTTAATTAATAAAAAAAATTTTTTATTCGAAGATGTCTCAATAATTGATGGTGTTGGCAAAAAGCTTTCATTATATTTAAGGAAAAAAAAAATTGAAAAAGTTAATGATTTACTCTGGAATTTGCCCTACTCATTTACTGATAGATCTGAAATAACAACTCTTAATAAACTGGAAATTGGAAAAATTTTTACTATTAAAATTAAAGTAATTAAATATAATTTTCCAAGAATAAGAAATTTACCTAATAGAATTCTATGTAAAGATGAATTTGGACAAATTGATCTTATTTTTTTTAATAGTCGCGAAGGATATATTAGAAAAATTCTACCATTAAACGAATGGGTCGCGGTAAGCGGCAAAGTAAATTTTTTTAAAAACAAATATCAAATTACTAATCCTAATTATATTGAAAAAATTGAACAAATCGAACTTATTAGTAAGATTGTTCCCAAGTATTCACTCACAGAAGGCTTGTCAGAAAAAATATACTCAAAAATAATTAACAATGTATTTGACAAAATGCCAAATATTGAAGAATGGCATGATAGCAAATTTATAAAAAAAATGAATTTTTTAAGTTGGAAAGATTCAGTAAAAAAGCTTCACGACTCTCAAATTGAAAAAGATTTAAACTCGAATTATTTAAGGAGACTCGCTTACGATGAAATATTTGCTAATCTCTTATTTCATTCAAATAATAGAAATAAAATTAAAAAAATTAAAAAAAATAAAAAAATATTTAAAAAAATTTATTCCTCTAAATTAAAGAGAGTCCTTCCATATACTCTAACAAATGGTCAAAAAGAAATAATTGATGAAATTGAAACTGATTTAATGTCGCCTCAAAGAATGTTCAGAATACTCCAAGGTGATGTAGGTTCTGGTAAAACTATAGTTTCTATAATGGCCGCCTTAGATGTTATAGAATCTGGTTACCAATGTGGGTTAATGGCACCAACAGCTATTTTGGCAGAACAGCACTTTTTATTATTTAAAGAGTTGATTAAAAAAACTAATCTAAAATTGAACTTTTCATTATTAACGGGCAAGACAAGTTTGAATGAGAGAAAAATAATTTTAGCAAATTTAAAGAATAATAAAATCAATTTTTTGATTGGTACTCATGCTTTATTTCAAAAAAAAATTAATTTTACCAAATTGGGACTTGTAATAATCGATGAACAACATAAATTTGGTGTTCAGCAAAGAATTAATTTTGCAAAAAAAGGTGGCTCAAATTGTGATGTGCTGTTAATGTCAGCAACACCTATTCCAAGGACAATGATGATGTCTATTTATGGAGATATGGACACATCTCAATTAACAGAGAAACCTACTCAAAGAAAAAAAATTATCACATTAAGCAAGCCTGAGAATAAAGTTGACGACTTATGGGGTTTTATAGAAAAAAAAATTGCAGAAAATGAACAAATTTTTTGGGTGTGTCCCCTTATTGAAGAATCAAAAAAACTAGATTTTTCTTCAACAGTTAAAATATTTAAATTATTAAATAAAAAATTTAATAATAAAGTTGGCGTTATACATGGAGCGCTAGATCAAGAAGAGAAAGAAGAAGTGTTGAAAAAATTTCTGACTAATAAAATATCAATTCTTGTGTCGACTACGGTTATTGAAGTTGGGGTGGATTTTCCAAATGCAACAGTAATGGTAGTGGAAAATGCAAATAAATTTGGTTTAGCACAATTACACCAGCTAAGAGGCAGGATAGGAAGAGGTACAAAACCTGGAACTTGTATTTTAATGTTTAAAAGTCAATTAAGTCAAAACGCAAGAAAAAGAATTCAAATTTTAAAATCTTCAGATGATGGTTTTTTCATTGCTGAGGAAGACATGAAATTACGAGGGTATGGAGATATAATTGGATTTAAACAAAGTGGTATCAAGCTTTTTAAAATAGCTGATCCCATTCACCATGAAGATCTGTTTAAATTAGCAGAGATAAATATTTCCAATTTAAATGATGAAGAACTAAATCATGATAAGTATAAATTCTTGCTCAAACTATTTGATAAAGTTGAGTTGGTAAATGAAGAGGGAATTTCTTCTTAAAGTTAAGCCGCTAAAAACTATATAGATGTACCCGCCGAAACAATAAATCTGGAAGCATCTTCAAAACTCATGTCTAAATAAATTAAATCTTTTTTTGGAACCATAAGTAAGAATCCACTTGTTGGGTTTGGGGTGGTTGGAACAAAAACATTTATTAATTCTTCATTAGTTTTTTCAGAAATTTCACCTTTGTTTTCCTTGGTGGCAAAAGCAACTACCCATATACCTTTTCTGGGGTATTCTAAAATTACGACACTTTTTTTTGAACCTTTTGATTGAGTGAGTGTTTCTGTTAATTGGCCTACCGCTGAGTAAATTGTTCTAAGTACTGGAATTCTTTTTAAGGTATTGTTGAAAATTTCTAAAAATTTTTTTCCTAAAAAAGAGAGAGATATGCTTCCTATTATTGTTATTAGAATTATAGTTATAAGTATTTCAATTCCTGGAATATCAAAAGGCAAATAACTATTAGGGTTAATTTTTTTGGGTAGTAAACTTGATGATATTTTTATTATAAATAAGCTTAAATAAACCGTAATACCAATAGGTATAAGAACAATCGCACCAGTAATAAAATAGTTTCTTAATCTTACAAATATAGATTTTTTAATTTTATTAGGCATTACTGATAGCTAGAATAAATAATAAACACTATTAGTAATATAAAAATTGCAATTAATATTTTATTATTTAGTATCATAATTTAATTATTATATGATTTATAACATAAAGCGAAGAAAATTTATTCAATTATTTACTGGTGGATGTTGTGGTCTAATATTACCTTCTTGTACAACAGTACCAATTACTAAGAGACGCCAGTTATCTATATATCCTGAAGGGTCGATAAATAATTCTGCGAGCAAAGCTTACGAAAATTTTAAAATAAAAAATAAATTAATTATAAAAGATAAGCGACTAACTACAATTAAGGAAATCGGCAGAAGAATAGAATTTGCAGTTTCAAGTTTCTTTTTGAAAGAAGACGGCACAGATCCAACTAGCCATTTTCAATGGGACTACATTTTAGTCGATAATGATAAAGTAAAAAATGCTTGGTGTATGCCTGGTGGAAAAATTGCTATTTATACTGGTATGCTTAAAATAACTCAAAATGACGACGCTTTAGCCGCTGTTATGGGACATGAAATAGCACATGCTGTAGCCAAACATTCTGTTGAGAGAGCTAGCCAAGCGCTAACAGTTAACATCGGTACACAAGTAGCAGATATTTTTTTAGGAGGTGCGATCAACAGAACAAGAAATACTGTAGGACAGGCTAGCGGAATGGATATTTTAAAATTAGGAATCTTTAACCCGTTTGGCAGAAAACAGGAAACGGAAGCCGACTATTTAGGATTAATTTTTTCATCTTTAGCTGGTTATGATATTAGAGAAGCAGCAAAACTTTGGGAAAGGATGTCAGAAAGTAACAAAGGTAAGGAGCCACCTCAATTTTTGAGCACACATCCATCCAGTAAAAATAGAATAATTAATTTAAATAAATGGGTTACAGATGTTATTGTCAAGTACCCACCAATAAAAAGAACTTAATAGTGGTGAGCCCTGATGGACTCGAACCATCGACAGCTTCCTTAAAAGGGAAGTGCTCTACCAACTGAGCTAAGGGCCCTAAAGAAATTTTGTTTTATATTTAAAATTACAATAATTCAAACAAAAAAAAGATTAATTAAAACATATTTATATATTTATCGTAGAAGTTATCAAACTTACCTTTTTTAATAGCTTTTCTAATTTCTAGCATAAATTGTTGATAAAAATTAATATTATGAAGAGAAATCAACATCGAAGCTAAAATTTCATTAGTTTTAATCAAATGGTTTAAATAACTTTTAGAGTACAAGTTTAGGTTTCTAATTGACTCATTTTCATCAAGAGGCGATTTATCATTTATATATTTTGCATTCCTCAGGTTTACTTTACCTTCCCAAGTGAAAGCTAGGCCTGTCCTTCCAGACCTGGTTGGCATTACACAATCAAACATATCAATGCCACTTTTAATTGCACCGAGTATATCAGAAGGTGTACCAACACCCATTAAATATCGTGGCTTGTCTTTTGGCATGTAGCTGACAGTATCATTTAAAATAGTAAACATTTCTTCTTGAGCTTCACCTACTGCTAAACCACCCATTGCATATCCGTCAAAACCAATTTCAACTAATTTTTCTAAACTCTCAACTCTTAATTCTTTGCTTAAACCACCTTGAATTATACCAAATAAGCCTTTACTTTTATCGTTGCCAAATTCAATCTTGCATCTTTTTGCCCAACTTGTGGAAATTTCTATAGCGCTAATGAGCTTATCTTTATTATATGTTAAACTTGGACACTCATCTAAAACCATTAAGATATCAGAGTTAATTGCTTTTTGTATTTGAATGCTTTTTTCAGGACTTAAAACAAATTTTTTTCCATCTATGTGAGAAGAAAAAACTGCACCAATGTTTATGTCAATTTTATTAAGTTTAGCTAAAGACATGATTTGAAAACCACCAGAATCTGTTAAAATAGGTTTTTGCCAATTCATATAATCGTGCAAACCATTAAATTTATTTAAAACCTCAATGCCCGGTCTAATCATTAAGTGATAAGTATTTCCTAAAATAATTTGTGATCCTGTTTTGATCAGATCGTCGGTAAAAAGACTTTTAACAGTACCTAGAGTTCCGACCGGCATAAAGGCTGGTGTATCAATAGATCCTCTAGGGGTTGTGATTTTTCCTAATCTTGCTTTTTTATCTTGAGTTATTAACTCAAAAGAAAATTGCAATTTTTTCATTTAGTTTATTTTTTTGATCTAAGACTAACAATTTTATCTGGATCATCTACCGAACCGTTTGAACCTTCTCCCTTTTTAATTTGATCAATAAGATCCATGCCCTTAGTAACTTTTCCAAATGCAGTGTAGCCCCTATCTAAATGTGGTGCTGTATCAAAAACAATAAAAAATTGACTATTGGCACTATTCGGGTCTGCAGCTCTAGCCATAGACAGAACACCTCTATTGTGTGCTATGTCACTAAACTCTGCGTTTAAATTAGGTAAATCAGATCCACCTGTTCCAGCTAAGCTTAAATTATATTCAGGTGAACTAGAGTTTCCGTATTTAACATCTCCAGTCTGTGCCATAAATCCATCAATTACTCTGTGAAAAACAACTCCGTCATATTTACCTTCGTTAGCTAATGTTTCGAATCTTTTAACATGGTTGGGTGCAATTTTAGGATAAAGTTCAATTTCAACTTCTCCACTTTTTAGTTTTAGTATCATTATGTTCTCCTTAGCTTGTATGTTGTTGATTGTTAAAAACAGAAATGTGAAAAGTAATATTAATTTTTTCATTATATTTTTTCTTTAATTGATTTAATAACAGACTTTGTGACAAATTTGTTTATGTTTCCTTTTAATTTAGCAATTTCTTTAACAAATTTTGAGGAAATTATTTGATTTTCAACGTCAGACATTAAAAATATTGTTTCTATGCTATTGTCTAATTTTTTATTCATTCCAGCTAATTGAAACTCATATTCAAAGTCAGATACCGCTCTTAAACCCCTAATAATAACTGATGCATTGTATTTTTTACATAAGTTAATTGTCAGGGTGTTAAATGGGTAGACTATAATTTTTTTTGAATTTAATTTTAAATCAGTAAAAAGAGATTTCTTTATAATTTTAATTCTTTCTTCAATAGGAAAAAAATAATTTTTATTTTTGGTGTTTGTGGTTGCAACTATTAGCCTGTCACACAACTTCAGTGATTTTTGTATAACATCCGCGTGGCCTAATGTTATTGGATCAAATGTCCCGGGATATATTGCAGTTCTCATATTTTTAATTAATATTATCTTCAATTTTGATAGCAGACACAACTTTTTCTGAACCGCTTAATTTTTTAATGGTGACACCTTGTGTGTTTCTACCGGCAGACCTTATTTCTTTAACCGCACAACGCATGACACTACCTTTATCTGTTGATAAAATTATTTCGTCATTTTCTTCAACAACTAGGGTCGAAGCAACATCACCATTTCTTGGTGAGTTTATTATGCCAATAATTCCTTTGCCACCTCTGTTTGTTACTCGATATTCTAAAAATGATGTACGCTTTCCATATCCATTTTCTGTTATTGATAAAATAAATTTATTTAAACCATTTTTAATTTTTTCATTTTTTTTAATTAATTTAGAATCAATTTTTGGTGAATCTAGTATAGATAATGATATCACTTTATCATTTTCTGAAAGAAGAATTCCTCGTATACCTTTCGAAGATCTTCCTTTAAACAATCTTAATTTTTTTGCCATAAATCTTATGCATTTGCCTTTTTTTGTACTCATCATGATATCTTGGTCATCTCTGCAAATCTTGACACCAACAATTTTGTCATTGGTTTCTAATTTCATAGCTATTTTACCGTTAGCATTTATATTAGAAAAATCATCTAAACTATTTTTTCTTACGTTACCGTTTGCGGTTACAAAAACAATAAAAAGTTTTTTCCATTCATTTTCATTTTCTGGAAGTGGCATTATAGAACTTATAGATTGATGGTTCTTTAATGGTAAAATATTAAACAATGATTTACCTTTAGAACTAGTGCTCCCTTCAGGAATTTTCCAAGCTTTTATTCTAAAAGCTAAACCCTCTGAAGAAAAAAATAAAACAGGTGTATGCGTATTGGCTGTAAAAATTTGCACAACAAAATCTTCGTCTCTTGTTACTATGCTTGATTTACCTACACCTCCCCTTTTTTGTTGCTTCAAGCTCGTGAGTGGGCTTCTCTTGATATAACCTTGATTAGTAATATTGATTACAACTGACTCTTTTTGAATAGTTTCTTCGATGCTATAGTTTAACTCTGCATCAGTAATTTTAGTTCTTCTAGGTACTGCAAATCTAGTTTTAATTTCTAACAATTCTCCACTAATTAATTTGTAAAGTTCTTTTTTGGATCCTAAAATCTTGTTATATCCAGTTATAAGTGCAGAAAGTTTGTTTATCTCAGTTTCAATTTCTCCTATGCCATATGCAGTTAACTTTTGAAGTCTTAGTTCTAGAATAGCATTAACTTGTTCTTCAGACAGCAGGTAGCTAGAAGGGTTTTTCTTCTTTTCTATCAAAATAATTAATTTTACACTTTTTTTAATTTTCCATTTTTTTGATAATAAATTTTTTTTAGCTGAATCTGTATCTTTTGAATTTTTAATTATCTTAATAATTTCGTCAATATTTTCTACAGCTGTAGCTAAACCTATTAAGATGTGTGCTCTTTCTTCTGCTTTTTTTAAATCAAATTTAATTCTTTTAGTTAAAGTTTCCTCTCTAAATTTTACAAACTCTACGATAAATTCTTTAAGATTAAAAATTTTTGGTTTGCTGTCTACAATTGCAAGAGTATTAAAACCAAAAGAACTTTCTATGCTTGTTTGTTTGTATAATTGTCTTCTTATTGTTTCTCCTTCAACGCCTCTTCTTAATTCTACAACAACTCTAATTCCTTCTCTGTTAGATTCATCTCTTATATCGCTTATGCCTTCTATTTTTTTCTCTCTAGCTAGCTGAGCAATTCTTTCAACTAAAACAGATTTATTAACTTGATATGGAATTGATTTAATTATTAAAACTGATCTGTCATTTTTAAGGATTTCTTCTTCGATTTCTCCTCTAATTTTGAACGATCCTCTACCTTTATTATAGCCCTGCTTAATAATATCTGTACCAATAATAACACCTCCAGTTGGAAAATCTGGGCCAGGAATGTGTTTCATTAATTGAGCTACCGTAATATCTTTGTTTGTTATATATGCGTTTGTTGCATCTATCACTTCTCCTAGATTGTGCGGTGGAATACTTGTTGCCATACCAACGGCGATACCTCCAGCACCGTTAACTAAAAGGTTTGGGTATTGTGAAGGTAAAACAACAGGCTCTCTTTCAGTTTCATCGTAGTTGTTTCTGTAGGCTACAGTATTTTTTTCTAGATCTTCGGTTAAATATTGAGAAATTTTTCCTAATTTTGTTTCCGTATAACGCATTGCAGCGGGAGGGTCTCCATCTATAGATCCAAAATTTCCTTGTCCTTCAATCAGAGGAAGACTCATTGAGAACTCTTGAACTAATCTTACAAGTGCATCATAAACGGATTGATCTCCATGCGGATGATACTTACCAATTACATCTCCTACTATTCTTGCAGATTTACGAAATGGTTTAGACCAATCATATCCACCTTTATACATCGCAAAAATTATTCTTCTATGTACAGGCTTAAGGCCATCTCTAACGTCTGGTAAAGCTCTACTTACAATTACACTCATGGCGTAAGAAAGATAAGACGAGCTCATCTCGTCTGAAACTAAAATAGGTTTAAAGGAGTTGTTATTTTGACTAGTTATATTTTCCATATAATTTAGAAAGGAATTTCGTCATCTAAATCATTGTTTGCAGATTGAGTATCATCGTTTGGCAATGCACTTTTATTTTCTGAAACTAAACTTGAATTATCACTTTTGCTCTTTCCGTCCAGCATTGTTAAGCTTGAATTATAACCCTGTAGAACCACTTCCGTAGAATATTTGTCTTGGCCTGAAGACTCGTCTTTCCATTTTCTTGTGGTTAAGGCTCCTTCCACATAAATATTAGCACCTTTTTTTAAATATTGTTGGACTATGCTCACTAGTCCTTCGTTAAAAATAACGACTCTATGCCATTCGGTTTTTTCTTTTTTTTCACCAGTAGATTTATCTTTCCATGATTGGCTGGTAGCAAGACTAAGTCTTGCGACACTTTTACCATTAACCATTTGCTTAATCTCAGGATCAGCTCCTAGTCTTCCGATTAACAGTACTTTATTTAAACTTCCAGCCATAATTCTAGTTGTTAATATGTGATTTACTATTTAATAACAATTAAATTTATATCATATAAACAACTTAATTATAAGATGAATATTAATAAGGTTTAAAAAAATGTTGAAAAAAATCATTATAAAAGGAGCAAAAGAACACAATTTAAAAAACGTTTCGGTAGAGGTCCCGAAAGATAAACTAGTTGTGATTACAGGTCTATCCGGTTCTGGAAAATCTTCTTTAGCTTTTGACACTATTTATGCAGAAGGCCAGAGAAGATACGTTGAAAGTTTGTCCGCATATGCACGTCAATTTTTAGATAAAATGAAGAAGCCCAAAGTTGACCTTATTGAAGGATTAAGTCCCGCTATATCTATAGAACAGAAAAATACATCTAAGAACCCAAGATCTACTGTGGCAACTGTTACTGAAATCTATGACTACATGAGAGTTTTGTATGCTAGAGTTGGCGTACCCTACTCTCCATTCACAGGTAAGCCTATTGTTTCTCAGTCTGTTAGTGAAATGGTGGATAGGGTTAAGGCTCTACCAAAGAGTAATACAATTTATTTACTTGCTCCTATAGTTAGAGGAAGAAAAGGAGAATATAAAAAAGAAATTTTAAATTTTAAAAAAAGAGGTTTCCAAAAAATAAAAGTGGATGGAAAATATTGTGAAATCAGTGAATTTCCAGAATTAAACAAAAAAGTAAAACATGACATTTCAATTATTGTAGACAGAATAGTAATAAATTCTAGCATCGGAAACCGTTTAGCAGATAGTGTAGAAACTGCTTTAAGTATTTCTAACGGCCTTTTGGTCGTTGAGTATGAAGACGAGACGCTACCTAAGAAATTTAGAAAAGTTGAAACAATCACCTTTTCATCAAAATTTTCATGCCCGGAAAGTGGTTTCACTTTAGAAGAAATTGAACCAAGATTATTTTCATTTAATAGTCCATATGGGGCTTGTGAAGAATGCGAAGGTATAGGTCACAATCTAAATGTTGACCCAAATTTAGTTGTACCAGATACAAAAAAAAGTCTTCAAGATGGTGCTGTAGAACCATGGGCAAAATCAACTTCTTTATATTATGCACAAACTTTAGCATCTATTGCAAAACACTATAAATTTTCTTTATCAGATTCATGGAAAAAATTATCAAAAAAAATTCAAGACGTAATACTTTATGGATCAGATGAAGAAGAAATAAAATTTTCTTACGACGATAATTATCAGTCTTATACGACTAAGAAAACGTTCGAGGGAGTAGTGAACAATCTTGAAAGAAGATATTTAGAAACAGATAGTGAGTGGAAAAGAGAAGAGATTTCTCAGTATCAAAGTGAGTCAAATTGTGAAAAATGCAAAGGCCAAAGATTAAAAGAAGAATCTCTATGTGTAAAAATAAATGATCTTAATATTAGCGACGTAACAAAAAAATCTATTGATGACGCAAAAAAGTGGTTTGATAACTTAAATTCTGTTTTAAGTGATCGAGATAAAAAAATAGCCACACACATATTAAAGGAGATAAACGAAAGACTTAATTTTCTGTTAAATGTAGGTCTTAACTACTTAACTTTATCAAGAGAGTCTGGAACTTTATCAGGAGGAGAAGCACAAAGAATTCGTTTAGCTTCACAAATTGGGTCTGGATTGACCGGAGTTTTATATGTTCTTGACGAACCTTCGATTGGGTTACACCAAAGAGATAACAAAAAATTAATCACTGCATTAAAAAAACTTAGAGATCTTGGTAATACAGTTATTGTTGTAGAACATGATACTGAGACAATGGAAAATGCAGATCATATTATAGACATTGGTCCAGAAGCAGGAATACACGGTGGTGAGATAGTCGCTGAAGGAAGCTATAATGATATTGTTAAGAATGAAAAAAGTATAACTGGGAATTATCTATCAGGAAAAAAATATATAGGCTTACCAAGAAAAAGAAGGACAGCAAAAAATGGTAGATTTCTGGAAATACTTGGTGCCACGGGCAATAACTTAAAAAAAGTTGATCTTAAAATTCCAATTGGTGCTTTTACATGTGTTACTGGTGTTTCAGGAAGTGGAAAATCTACCTTGGTTCTTCACACTCTTTTTAATGCTTTAAATTTAATTTTAAACACAACAAAAGCAAAAAAAACACCTAAAGCTTTTAGAAATTACAAAGGTACAGAACTAATAGATAAAATTATTGATATTGATCAATCACCTATAGGGAGAACACCAAGATCGAACCCTGCAACATATACAGGTGCGTTCGGACCAATAAGAGAGTGGTTTGCTTCTCTACCGGAAGCAAAAGCCAGAGGTTATAAAATAGGAAGATTTTCTTTCAACGTTAAAGGTGGCAGGTGTGAAACATGTGAGGGTGATGGTGTTATTACTTATGAAATGCATTTTCTACCAGATGTATTTATACCTTGTGATACATGCAAGGGTACCAGATATAATAGAGAGACCTTAGAGGTTAGGTTTAAAGATAAAAACATTGCTGATGTCTTGGATATGACTGTAGAAGAAGGTTGTATATTTTTTGAAAATATTCAAACAATTAGATCAAAACTAATAACACTAAAACACGTGGGTTTAGGTTATATAAAAATTGGACAACAGGCCACAACCCTTTCGGGTGGTGAAGCTCAAAGAATAAAATTAGCTAAAGAATTATCAAAAAGATCGACAGGAAGGACTCTATACATATTAGACGAACCTACTACTGGTCTTCATGCTCATGACATTAAAAAGCTTTTAGAAATATTACAGGCATTTGTAAACACAGGTAATACGGTGGTTGTAATTGAACATAATTTAGATGTAATCAAAACAGCTGATTGGGTAGTTGATATGGGACCGGAAGGTGGTGTAGAGGGAGGTGAAATAATAGCAGAGGGAACTCCAGAAAAAGTTTCGGAAACAAAGGGAAGTTACACAGGTCAATTTTTAAAAGATATTTTGTTCAAAGATACGATGAAAAAAACTGCATAGTTAATTATTTTATGTTATAAGAGAATCATGGGAAATATATTACAATCATTATCTAAAACTATACACGCTTCGATTATTTTGACGATTCTACTTTTCTTTAGCTTACATTTTTTTGGTGATGGTTTCGCATTTGATAGAATTTTCTGGAGCTGGCTCTTCAGGTATCTGCATGTTATTGCTGGTATTATGTGGGTTGGATTACTTTGGTATTTAAATTTTGTTCAAATTCCCTCAATGCCAAAAATTCCAGACGAACAAAAACCTGCTATATCAAAAATTATAGCACCAGCAGTTTTATTTTGGTTTAGATGGGCTGCTTTAGCGACTATAATTACAGGTTTAATTGTAGCTACATTAAATGGTTATGTTCATCAAGCAATGACGCTTGGAATTGGTAGTGGTTTTGGTAAAAATTCTGCAATTGGGATTGGGATGTGGCTTGGAATAATAATGGCTTACAATGTTTGGTTTGTTATTTGGCCTAATCAGAAAAAAGCGCTTGGGATGATAGAGTGTACACCTGAAGAAAAAGCAAAATCTGCAAGAACTGCAATGTTGTTTTCAAGAACTAACACGTTACTGTCGCTACCTATGCTACTTTCAATGGTAGCAGCTCAAAATCTTTATTAAAAGATTATATATCATCATCTTTTAAAAGTGTTTTTTGAGTTACCTTAAAATAATTAAGAACAGGACTTGCAACAAAGATTGAGGAATAAGTTCCTATTATAACACCTAATATCATTGCAAAAGAAAAACCTTTTAAAATTTCACCTCCTAAAATAAATATTGAAAATAAAGCTAGTAATGTAGTCAAAGAAGTAATTATCGTTCTAGATAAAGTTTCATTTACTGATATATCTGCAATTTCATTAGTTTTAATTTTAGAATACTTTAAAAGATTTTCTCTAATACGATCAAATATGACAACAGTATCATTCATTGAATAACCTACTATTGTTAAAACCGCTGCAACTATAGAAAGATTAACCTCGAAGGAAAAGATAGAAAAAATACCAAGCGTTATAATAATGTCGTGTACAAGAGCAATAATAGCACCTAAACTAAATTGCCATTCAAATCGAATCCAAATATAAAACAACATGGCGCTTAATGCGAGAGCTATAGCTGTAAGCCCTTGTTTAAGTAACTCACTACTAACTTTTGGTCCAACACTTTCAACTCTTCTAAAGTTTACGTCTGATCCAATTTTTTGAGAAATAATATTTTTTAATTCAGATATAAATTTTTTATTTTCATTAGCATTTTTTTCAAATTTAATTAAAAAATCACCTTCTTTACCAAACTGTTTAACATTTACATCACCTAGTTCCTGTATATTTAGCGCACTTCTTATGTCTTGAATTTGAATATTTTTATTTTCAATTCTAATTTCTAACAAAGTACCACCTTTAAAATCAACACCATAATTAAGCCCCTTAAGGAAAAGAAATAAAATACTAACAAGCACAGCTATTAATGAAAGAATATTAGCAGTTTTAAAATATGTAGAAAAATTAATTTTATTATTCATTACAATTTAAAATATTTTCCTTCCTTATCCTTTAAAATAATAAATGAGGTTAAGTGTCTAGCAATAAAATAAGCTGAGAAAAGTGTTGTTATTATTCCCACACCAAGCGTAATAGCAAAACCCTTAATTGGACCTGATCCAAAAATAAATAAAATAAATGCAGCTATTAGTGTTGTGACATTTGCATCAATAACAGTAATTTTAGCTTTATTATAGCCAGTATCAAACGCATGTATAATTGATTTTTCTGTTTTCAATTCTTCTTTGATTCTTTCATAAATCAAAACATTTGAGTCAACGGCCATACCAACAGTTAAGATAATACCAGCAATACCAGGTAGAGTTAATGTTGCCTCAAGTATGGTTAAAATTCCAACCATCATAAACAAATTTGCAATAAGTGAAATGTTAGAGACCAGGCCAAAGATTCTATATTTAATAAACATAAAAATAATAACTAATATAAAGCCGACAAGAAGTGAGAATATTCCTGCATCTATTGAGTCTTTGCCTAAGTCCGGACCAACAGTTCTTTCTTCAACAATATTGATTGGAGCTGGCAAAGCACCTGATCTAAGTAATAATGCTAGATCTGTAGCTTCTTGGAATGAAAAACCACCTGAAATAGTGCCTGTTCCAGCTGTAATAGGTTCACGTATATTAGGAGCACTAATTACAAAATTATCCAGTACGATAGCAAGTCTACGACCAACATTCTCTGTGGTAATTTTTCCAAACTTTTGGGCTCCTTGTCTATCTAAAGTAAAACGTACAAGTGGTTGATTAGATTGATTGTCAAATTGAGGTTGAGCATCTATTAAATTATCGCCACTAACAACAATACGTTTGCTTACCGCAAGTTCTTCGTTGTTTTCTGTTAAAAATAATTTTTCAGAACCAAATCCATCATCTGTTGAGACTAATCTAAAAGTTAATTGAGCTGTTTTTCCAAGAAGTTCTTTAACTCTAGCCGGATTATCTATTCCCGGTAACTCAACTAAAATTCTTTTATCACCTCTTTGAAGAATAGTTGGTTCTTTTGTTCCCACTTCATCAATACGTCTTCTAATTATTTCTATAGATTGTTTTAAAGCTGCATTGTTTAAATTAACAATACCAAAATTAGAAAATTGTATGAAAGCTTTATCTTGTGTAAACACTAAATCTAATTCAAATTTATTATATTCAGAAATAAAATTATTAACTAAATTATCTTGTTTTTTAAAAAAAAGATTTTTAAACTTATTTTGTTTTTCTCTATCAATAGTTAAAGAAATGTTATCTGGTGATATTATAAAATCTTTAAAATTTATTTCATTTTTATTTAATAACTTTTTTATTGGGATAACTTTAGTCTGTAGTTTTTGATTAAGTAAAGGTTGCGTATCAATTTCTAAAAGAATATACGAGCCACCTTGAAGGTCTAAGCCTAAATTAACTTTTTTATTGATTAGATTATTGTTTTTGAAATTTAAAGAAGCAAAAAATATAGCTGATACTAAAATTAGATATATAAATAAAACTTTAGTTTTTGTAAAGCTAAGCACAAAAAAAAATTATTTAGCTTCTGTTTTTTTTAACAAACTTGTAATTGTAGATTTTATAATTTGTACCTTGACGTTGTCACATAACATAACTTCAACTCTGTCATCTTCCATAACTCTGTCTACAATTCCGATTATACCACCTGATGTAATAATTTCATCACCACGTTTAAGACCCGCTACCATTGCCAGGTGATCTTTTGCTCTTTTTTGTTGAGGTCTAATTAAAAAAAAGTAGAAAATTACAAAGATTAAAATTAGGGGTATAAATTGTGCAATTCCTTGTCCATTCATAATAAAAGATTAATTATAATATCTAGAATATTATAACAAGAACATAATTAAAAAAGTTCTATATTTTTTCTAGATTGTTCATGTATTTTCTCAATACTGACGGTACTGATACACTACCATCTTCATTTTGATAGTTTTCAATCAGGGATATCATCAATCTGCCAACCGCTAATGCTGAGCCATTTAAAGTTGATACAAAATCTGTTCCACTAGAAAATTTATATTTTGCATTCATCCTTTTTGCTTGAAATGTTCCACAAGATGAACAGCTTGATATCTCTCTGTACTTATTTTCAGAGGGAATCCAAGCTTCTATATCAAAGGTTTTTTCTGCACTAAACCCCATATCACCCGAGCTTAAAAGAATAACTTGATATGGAATCTCTAAAAGTTTTAAAATTTCTTCAGCGCAATTAAGCATTCTACTTAATTCTGTTAAAGAATTTGAAGGTTCAACTATACTAACTAATTCTACCTTATAAAATTGATGTTGTCTCATCAAGCCTTTTGTGTCTTTCCCGTAGCTGCCCGCTTCTTTTCTAAAACATGGAGTAGAAGCAACATATCTTAATGGTAGACTGTTGACGTCTACGACAGAATCTCTAACCAAGTTTGTTAGAACTACTTCTGCTGTTGGTATGAGAAATTTTCTTTCTTCATTTTTAGTTAATTGGATCTCAAATTGATCTTCTTCAAATTTAGGTAATTGACCTGTTCCAAACATAACATTTTCATTAACAAGAAGTGGAGGGGAAATTTCCTTGTAAGAAAACTTATTAATATGAATATCAAGCATGAAATTAATTAAAGCTCTTTCTAGTAATGCGAAATGTGAACTTAAAATTACAAAACGGGAGCCAGAAAGCTTAGAAGAGGTTTTAAAATCAACTTGACTATTTTTTTCACCAATTTCTATATGTGTCTTGATTGGAAAGCTAAATTTTTTTATATTTCCATTCTGCTTGATTGTTTCGTTAGATTTTTCATCCACCCCTACAGGAACATCGTTTCTTGCAATATTTGGTATATTGGAAAGAATTACAAAAATTTTATTTTTTAAAATATTTTGTTTTTTTAGAATCTCTTCTATTTCACTAGATAATTTTTTTGATATTTCAAAATTTGTTGTGTCTTTTGATTTGGATATTAATTTTTTTTCTTGTTCTTTTTTTTCTTTTTGATGAATTAAATCTCTATTAACTTTATCAAGAGCAATTAAATTATCAAAATCGACTATACTATTTCTTTCAGATATTTTTTTTTTAAAAAAATCTAAATCTTTTCTGATTTCCTTAATATTATGCATCTTTTTTTTCTATAAATTTAACTGTAATAATTGATAATTCATACAATAATAACAAAGGAAGTGCCAAGCCAATTTGAGTAATAGGATCTGGAGGGGTTAAAATTGCAGCCATTGCAAAAATAATTACAACAAAATATTTTCTTCTTTGTCGTAAATATTCTGAATCGATAATACCTATTCTAGCTAAAAGACTTAAAATTACCGGTAACTGAAAACTAACACCAAATGCAAAGATTAATCTCATTATTAAAGATAAGTACTCATTAACTTTTGCCTCTAATTGTATTGCTATAACACCTGGTCCGGCAACTGATTCAAAACCCAAAAAAAACTTTATGGCTAAGGGCATTATTAGGTAATAAACAATACATCCACCTAAAATAAAAAGAGCAGGAGTAGCAATTAAATAAGGTAATAAAGCTTTTTTTTCATTTTTGTATAGACCAGGAGCAATGAACTTCCATAATTGGGTTAAGAAAAAAGGACTAGAAATAAAAAATGCTGCAAAAAAAGCAACTTTTAAATAAGTCAAAAATGCCTCGTGTAGCGCTGTAAAAATTAATCTTCTGTCTAAATCTTCAGACAACACAGCATCGGCATAGGGCTGGACTAGAAAACGATAAATTTCTGTAGAAAATATATAACTTACAATGAATAAAAAAAATAAAAAAACAAATGATTTTACAAGTCTGGATCTAAGTTCAGTTAAGTGTCCTACAAAACTTCCAGAATTATTATTTTGATTGCTTTTTTTTGGCATTTATATCTTTATTTGCTTTAGTGCTAGAATTTTTATTTATATCTGCCTCAAAATTAGTAATTTCATTTATATTTGATTGAACATCTGAAAAGTATTTTTTAATTATTCTAATCCAAGTACCCAATTTTTTTAAAACTATTGGGAAGTCTTTTGGTCCAATAATTAAAATAGCTACAATTACTATGATTAATAGTTCTAACCATCCTATTTGTGGCATTAAAATTAATTTTTGTTAGAGTTTTCTTCGTCGTCTGCTTTATCTACTATGTCACTAGGTGTTTCATCAGACAGACCTTTTTTAAAACTTTTTATTCCTTTAGCAACATCACCCATTAAAGAAGAAATTTTTCCACGTCCAAATAAAAGGACCACTAATACAACTACAATTGCTATTTGCCAAAATCCAGGAAACATAAGGCTATTATATACATAAATTTATAATAAATAAATATATTAAATTAATCAGAATTAGGCGTTTCATCTATTACTTTTTCAATATTTGAGTAAATATCTTCCTTTTTATTTTGAGCCTGTTCTTTGTAAAATTTTCCAGTTCCAAAAATTGAAGCGTCGATAGTATTGGTATCAATTAATCCTGCCGAGCTAAGCTCGTCAACCGTAGGTAAATCTGTTAATTTTTGTATATTGAAATGGTTTAAGAAATTTTCTGTTGTGGCGTACTGAATGGGTTTCCCAATTACATCTTTTCTACCTGCGGGTCTCACCCAATCGAGCTCAAGCAATATTTCAATTGTATTAGTTCCAAAAGCAACACCACGTATCTCTTCTACTTCAGATCTCGTGACAGGCTGGTGATAAACTATTATTGCTAAAGTTTCTAACGTAGCTTTTGATAGTTTTTTTTCAGTAGATTTTTGCAATGACATCAAATTTACTAAGTCATTTGAGGTTCTAAATGACCACTTTTCTTTAATACAAACTAAATTTATTCCTCTATTAGAATAGTCAGATTGAAGTTTTTCTAAAATTTTTTTAATATTAGTAATGTTTTGAATTCTTTTTTCAATTGTTTCGATGTCAAGAGGTTCAGAAGCAGAAAATAAAATAGCCTCAACTTGTCTTTCAAGCTTATTTAGGCTTTTAGGAAATTTAACGATATTATTTGTTTTTTTTACAATTTTCTTCATTTAATTTATCTTTTTGATCAAAATTTTTTCAAAATATTTTTTCTGCATTATACTTACAGCTCCTTGCTTTGTTAGTTCTAAACTTGCAGAAAATATACCTGCTATTCCACTTTTTTTGAGTTTTTTGTTGATGAAAAAATCTTTAGGGATTAGCTCTTCAATATCTTTCC
>Ga0307986_10000329_pt1 | contig 35082 bp, 37 predicted proteins | sample EllFjometageno82_FD_203170 | JGI IMG/M metagenome (GOLD analysis project Ga0307986, IMG submission 203170) | Marine microbial communities from Ellis Fjord, Antarctic Ocean - #82 | ecosystem: Environmental > Aquatic > Marine > Unclassified | place: Southern Ocean | collected 2014-10-09 | reverse complement strand
GGTTTAATTGTTCTTTTTTTAGTTTTCTTAAATCCGCTGGATAGTTAATTGTTTCTAATAATTTACTCATTAAAAATTTCTTTCTAAAATAAACTCTACTGTATTAATTAAATTATCCGCTTTTTTTCCATGTTTTGAGAGTTTACTCAATATGTTTTTCTTCAGTTTGCTAGCGTATGAGTAGGCTTTTTCATATCCTATCAAGGATACTAGAGTTGATTTCCCCTTTTTATGATCTTTCTTAATAGATTTACCTGCAAGTTTTTTTGATCCATTGATGTCAATAAAATCATCAGCAAATTGAAATAATAAACCAATATCCTCACCTAGCTTACTTAAAGATTTAAGCTCTTTATTATTTTTTTTTGCAATAACTCCCGCAGCATAGCAACAAAAGTTAAATAACTTTCCAGTTTTTTTTCTTTGCATATCTAAAATATCTGTCAAACTTTTTTTTTTCTTTTCAAAATTTAAATCAAGATATTGACCACCTGCTATACCGATATGACCTGAGCAATATGCTAAACTTTTGACAAGTTCCACTTTTGCTTTATTTTCAATCTTATAATTTTTATCTGCAATCATTTCAAAGGCTAGTGTTAATAAAGAGTTGCCGGCTAAAATTGCAGTAGATTCTCCAAATTTAATATGAGTTGCAGGTTTGCTTCTTCTAATTTTATCATCATCCATGCAAGGAAGGTCGTCATGGATTAGAGAATAAGAGTGAATGCATTCAACTGCCGCACATATATTTAAAAGTTTTACTGCGTTTATGTTAAACAGCCTTCCGGCGCCCAAAACTACAGAGGATCGAATTTTTTTCCCACCAGATAGAGATCCATATTTCATTGGTGGAACCAAATCTGAAAAAACTTGTTTATCTAAATATTTTTTAAGAAAAATATCTGTTTTTTTAGCATTTTCATTTAATATTTTTTTTATCATAGTTTATTTTTTTATCATCTTTTCCGATAGTGGAAATTTCTTTACTACGTTTTTTGAATAATAAATCTATTTTTCTATTTAGACTTAAAAGATATGCGTATTCATTCATTGACTCAGGCAAGTTGGCATCTTTGCTTTCTAATTTTTCAAGAATTCGATTAATTTCCTCTTTAATCTCTTTTATTGATTTACTTTTAGCTTCGTCTGGAATATTTTCAGTTTTCATTAAAAGTATAATAATTACATTATGAGAAATATCTATTCAAATATTTTTAAAGTTAACAATAAAAACTTATCTAAAGCTGTGGACTATCTCAAAAAAAAACAATTAATTGGCGTTCCAACAGAAACTGTCTATGGTTTAGCTGGAAATGCTTATTCTAAACAAGCTATCAAGAAAATTTATTTTTTAAAAAAAAGACCCTTAAAAAATCCACTGATTATTCACTATCTGGGTCTAGATCAACTAAAGAATGATGTAGAGTTAAATAGTGATTTTTATAAATTATACAAAAAATTTTGTCCTGGACCTATTACCTTTGTTCTCAAAAAAAGAAAAAAATCTTTATTGCCTAGTATAGCTACAGCAAACTTAAAAACTGTTGCGGTTAGAATACCTGGAAACAAAAATATAAGGAATATATTAAAATTCTTAAACTTTCCTTTGGCAATACCAAGTGCAAATAAATCAACTCAAGTAAGCCCTGTTTCAGCTGGAGATGTTGTTAGTGAGTTTGGTGCTTCTTTAAAATTTATTTTAGATGGTGGTAGTTGTCTGATTGGACTTGAATCTACAGTTGTAGATTTAACTTCTAAAGCAAGGATATTAAGACCTGGATTAATTAATCCATCGGATATTTCAAAAATACTAAACAAAAAAATAATTATATATAAAGGACATAAAGCTATTAAAGCACCGGGTATGTCAAAAAAACATTATTCCCCTGGAATTCCAATTCGATTAAATCAAAAAAAAGCTAAAGATAATGAAGCCTTTATTGTTTTTGGTAAAAATTATAAAAAAGCTAAAAATATATTTAACCTGAGTAATAAATCAAATCTTAACGAAGCAGCTAGAAATTTATATAAAACATTAAGATTAATTAAGAAGAAAAACTATAAAATGATTTGTGTATCTTCAATCCCTCATACTGGCATTGGTCTTGCGATAAATGATAGGCTAAGCAGAGCAGCCAAGTAAACCTATGAATATTAATGTAAAAAATTTAAGTAAAAAATTTAATAACTATATTGCAGTTAATAATATTAGTTTTAACTTAGATAAAAATAAAACTTTGGGCCTTTTAGGTCCTAATGGTTGTGGCAAAACTACTTCCATAGGTATGATGCTTGGCTTGATCACTCCATCAAGTGGAGAAGTTTTAATAAACGGTCAGAATGTTAATAATGTTAATCGTGATGATCTTTTAAGTAAAATGAATTTTGCATCTCCGTATATTGAATTGCCAAAAAAGTTAACAGTAAAACAAAACTTAGAAGTTTATGGCAGGCTCTATGGTGTTAAAAATTTAAGAGATAGAATTTTAGAGATATCACATGATTTAAATTTAAATAATTTTTTAGATAAAAAAACAGGTGAATTATCTTCTGGTCAAAAAAATAGGGTTTCTTTGGCTAAATCATTAATAAATAAGCCTGAGATTTTATTTTTAGATGAGCCAACAGCTAGTCTGGATCCTGATATTGGTGACTTTGTGAGAAATTATATAGAAGATTACAAATCAAAAAATAATGTAACTATTCTACTAGCCTCTCACAACATGAAAGAAGTCGAGAGACTGTGCGACGCTGTAGTTATGATGAAAAAAGGTGAAATTGTAGATCGAGGTACATGCAAAGATCTAATTAACAGGCATGGTAGAGACAATCTCGAAGATACATTCTTGAAAATAGCAAGGAGTGGCAATGAGATGGCATAAAATTTACGGTTTAAGTTTGAGACATATTTATTTAATAAAAAGTTCTTTTCCAAGAATTTTAGATTTGATTTATTGGCCATCTGTTCAGGTTTTTTTATGGGGATTCATTTCTAAATTTTTCACTGTAAGTTCGACTTACTATAATAATACCGTGGGTATTATTCTTACCGCAGCTATTCTTTACGATTTTTTATTTAGATCAAGTATTAGTTACAATATGATGTTTCTAGAGGAGATTTGGAGTAGGAATTTTACAAATTTATTTATAGCTCCAATCAAGATTAGTGAAATTATTGCAGCTTTAACAATGACAGCTATAATAAGAACGTTAATTGGTCTCGTGCCTGCTGTGCTGTTAGCGATTCCTTTATTTGGTGTTTCTATATTTAAATTGGGTATTCCTTTGATTTTTCTTCTTATAGCTCTCTATATCTTCGGTGTTAGCTTGGGCTTACTTGTTACGGCAGGTCTTTTAAGATTTGGTCCATCTTTTGAAAACATTGCCTGGGCTAGTTTATTTTTTTTAGCACCTTTAGGGTGTATTTATTATCCAATAGAAATATTGCCAAGTTCTCTGCAATTAGTAGCTAAAATGCTACCACTGGTTCATATTTTTGAAGAAATGAGAAATATATTGATAAACAATACAGTAAATAATTTACAAATCTTCAAAAGTATCGTGATCTCTTTCATTTATTTCTCCCTTAGTGTATTTGTTTTTTACCTAGCTTATTATGGTGCAAAAATGAGAGGTACACTAATAAATATTGGAGAGTAACTATGCATAACGCATTGAACAAAATAAAAAACAAGTTAAGAATTAGAAATTATGCTTAAAAAAATTTTATTTAAGTTATCAAAAAGTATTGTAAAATTGCTTCTGCCTTGCTTTTCGTCACTTTTTATAAAACTAAAAGTGAACAAAAGAATAGTTAATTACCTGAGCGATAGGAGTTTTTCAGCTAATAATTATTATAATTTTTCGGATATAATTAAAAAAAGATTAAATAATGAAAAAATTTTAGCATTAGATATAGGTGCGCAAGGTGGTTTTAATTCTGACAATTTTTTTCCTACAAAATATAATAAATTTTTTGAGCCTATTTTAGTTGAGCCAATAAAAAAAGAGGCTGAGAAACTAAAGGCACAGAATAAATACGTAATAGACCAAGGAATATGGAGCTCACAAGCAATAAAAAATATTTACATTTTAGGAAATCGACTGGGAAGCTCTTCGATGTATAAACCTGATTCAAGTTATTTCGATATTCACAAAATAAATAAAAAAGATTTTAAGAATTACGATGTTACTGAAACTATTCAAATAGATTGTGACAGTCTAAACTCCTCTTTAAAAAATTTAAAAATAGATAAACTTGACTATTTAAAAATTGACACTCAAGGAGCTGAACTTGAAATATTAAAAGGGATCGGTACCTACAGACCATTGCTAATAAAAATAGAAGCTCATATATTTTCTATGTACAAAGAAGTGCCAGGTTGGAATGAATTATTAGACCATCTTCATAAGCTAAATTACATAGTCATTGATTGGAAAGGTATAGGATCACATAACACTAGAATACCTGCTGAAATGGACATGATATTTATTCCAAATTTTAGAAATAAAGAAGGGAAAAGTCTTATTTCTTCTAATGAAAATAAATTTATAAGTCTGATGCTTATATTCGGTCAAATAAATTTATTAAAAATAATTTCCAATCAATGTAAATTTAGTTCTTCAGGTGAGTTAAATAGTTTTGAAGATCGCTTTTTTAATTAATGAAAATATATGATTGCTTTCAATATTTTAATGAAGACCACGTTGTTAATCTGCGTTTAAATATACTGAATGAACATGTAGATTTTTTTGTAATATCTGAATCAACGAAGTCTCACCAGGGTAAAAATAAGAAACTTAATTTTAATATAAATAATTTTTCAAAATTTAAAAATAAAATTAAATATATTGTTGCAGACTATAAGGAGGATATAGGTTTTAAAGAACATAAAGGTGGAGAATCTCTAATTGAACAACATCAAAGAAATTCTTTAATTAATGGTATTAAAGATGCTGATTCAGATGATCTTATTATTTTATCGGACTCTGATGAGATTCCTGACTTAACTAAATTAAATCAAATTAAAATTAAATCTAAATTTATAGCATTTTCACAAATGATGTTTATGTACAAATTAAACTTGCAAAATTTAAGCGAAAATAACTGGATTGGTTCCAAAATTACTTTAAAAAAAAATATCACAACTATGCAAGCACTGAGAAACTTAAAGTTTAAAAAGTATCCATTTTGGCGAATAGATAAAAAAAATCTCCAAATAATTCAAGGTGGTTGGCATTTTTCTTTCTTACAAACTCCTAGCGATATAAAGAGTAAAATAAAATCTTTTTCACATGGTGAATTTAATACTGAAGACAACATAGATGAAGTTAAAATTAAAGAAAAAATTGAAAAAGGTGTAGATATTTTTAACAGAGGCCTTCAGTTAAAAAAAATAGAGATAGACCTTATGTATCCAAGTTTTATTTTAAAAAATAAAGATAAATTAAAAGACTGGATTGTGTAAAATTGGTGCGCCAAGTAGGATTCGAACCTACAACCCCTTGATTCGAAATCAAGTATTCTATCCAGTTGAACTATCGGCGCTTTATTAATATGACCATCATATAGGATATTCTATTAGGAATCATTTGAAAATTTTTAACTATAACTGTTAATTGATAATGAGCTGTAATTAGAGTTTGTCTAACAATTTAAATGTGTCTTTATAACTGTGATTATTAGGATTCTGCCTAATTAAAAGCATTTTTCTAAAAAAACTTTAGGATTAGAACATTGAAACAGAACCGCTATTGAGTGACCTGTTTTTAACACGTATAATGTAAATCTAAATTAAAATGTTAAATAACCTAACAAAATTTCCAATTAAAGAAGAAGATTCTGGAATTCGCCTAGATGTGATTCTTACAAAATTAATACCTGATTCAACAAGATCTAATTTAAAAAAGATTATTGAACTCAAACAAGTCAAGATCAATAATTCTATTGAAGAATCTCCATCTAGAAAACTAAAAACTGACGATGTTGTTGAGGTAAATTTAATAACTACGGGAGAAGTAAAAATTTTACCTACAAAAATTAAATTAGATATTGTTCATGAAGACAAAGATATTTTAATTATAAATAAACCTGCGGGCATGGTTGTTCATCCTGGAGCTGGAAATTATACAGAGACACTAGTTAATGCTTTAGTTTATAAATATAAAAATAACCTTTCGGATATCAATGGAACTACTAGACCTGGCATAGTACATAGAATTGACAAAGAGACGAGTGGGCTTTTAGTGGTAGCTAAAAATAATAAAGCTCATTCTAGTTTAGGAAAACAATTTAGCGACCATACAATTACAAGAACCTACCAAGCATTAGCTTGGGGTGTTTTAAGACCTTTAAGTGGTAGAATCGAAACTCTAATTGGAAGAAGTAGAAAAAATAGACAATTAATGTCTGTAACTGAAATAACTGGAAAAAAATCAATAACAAACTACACGACATTAAAAATATTTAATATAAAAGATATTCCTAAAATAAGTTTTTTAGAATGTAAGCTAGAAACTGGTAGAACGCATCAAATTAGAGTACACATGGCTTATAAAGGTAACTCTCTGCTAGGAGATCAACAATATGGAAAAAAAAACCTTAAGTTTAAAAAAATAAATGAAGACTTTGAAGATAAGTTAAAGGTGTTAAATAGACAAGCTTTACACGCTAAAAGTTTAGGCTTTGTTCACCCTGAAAGTAAAAAGCTTATAAATTTTGAGTCAAAACTTCCCAAAGATTTTAGAAAAATATTAGATTTATTGAATAAATTAAGTCATTGAAGGGACAAATTGTAGTTTATAAATATTAAATAATGAACAAGGATAAAAAAATAACTAATCTACCTTCACCTTCTATCGGAGGTTTATCGATTTATTTAGGGCAAATAAAAAAATTTCCAATGCTTGACGCAGAGGAAGAGTACCTATTAGCAAAAAATTGGAGGGAGAGAGGAAACTTAAAAGCGGCTCATAAATTAGTTACTAGTCATTTAAGATTAGTTGCTAAAATTGCTATGGGTTATAGAGGATATGGACTACCTGTTAACGAATTAATATCTGAAGGTAATATCGGATTGATGCAAGCTGTTAAAAAATTTGATCCTGAAAAAGGTTTTAGGCTAGCAACATATGCAATGTGGTGGATTAAAGCCTCTATACAAGAATACGTACTAAAATCTTGGAGTTTAGTTAAAATGGGAACAACAACTGCTCAAAAGAAGCTTTTCTTCAATTTAAAAAAACTAAAAAATCAAATCGCACCTAATCAAGAAGGTGATTTAAGAAATGAACACGTCGAAGAAATATCAAAAAGATTAGATGTAAGTTCTCATGAAGTAGTTAATATGAATCGGAGGCTAATGGGGCATGAAAAGTCACTTAATGATCCTATTAAAGCTGGAGAAACAGATGAATGGCAGGATTGGCTAGTCGACGACCATTTAGATCAAGAGTTAATTGTGTCACAAAAACAAGAGTATGATGATAAAAAAGAATTACTAACTCAAGCTATGACCATTTTAAATGAAAGAGAGAAAGAAATTCTAAAAGAAAGAAGACTCTCAGAGAATCCTAAAACTCTGGAAGAACTTAGTCAAAAATATAAAATTAGTCGCGAAAGGATAAGACAGATAGAAACGAAAGCTTTTGAAAAACTTCAAAAGTCTATGATCAATTCTTCTAAATCTAAAAACTTGCTCTCAGCAAATCAAAAACCTTTGCTGTAACTAAAAAGTAGTTAGGAACTAAATGGATCTTCAATTAGAATAGTGTCTTCTCGTTCTGGACTTGTAGATATGCTTGAAATTTTAGCTCCTATAAAATCCTCTAAAGCATGTATATAATTTTTTGCTTTTTCTGGAAGCTCTTCCATGTTTCTCACGCCTTTTGTAGATGTTTTCCATCCTGGAAATACTTTATAGATAGGCTTGATATTAAACTGATCTTCAGATGCAGCGGGTAAATAGCTCATTTTTTCTCCATTAAGCTCATATTCAATACACATTTTAATTTCTTCTAATTCATCTAGTACATCTAATTTTGTTAGAGCTATCCCTGTTATGCCTGCAACTTTAATAGTCTGTCGAACTAGCACGCCATCAAACCATCCGCATCTTCTTTTTCTAGCTGTAACAGTTCCAAACTCTTTTCCTCTTACTCCTAGTTTCTCGCCAATTTTATCTTGCAATTCTGTTGGAAAAGGTCCGCTTCCAACTCTTGTAGTATATGCTTTAGTGATTCCTAAAACATAATTAATAGTATCTGGTCCACAACCCGTGCCTGTTGCTGCCATTGATGGAACGGTATTCGATGAAGTCACAAAAGGATAAGTTCCATGATCAACATCTAGCAAAATACCTTGCGCGCCTTCAAATAATATTTTTTTATTTTTCTTTTTGTACTCATCTAGTTTGAGCCATACCGGCTGCGCAAATTTTAATATTTTTGGAGCAATTTTTAATAGTTCTTCTTTTAGGTCATTTTTTTTATAAACTTTTTTCTTAAGTCCTTTTCTAATTGCGTTATGATGGAGTAAAACATTTTCTAAACGTGTATCCAAATTGCTTTCAGATCTTAAATCCATTACACGAATTGAACGTCTGCCAACTTTATCCTCGTAACATGGCCCAATGCCCCTACGTGTTGTGCCAATTTTTTTTTTTCCTGCAGCGTCCTCTCTAATTTCATCCATCTCTCTGTGAAAAGGCAGGATGAGAGATGCAGATTCTGAGATCATAAAATTATTAGGTGTAACTTCTACACCTTGTTTTTTTATATCTTTAATTTCATCTAATAAAGCCCAGGGATCGATAACAACGCCATTACCTAAAATAGAAATTTTATCTTTTCTAACTATTCCAGATGGCAATAGTCTTAATTTAAAAACTTTTCCATTGATAACTAGAGTGTGCCCAGCGTTATGTCCGCCTTGAAATCTTACGACAATTTCAGCTTGTTCAGATAGCCAATCAACAATCTTTCCTTTTCCTTCATCTCCCCACTGAGAGCCTACTACTACTATGTTTTTCATTATTTGAACTTTTTATTAATAGTTATCGAATTTAAATGATTAATGGGACCATGCCCTTCACCAAAATTAGGGCTGGATCTTATTGACTCATTAACATATTTAATTCCAAGCTCACAGGACTTGTTTAATAGTTTTCCACATGAAAAAAATGTAGTGATAGCACTAGATAAGGTGCAGCCTGTACCGTGTGTATTGTCAGTTTTAATCCTTTTATTCAAAAAAAACCTAGTTTCTTTTTTATTTATAAAAATATCTTTTACAACGTCAGATTTAAGGTGACCTCCTTTTATAAGCACATTTTTAGCGCCCATTGATAATAAAAAATTGGCTGCCTTAATCATGTCTTGTGTGCTCTTAATTGTTAAACCAGTTATAATTTCTGCTTCAGGAATGTTTGGTGTAATTAAAGATACTTTTTTTATCAATTTTTTTTTTAAAATATCTATTGCTTTATTGTCAATTAATCTAGCCCCACCTTTTGCGATCATCACAGGATCTAAAATAATCTTAGACACTTTTATATATTTTAAGGAGTTAATTACTGACTTAATAACGTTCTCAGAGTGAAGCATACCAATTTTAATTGCATCTGGTTTTATGTCTCTACAAGTAAATAATATTTGTTTAGATATTTCTTTCGGTTCGATAGCTACTATTGACTTAACACCTGTAGTATTTTGTGCTGTTACTGCCGTTATAGCTGTCATTGCATAAGAACCAAGAGATGTGACAGTTTTTATATCTGCTTGTACGCCAGCACCGCCAGAAGAGTCTGAGCCCGCGATTATTAATATTATAGATTTAGGTTTCAATTTAATAAATAGTTTTTTTAATTATTAAGATGCATTTTTTTAACAAATTTTTATTATATGACTCACCCATTATTCTAATTTTAGGTTCCGTACCTGATTTTCTCACTAACAATCTTCCCTGACCTTTAATAAGTTTATTTGCAAGACTAATAGCTTCTTTGATTTTTCTTTGATTAAGAATGTTTTTATCCTTCACTGTAATATTTTCTAAAACTTGCGGAACTGACTTGAAGACATTAAAAACTTTACTTGCTTTCTTTCCTTTTCTTAAGGAGAATAATATTTCTAACGCAACCAACAGACCATCTCCTGTTGTTGCAAATTTACCTAAAATGATATGACCAGATTGTTCTCCACCCAAATTATACTTATTTTTTTTCATTTTTTCTTTAACATAACGGTCTCCAACATTAGCTCTAATAAATTTTATTTTTTCGGATTTAAAAAACTGTTCTAAGCCATAATTTGACATTAGAGTTCCGACTACTCCTCCGATTAAAAGTTTTTTTGATTTCCATCTTTTGGCAAGCATGGCTAAGATTTGGTCGCCGTCTATGATTTTACTTTTTTCATCACATAAAATAATTCTATCTGCATCTCCATCTAGCGCTATACCTAGGTGGGCTTTATATTTTTTGACTGCAGCTTGAATTTTACCAGGATGAGTAGAACCGCATTTTTCATTGATATTAAGACCGTTGGGTTTTACTCCTATGCTAATTACTTTTGCTCCTAAGGATGTTAAAAGTTTTGCTCCTGCTTTGTATGCCGCTCCATTGGCGCAATCAATTACGATTTTTATTTTTTTTAAATTAAAATTTTTAGGAAAATTACTCTTTAGAATTTTAATATAGTCATCATTTGCTGTTTCTAAACGTTTAACGCGTCCTAAATTTTTTGGATTCATAAGATGTCTTGATATGCTTGAATCGATTAACCCTTCTATTTTTTTTTCAATTTTATCAGAAAGTTTTAACCCATCAGGGCCAAACAATTTCAAGCCATTGTCGTAATAAGGATTGTGAGAAGCTGTAATCATAATACCCATATTAGCTTTCATCTTTTTTGTTAACATAGCTAGCCCATTGGTGGGTAAAGGTCCAAGCGTGAAGACATTCATTCCCGCAGACGTAAGGCCGGACACTAACGCGGGTTCAAGTGTGTAGCCCGATAATCTTGTGTCTTTAGCAATAATAGCAATTTGTTTATTTTTTTTTTGATTAGTGAAATGAGTGCCAGCTGCTAAGCCAAACTTAAAAAATTTTTCTCCATTAATATTTCCTTGGTTTACCGTGCCTCTTATGCCGTCAGTGCCAAAATATTTTTTTTTCATTTTATCGAAATTATTTTTTTAAAAACCAGTATTGCTTGTTTTACTTCATTAACATTATGTACTCTAAATATTTGTACACCTTGTTGTAATGTATATAAAACAGAAGCTAGGGTTCCGCCAATTCTTTCTTTGCTATCAAACCCACGTGATATTTGCTTAATAAATCGCTTCCTGGAAGTGCCTATTAATAGAGGAAATCCTAATGAATGAAATAATGAAATATTATGTATGAGAATTAAATTATGTTCCAAATTTTTTCCAAAACCAATTCCTGGATCGATAATAAATTTTTTATATTTAAATTTTTTAAAGTCAGTATTTATTCTTTTTTCAAAAAAATCATAGATATCTAATAAAACATTTTTATAGTTTGGTTTAATTTGCATTGTATTGGGGGTTCCTTGCATATGATGTAATACTTTCCAGACATTGTAATGTTTAATTTTATCTAAAGCTTTTTGGTCATAACTAAATCCAGATACATCATTAACTAAATCTATTTTATGTTTAATTGCTTTTAACATTATTTCAGATTTTCTAGTATCTATTGATAAGAATATTTTAGGAAATTTTTTTTTAAAATTAATAATAATTTTTTCTAACCTCTTCCACTCTACTCTATGAGGTACATTCTTAGAGCCTGGTCTGGTTGATTCTCCTCCTATATCGATGATATCTGCTCCTTTTGAAATCATATTGTTTATATGGCGGAAAGCATTTTTAAATTGAACGTATAAACCTCCGTCAGAAAAACTATCTGGAGTTAGGTTTAATATACCCATAATTAATGGTTCTGAAATATTGGAGTACTTATTTAAATTTTTTCTTTTGAGAACTATCTTTTTTAAATCTTTGTAAACAGTTTTTTTTATTTGGTTGGGTAATTTTTTAATATTTTTAATATTAATTAATTTTTTTTTTTTATCTCTTGATAAAATCTCAATATTATCAAAAGCTATATTTTGATTTCCGCAAAGTGCTAGGGCTAATTTTTTCTTGATTAATTTTTTTGCTTTAGTTCCGTAATAAAAATTACACGCTCGGGTGTAATACTTTCTCATGAACTATTCTTAATGAACTAGCTTAGGTTTAAGTCCTAAAGAATCTAAGGCTGAAGATTCTTTATTATTCTTGCTGTCTTCAGATTCATTCAATTTTTTAGGTTGAATATTTTTCAGCATTAAATCTCTAATTTCATCACCTGTTAAAGTCTCGTATACCAGTAAAGCTTTTGCTATTTTATGGAGATCATCTATTTTTTCTGTTAATACTTTTTTAGCTCTTTCATAACCAGCTTCAACAATTTTTTTAACCTCGGAATCAACTTTTTTAGAAGTTTCCTCTGACATATTTTGAGTTCTGGTAACTGATCGACCTAAGAATACTTCTTCTTCATTCTCGGCATATGCTAGTGGTCCTAATTCTTTGCTCATACCATAACGGGTGACCATGTTCTTTGCCATTTTTGTTGCCATATCGATATCAGAAGATGCTCCTGATGTTACTTTGTCATGACCAAAAATTAATTCTTCTGCTATTCTTCCACCCATAGCAACAGCAATATCTGAGTACATTTTTTCTCTAGTTACTGAAAGTTGGTCTCTTTCTGGAAGTCTCATAACCATTCCTAAGGCCCTTCCTCTTGGTATAATCGTTGCTTTATGTATTGGGTCAGAAACTTTTTCATTTAACGCAACAATTGCGTGTCCACCCTCGTGGTATGCTGTCAATTTTTTTTCATCTTCACTCATCACCATAGATCTTCTCTCAGCACCCATCATGACTTTATCTTTTGCTTCTTCAACATCTACCATTGTTACCAATCTTTTGTTTTTACGAGCTGCTAGTAAAGCAGATTCATTAACAAGGTTAGCTAAATCAGCTCCAGAAAAACCTGGCGTACCTCTAGCTATAGTTCTAAGTTTTACATCTGGACCTACAGTAATTTTTTTAATATGAACCTTTAATATTGCTTCTCTTCCAAGAATATCTGGATTTCCAACGACAACTTGTCTGTCAAATCTTCCTGGTCTTAATAAAGCAGGGTCTAATACATCGGGTCTGTTTGTCGCTGCAATTAATATAATTCCTTCATTAGTTTCAAAACCATCCATCTCGACTAATAACTGATTAAGAGTTTGTTCTCTTTCGTCATTTCCTCCACCGAGACCAGCACCTCTACTTCTACCTACTGCATCAATTTCATCAATAAATATAATACAAGGTGAATGTTTTTTTCCTTGTTCAAACATGTCTCTCACTCGTGAGGCTCCCACGCCTACAAACATTTCTACAAAATCTGAACCTGATATAGAAAAGAATGGAACATTTGCCTCTCCTGCAATTGCTTTTGCTAGTAATGTTTTGCCTGTTCCTGGCGGTCCAATTAATAATGCACCTTTAGGAATTTTTCCTCCAAGTCTACTAAATTTTTTAGGATCTCTTAAAAATTCTACAATTTCTTCAACTTCTTCTTTGGCTTCTTCAACACCTGCAACATCGTTAAAAGTAACTTTTCCATGTGCTTCCGTTAGAAGTTTAGCTTTTGATTTTCCAAAACCCATAGCACCACCTTTACCACCTTGCATTTGACGCATGAAAAATACCCAAACGGCAATAAGAAGTAACATTGGAAACCAGGATAACAAAATACCTAAAAGAGAAGGCATTTTATCTTCAAGCGGTGAAGCTACAATATTGACACCTTTATTAGATAATTTTTCTACTAAGTTTGGATAGTTAGGTGAGTATGTTGTAAATGATGAGCCATCGCTCAACACTCCTGCAATGTTGTTTCCTTGAATTTCAACTTTTATTACTCTTCCTTCATCGACTTCAGACAAAAATTTTGAAAAAGCCACTTTAGATTTAGGTGCATCTACCTGATTGGGATTTTGAAACATGTTAAATAGTCCCACTGAGAGAAGGACTATGATACCCCACATGGCTAAGTTTTTTAAATTCATATAATATAAGTAAGTATTATTTGTTAATTAACAAGTATCATACAAAGTTTATCTAGCTTGTAAATGTGACAAATTTATTAAAAATTTAAATTTATAGGCCTTTTTTTAATTCTTCTTTGTAAATAAGTAAATTGTTGTGGATTTTTTGAATTACGCAGCCTCCTAATGTAGATTTTAATTTTTTATCAGATTTTGCTCTATTTAGTAAAGTTATGATTTTTTTAGCTCTTGGTGGATAGTAGCTTTTAGAAACACCTTTAATACAATTGCTTAAAATTTTTAATTGAATTTCATTACTTTCTAATGAAAAATTTTTTAAACTGATTATTGTTTTTTTTTTTTTTATAAAAACACAGCTTTTTTCAACTTTAGATATATAGGCATTCAGCGTGTCTCTTGTTGCTCCTAAATTGTTAATAGAGCTAATAATTTTTTCATGTTTAATTCCACTTTTCTCAAATTGTTTAATTAAACCTCTGATTTTAGTTCTTAAATATTTTTGATTAATGTTGCTCGGATCTTTAAATACTTTTCCAAAATATTTTTTTGCAATAATGCTAAGATCTTGTTTTTTTTCATCTAGTAATGGTCTTATAAGTTTTATTTTTTTCTCAAGGCTACTTACTTTTTTCATAGAAGATAGACCTTGAATTCCACTGCCTCTAGACAGTCTTATTAAAAAAGTTTCAATCTGATCATCACTGTGGTGGCCGGTTAAAATAAATTTAATTTTTTTCTTATTACAGAAATTTTTTAATAAGTCATAACGTACATCTCTTGCTTCGCTTTGAATATTTTTATCTATTTTTTTATTGTTCTTTAAAATTACTAGATTAATTTTTTTTTTCTTTAGAAGCAATTTAACAGCTTTTGCTTCTTTTGATGAGTTCGATCTTATTCCGTGATCAATTAAAACAAAAAAGGTTATATTTTTTTTTTCATTTGAATAAATTTTACTTAAAGCAGCTAATGCTAGACTATCTGGACCACCGGATACAGCGATAAGAAAATTTTTTTTCTTAATATATTTTTCTAAATAAGTTTTAAAATTAGTATAAATTAAAGAAGTTTTATTTTTCAAGCTAAGATTTTTGAACTTAAGAACACTTAAATCTTTTTTGCTCATATTGAGCTTTTTGTAGCACAGACTGAGCTGCTTTTGGATATTGTTTTTTCAATCCTGTTATCATTTTACACCCCTGGTCTTTCTCTCCCAGTTCAACCATTGTTGAACCAAGTTTTAAAAGATTTTCTGGGGCTTTAGCACTTTTAGGATAGTTCTGATAACCGTCTAAATATGCTGTTGCAGCATCAGAGTAAAGTTGTCTGATTCTAAAAGTTTCCCCGTACCAATATTGAGCACTGCCTGCTAACTTGTGAGTTTTATTTTTATCTATAAATTCTCTTAAAGCTAATTCTGCTGTCTCGTAGTCTCCAACTTTCATAAAACTTAAAGCAAAATTGTATTGTTCTCCAGGAGGCTTGTTTGGCAACAAAGATGTCTCTGATATTTTTTGTTCAGAAAAAACTGTTGCTTTAGCTTCAACAGATTGTGTCGCTTGTATTTTTTCTTCTGGGTCTAGATCGTACTCTTGTGCTACCCCAAAATCTTGAGCCTTTTCAGTGCCTGGTAATTTAATTTTTTTTTTATTTTTTCTTTTAGTTTGACGTGAGTTTTCACCTGTTTCCAAATCAGAGAAACGTAATTGAGTATCTGATTGAATTTTACTTACTCGACTAGATAAGTTATCTAATTTAAAATTCACCTCCTCAAATTTATTGGTTAGTTTTCTGAATTCTTCTTCTATCTCGTTAAGTTTTAATAGGTGTCTAGTTAAAATTTCTTCGTTTAATCCATTTGACGAAACAGACCCTGAAAAATTTGAAACCTCTGCTGTCTTATAGACTGCTTTTTCTAAAGTTTTAAGATCTTGAGTAATGATTTGCAATTGATCAATAACTGCATCAATTCTTTCTTCTTCTGCGTTTAAAAAGATGTTGTTCGAAAAAAACAATAAAATAAAAAATATAATAGTTTTTTTTATATTGAGATTATAATTTTTCATTATATGTATTTATTATTTATATAACGTGGCAAAAAAAAGACCCTATGACTTTCATCATAAGGTCTAAATTTTTAAGAATTTAAATTATTTAGCTTTTATTGTTACTGCTCGTCTGTTTTGAGACCAAGCTAGAGGTGTGGAAGCAGAATTAACTGGCTTCTCTTTACCGTAACTTATTACAGAAATTCTTTTTCCAGAAATACCGTATGTCATTAAATAATCTTTTGCAGAATTTGCTCTTTTTTCAGCTAGAGCTAAATTGTATTCTCTAGTACCTCTTTCATCTGCATGTCCTTCAAGAACGACATTAAGTTTTTTATTCTTTCTTAAATAATTTGCTTGCTTTCTAAGAGTGTCTCTAGAAGCAGTTGTTAAAGATGAGCTGTTTGTTGCAAAAAATACTCTATCTTTCACCCCAGATGCTAAATATTCAACTGTTGCAGTTCCTGTATAAACATCACCTGCTCCAACGCCAGATTTTTTTGCAGTTGAACAAGCGGTTAGTGCTAATGTGGATATCGCTATTAATATTAAATTCGTTATTTTTTTATTAAATTTCATTTTTTCTCCTCAAGTGTGAATGATTTATTTATTTCAAACTTTATTGATTTATTCAAGCTTTAATTACATAAAAAACCCCTTATTTAGATAACAATGATGACCAGGATGGGTCTGACCCATCTGTTTCAGTCTTAAGTTCTCTTTCGTTATAACCAGTAATATCGATAGACCATAGCTTTGCTGTAAAGCCAGATCCGTCTTTGCCTGACTTTGTCTCTCTGTAAAAAACTAAAAGCCTGCCATTTGGTGACCATGAAGGAGCTTCTTGGTAATAATTTTCAGTTAATAATCTTTCTCCTGTTCCGTCAGTCCTCATAACGCCGATATAAAATTTCCCTGCCCTCATTTTAGTAAATGCAATAAGATCTCCTCTTGGTGACCAAACTGGGGTTCCGTAAATACCATTTCCAAAGCTGATTCTTTTAACGTTGGTGCCGTCGCTTTTCATAGTATAAATTTGTTGGAGACCGCTTCTGTCAGAGTTAAAACAAATATACTTTCCATCCGGCGAAAAAGAAGGTGAAGTATCGATTGAAGAGTCTTCAGTAATTTTTTCAACCAATCGAGTTTCTAGGTCCATTGTGTAAATATCTGAATTACCTTTTTTTGCAAAACTCATAATTATTTTCTTTCCGTCAGGGGAAAATCTTGGGGCAAAGGTCATTCCTGGAAAATTTCCAACAACTTCTTGAATGCCTGTTTCTATATCTAACAAGTAAACTCTAGGAAGATTTCTGAAATAAGACATGTAAGTTACCAATTGATTTGTTGGGTTAAATCTTGGAGTTAAAACCAATTCATTGCCTAGTGTTAAATACTTTGTGTTTGCACCATCTTGATCCATGATTGCTAATCTTTTTACTCTTTGTGTTTTTGGCCCTGTCTCGCTAACATAAATTATTCTAGTGTCAAAATATCCTGATTCTCCCGTTAATCTCTCGTAAATTTTATCGGAAATTATATGGGCTACTCTTCTCCAGTTCGAAGGTGTTGTTGTAAAAGCGAGCGCTACCATTTCTTGAGAAGCCGCAAGATCCCAAAGTCTAAATTCTACTTTAAGTTTGCCATCTTTTACTAGGAGCTTACCCGTAACTAAAGCTTGCGCAGTTATTAGCCTCCAATCTTCAAATCTTGGTTTTAGATGAGCAATATCTGGTTTTTGAACAAATGCATCTTTATTTAGTGGATTGAATAGACCTGTAGATTCAAAATTTTTTTCTATAACTGAAGAAACAAGATTTCCTAATTCTTTTATTTTTATATCTTCATAATCTTCAGACTGGCTGTCTACATATAAAGGAGAAACCGCTATAGGCAGTGGGTCTAAATTTCCACGTGTTATGTCTACTTCAACTAAACTATGGGCTAAATTAAGTTTGCAGAATAGTATTATAAAAATATAAAATAATTTTTTCATTTATTAACCTTTTAACATTTCCATAGGATTAAAGTTTAATTGAATAGTTTTCCATTTTTCATAACCTGTTTGTGGCACTCTAAGAGGTTGACATATTCTAACAGCTCTTAATGCACTTTCTGCTAATACTTTATAAAATTTCTGACCGGGTCTATTCATTCTTTCGTGGTCTAAAATTTCTGATTTACTTATAGTACCGTCTTGTTTTAGGTCTAATTTAATTCTTACTAAAAAATCATCATCATAAGGTAAACCTAAAGGTACTGTCCAACAACCAAATATTTGTGCTCTTAGCGCGTCCTCTTCGGATAAAGTAAGTCCTGTTGCGAAAGAATTTTTTATACTGCTTTGTGTGAGTTTATTGTCAATTTTTTTTACTTTAGCGCTTTCTTCTTTTGCTTTATCGATCAGGGCTGCTATTTGATTAGTGTCAATAATATCTTTTTTTTCGAATTCAGATGCCTGTCTTATCTCTGGCTTGACTTCTTTTGGGTTTTGTTTTTTTTTAACTAATTCTTTTTTTTCATCTTGTTTCTTGGGAAGTGGTATTCTGTCTGGCTTTTCCTTAGCTTTAGCAGCGGGTGGAGCTTGTTCAGATACAACTCTTTTTTCTTCTTCTTTTGCTTTCTCGATTACTTTTCTAGCTTTTGGAGCATAGGGAATATTTGTTTGGTCTGAAATTCTAATTAGTTCAACTGAAATAATTGGTGGCAGGTCAACTGGCTGTCTAATCATGAAAGGTAAACTCAATATAGTTAATAAAATCATTACCGCATGAAATGATAAAGAATAAATTAAGCTTTTTGTCATTTTTCATTTAACTCTTATATGGTTCTGAAATAAGTGCTACTTTTGAGAATCCAGCTCCAGATAAAGTCCCCATAATTTCTAGAACTCTTCCATAGTTTATATTTTTATCTCCTCTAATGTAAATTCTTGTATCGGTTCTATTTTTGGCAATAGCGAGTAGCTTTGGAATAACTGTTTCTGCTGAAACTTTATTTTCTTGTATGAAAATCTCTCCTTTTGAGTTGATGCTTACTGTCAGGGGCTCTTGATCGTCAGGTAAAGAATCTGCCGAGGACTCTGGCAGATCAACTTGTACACCGACAGTTAACAAAGGTGCTGTGACCATAAAAATAATTAAAAGCACTAACATTACATCGACAAATGGAGTTACGTTAATTTCACTCATGGGTTCGTTCCTTGAGCGATTTAATTTGAAAGCCATAGTTTAAATTATTGATAAAAATCTTTTACAAAAATTTTCAATTCTTGCAGTGTATCTTTTAGAATCGCTATTAAATTTATTATAAGCTACTACCGCTGGTATTGCCGCAAGCAGTCCTAGAGCAGTTGCAAACAAAGCTTCTGCGATTCCAGGAGCTACAATAGCTAAACTTGTATTTCTCGATATAGCAATTGATTGAAATGAATTCATAATTCCCCAAACAGTCCCAAATAAACCTATAAATGGAGCGGTAGATCCAACCGTCGCTAAAAATGTAAAATTTTTTTCAATTTTTTTCGTCTCATTGTCTGTAGAAATTTCTAAAATTCTTTCAACTCTTGCGCTTTGAATAGCGCTTGATTTTGATTTTGTTTTAATTAGTTCGCTCATCGCATCTTTAAATATTTGAGTTAATGGATCTTCAGTTTTAGCTGGTAAATTACTGTTTAAACTTTCGGCAGATCTAGCCTTCCAAAACTTATTTTCAAAATCAGAGGTCGATAAGTTAATCTTTTTAAATAGCTTGTATTTATCAAATATTAGTGACCATGAAAAAACTGAGCTTGCCATTAAAAGTATAATTACAGATTTAACTACGAAGTCAGCACGTATAAAAAGTTGCCAAAGAGAAAAATCGTTTACCCCACCTAGTCCTACTACTTGAGTTGCTATTTGTGTTTCCATGCTAGTGAAGTACTTGTAGAATGTGTCATGAATTTGTCGTTTTATTACTCTTTAATAGAAAGTTCAGCATTACTATTCCTCTTCTTTGAAGCGTGTTTCACTATAATATCGAGCAATTAGTATGGCGTCTGACTTATTTACATCTTTTTTTTTTGACAATTGTTCAGAAAAAAAAGGATACATTTCAATAGCTTTTGTTCTACTTGCATCCTTAGATGAATTAATTAGCTCAAAATGTTTTTTCCACTTAGCGGGTCTAACTAAAAAAATAGGTAGTCCTAAAGCTGCACAAATGCCTTTAATGGCACCAAAAGTTTGACCGAAGTTAAACATACTGGTTACACCTTGTCCTGGCATAGCATTAACTTGTTCAACTACCATCACTGTATTTTCTAAGCTTTCAATATTGTCTTTAAGTAATTTAACCAAAAGAGCACTATTTAGTTGTCTTTTATTTTTTTTCCCATCAGGCATAACTGGCATGTCGAATAGCTCTTTGATTTTACTATCTTCTAATATGGCAATAGCGCCACTTAGACCAGGATCTATACCAATTATTCTCATAAATTAACTTTCATGAATATTACAATTTACAAATGTATTCTGCACATCATCATCATCTTCTAAGGTTTCAAGCATTTTAACAACTGCGTCGCTTTCTTCTTTGGATATGTCTAAATACGTTTGTGGTCTCCACTCTATGCCAGAATAAAGAAAGCTGTCTATATTTTTCTCAATCTCATTTTTTATTTTATAAAAATCTTCTCTTTCTGTTAAAATTTCATGATATTCGTAGATGCTTGTACAATCTTTGGCTCCTGCATTTACTGAAAGTTCAATAATTTTTTCATCAGAAATTTTTTCTTTTGCAGCATGTAGTACTCCGCATACAAAGAAATAATGAGCTGTAGACCCGGTCTCTCCTAGCCTGCCTCCACTTTTTTGTAAAATAGTTCTAATATTAGAGGCTGTTCTATTTTTATTATCTGTTAAGGTTTCAATAATTAAAGCAACATTGTGTGGCCCAAAGCCTTCGTATCTTAAATTCTCATAATTTTTATTTATATCTATTTCCGATTTACTAATTGCACGCGTAATATTTTCTTTTGGCATGTTTGCTTCTCTTGAAGCTTGTATGGCAGCTCTAAGTCTTGGGTTGCTAACGGGGTCTTTAGCACCAAGTTTCGCAGCAACTGTAATTTCTCTCGAGAGTTTAGCAAAAATTTTAGATCTAACTTTATCTTGCTTTCCTTTCTTGTGCTTAATTCCAGCCCAATGTGAATGACCCGCCATATTAATTTTTTAAAACCCCTCCATATAAAAATCTTTCAATTTTTTTTGCCAATCCGGTTTCAGTATCTCCCTCAACTATTATTCCTGAAAGTGTTGAGTTTCCCTCGGCTGGAAAATGTCTTTGAGCTTTTTCATTTTTTAAAAATTTCATAATAGAGTTTTCTTTATTCATTCCTATAACAGAATTATAATCGCCACACATACCAATGTCAGTTTGATATCCAGTTCCATGATCTAAAATTCTTGTGTCTGCCGTCGGTACATGGGTGTGGGTTCCAACAACTGCTGTAGCTTTTCCGTCATAGTAATGTCCCATGGCCATTTTTTCACTAGTAATTTCACCATGAAGATCGACAACTATAAAATCTGCATTTTTTTTTAATTGAATTTTGTTTTGTAAATTTTTTGCAGCGGTAAATAGATCTTCTGTTTTTTTCATAAAAATATTTCCCATCAAATTTATTACAGCTATTTTATATTTTCCATCTTTAGACAAAAAAATCCCAAAACCATTTCCTGGCGATCCTTCTGCTAAATTTTGAGGTCTTAATAAACGTGGTTCAACAGATATGAAATCTATAATTCCACTCTTGTCCCAAATATGGTTTCCTGAAGTTATAACGTCTACACCAAGGTTAAATAATTTTTCAGCAATATCTTTAGTTATACCCTTTCCATCTTCAGCAGCATTCTCACCATTTACGATAGTAAAATCAATTTTTTTATCTTCAATAATTTTATTTAAATTTATTTTTAATTGCTCAACACCAGAATTACCCATGACGTCACCGAGAATAAGTATTTTCATTTTTGCAAACCTTTTTCAGTTAAAATATAATCTAATTTTATATCTAGTTTTGATACTGGCAGTTTATTATATTTTTGAAATGAAAATGCAATGCCTATAGTTGTTATCTTTTTTTTGCCTATTAAAAATTTACTCAAATACTTATCATAAAAACCTTTGCCATAACCAAGTCTGTTGTTTTGTGGGTCAAATGCCAAAAGTGGGACTAACATCACATCAGGTATTAAAAATTTTTTTTGTGAACAAGGATCTAACATTCCAAAATTATTTACTTTTAATGGATCTAAGTGATTCCACTCTATAAAGTTCATTTTATTTTTACTCTTAATTACTGGAAGAAGAGTTTTTATTTCAATTGTTTTGATTAACTCAAATAAATTTAAAACATTAACTTCATAATTAGCGGGATAATAAAGAGACAGAGAAATTATTTTATTTTTATTTTTTTTTATTAATAATTTCACTAAAGGTTTAAAAAATTTGCTAGTAACATCAAAATATTTATTTTTTCTATTAATAAATGCTTTTTTTCTGATGGCAATTTTTTCTTGCATTACTGAAGTTCAGATTTTGATTCAGCTTTTTGAATTATTTTCTGTAAAGAGTTTGTAGTTTTGTCTAATATCAATTCATATTGTTTGTTGGCTCTCTCTAGGATAGTTTTAAATTTATCTATTTCAGAGTTTAGATTATTTATTTCAACATCTTTAGATTCTTTGTATTGAACAGCTAGAGACTTCATTTCTAAAAATTTTTTAGATAAATCGTCGAGTTTATTTTTTTGTAAAGTAACTTTTTGTTTTAAATTAAAATAATCATCGATGAGCTGTATTGTTGTGATTAGTAGTAATTTATTTTCACCAATATTACCTAGCTGATCTTTTAGTGCACAGTATTTTTTATCTAAAAAATTAGTAAGTTTTTTTAGAGATTCTTCCTGGCCATCATCGCAAGATAATAGATAGTCTTTGTTGTTAAATTTTACACTTACATTTGCCATTTATCTATTTCCTCAACTAATTCTTCTGTTTCTTGACTAAGGTCATCAATTTCTTTACTAAACTTTTCTTGTAGCTTAGACTTTTTATTCAGCTCTTCCTCTAGATTTGCAAGTTTATTTTTTAAATATTTTTGTTCTCTTAAAAGCTCAGTATGTTTTTTTTCTATTTCATTTTTTTGATTTAGAAAATAATCTCTTTCTTTCTTCAGTTCTTCGGTTATTAATTCATCATGTGAATAACTATTGGACAAATTGCTTAATTTTTGGATTAAGCTGTGTAAATTTTTTTCTTTATTTTCTAAATTACTCATTTAAATCATATTAATATCTCGTATAAACAATTCTACAAGGAATTTAAAATAGTGACTACAAATTTAAATCAATTAGCAAATGCAGTGAGATTTCTGTCTATTGATGCAGTGCAAAAAGCTAACTCTGGCCATCCGGGAATGCCCATGGGGATGGCAGATGTAGCAACAGTCTTGTTTAAAGAACACTTGAAATTCAATCCTCAAAATCCAAGCTGGGTTAATCGAGATAGATTTATTTTATCCGCCGGTCATGGCTCAATGCTACTTTATTCTTTGCTTTATTTAACGGGTTATAAAGACTTTACAATTAATGATCTTAAAAATTTTAGACAGATGAATTCTATCTGTGCAGGGCACCCCGAGTACAAAAAAAATTCTGGAATTGAAACTACAACGGGACCTCTTGGTCAGGGTTTGGGTAACGCCGTTGGTTTGGCGGTAGGAGAAGAAATTTATAGAAAAAAATTCACTTCAAGCGTTGTTAATCATAAAACATATGCTATCGCTAGTGACGGGGACTTAATGGAGGGTATTAGCCACGAGGCGATGAGCTTGGCAGGGCATCTAAAATTAAAAAATTTAATTGTTTTTTTTGATAATAATAAAATTTCTATAGATGGACCGACGTCTTTAAGTATTTCTGATAACTATAAAAAGAGATTTGAATCTTACGGTTGGAATTACTTAGAAGTAAATGGACATGATCATAAACAAATTTCTCATGCGATTAAAAAAGCTTCTAAGTCAAAAAAACCAAATATTATTTCCTGTAAAACAGTTATTGGTTTTGGTTCACCTAATAAATCTGGCAAATCCTCTTCTCATGGATCGCCTTTAGGCAGCGAAGAAATAGCGTTGGTTAGAAAAAAATTAAAATGGCCACACACTTCTTTTGAAATACCTGAAGATATTTTAAAAGCTTGGAGAAAAATTGGAGAAAAAGGAAACACCTTAGAAAAAAAGTGGTCTTCAAATTTAAATAAAAAAAATTCTAAAATAAGAAAAGAATTAGAATCTATTCAAAAAAATATATATTTAAAAGATCTTGACTCTCTAATAAACACTGAAAAAGAAAAATATTTTAAAGAAAAACCTAATAAAGCTACAAGAGAATGTTCGTCAATGACTATAGAAGCGGTAACAAAACTACTCCCAGAGATTATAGGTGGCTCTGCTGATTTAAGTGGTTCTAATAACACTAAAACCAAAAACTCAAAGGTTATATCGTCAAAAAACTTTAACGGTAATTACATTCACTACGGAGTAAGAGAACACGGAATGGCAGCGGCAATGAATGGCATAGCTTTATATGGTGGTCTAATTCCTTACGGTGGAACTTTTTTAATTTTTTCTGATTATTGCAAACCGTCAATAAGATTGTCGGCATTAATGGGATTAAAAGTTATCTATATATTTTCTCATGACTCAATTGGTTTAGGAGAAGACGGCCCAACACATCAGCCAATCGAGCAACTTGCGGGGTTAAGAGCTATTCCAAATTTGAATGTTTTTAGACCTGCCGATATAAATGAAACTCTAGAGTGTTGGCAGGTGGCTTTAAAAAGCAAAAATACACCTAGCGCAATAGCTTTATCGAGACAAAAATTACCCTATATCAACCCTTCTCACACAAAAGAAAATAAGAGTGAGCTTGGTGCTTATGTAGTGAACAGCACATCGCAAAATAATGTGCTTACATTAATTGCCTCAGGTTCAGAAGTTGAATTAGCTCTTCAAGCACAAAAAGAATTAAAAGAAACAAATATAGATTCAAAAGTAGTGTCCATGCCCTGCCAAGAATTATTTAATCTGCAAAGTATCAATTACAAAAATAAAATTATAAATAAAGATACTCCTACAATCACTATTGAGGCAAGTAGTGTGAGCAGTTGGGAAAAATATTCTGAAAATAATATGGGCATAGAAACCTTTGGTAAAAGCGCTCCTTTCAAAGAAGTTTATAGCCATTTCAACTTAACTAGTGCTAAGATAGTTGAACTTGCTAAAAAAATAATAAAAAAATAGCCTTTAAAATTACTATGCCGGGAATTAAATATTTTCCTCACAATCTTAATGTTGAAAAAAAAACAATAATACTCAGAGTAGACTTAAACGTTCCTTTGAGTGATAAAAAAATTTTAGACTCAACTAGAATTGAACAAGCGCTCCCCTTCTTACAAAGCTTAGTGAAAAAAAAAGCAAAGATTATTTTGATCTCTCACTTAGGTAGGCCCAACGGAACGAAAGATAGTGCGTTATCTTTGCTACCAATTTATAAGTATTTAAAAAAAAAAATAAGTGCAAATATTTATTTTTATACAGGAGAAATTAATGATGATCTCAAGATCAAAATTTCATACCTGAAAGAAAGTGAAGTTCTCTTGATGGAAAATATAAGATTTTTTAAAGAAGAAGATAAAAATGATGAAAAATTTTCAAAAAAACTTGGAGAACTTGGTGAGATATATGTTAATGATGCTTTTTCTTGTTCTCATCGTAAGCAATCTTCTATTCATAATATTACAAAATTTGTAAAAAAAATTTACGCAGGTCCTCTTTTGGAAAAAGAGATAAAAGCTATAGATTTAGTAGTTAAAAATAAAAAAAATCCAGTTACTTGTATTATTGGTGGCTCAAAGGTTTCAACTAAAATAGGCGTTATTTCCAGTTTAATGAAAAATACAAATAACATTGTTGTGGTTGGCGCAATGGCTAATAATTTTTTAGCATTTAAGAAAAATGAAATTGGCAAATCATTAAAGGAAATAAATTCGGAAAGTATAGTTAAAAAAATTTTAGAAGAAGCAGAAGAGAATAAATGTAAAATCATAATTCCTGAAGATTGTCTGGTGTCGAAAAGTTTAGATGGTGAGGCTTCAACAAAAGACATAAAATCTGTTGAAAAAAATGATATTATTTTAGATATCGGTCCTAAAACCATAAAAATTATCAAAGAAATTATAGATAACTCAAATACAGTTATGTGGAATGGTCCTGCGGGTTACTTTGAGAATAAAAACTTTGCAATAGGAACTAATGCTATTGCTCAAAGTGTTTCTGACAATACTAAAAACAAATCTCTAATTTCTGTGCTTGGTGGCGGTGATACAGTTTCTGCAATAAATAATAGTAGTCTAGACCTTTCTTTTACGCACTTATCAACAGCAGGTGGTGCATTTTTAGAATATTTAGAAGGAAAAGACTTGCCTGGCCTAAGTGTTTTAAAATAAATATTATTTGATGACTTTAGAAGAAATAGCCAAAAAAATATGCACCAAAGGAAAGGGTATATTAGCTGCTGACGAAAGCACCGGCACTATGAATAAAAGACTAACTAGCGTTGGTGTTGAGTGTACAGATAAAAATAGGTTAAATTTTAGAGAAGCTCTTTTTACCTCTGATGCTATGAAAAATTATATTGGAGGTGTTATTCTTTTTGACGTAACTATTCGAGAAAAAACAAGTTCGGGTATTTCTATTCCTGAATTAATTAAAAAAAGCGACTCTTTAGTAGGAATTAAAGTTGACCAAGGAGCAAAAAAAATGGCTGGTTCAACTGATGAAACAGTTACTGATGGACTAGATGGACTAAGAGAAAGGCTGAGTGAGTACTACAAACTTGGTGCAAGGTTTACAAAATGGAGAGCCGTTTATAACATTGGAAAAAATTATCCGTCTATTCAAAGCATAAAGTCTAATGCTCACGCTTTAGCTAGATATGCAGCTCTAGTTCAAGAAGCTAATATGGTACCAATTGTTGAACCAGAGGTGTTGATGGACGGGGATCATGATATTGATAAATGCTACAAAGTAACTAGTGATGTTTTGAATGAATGCTTCAACCAATTAGCTGTTCAAAAAGTTTTACTTAAAGGCATCGTATTAAAGCCAAATATGATTGTGCCTGGATTTAAAAGTTCTAAAAAAATAACTTCAGAAGAGATATCTAGAAAAACATTAGACTGCCTAAAGAAAAATGTCCCAAGCGATGTCCCAGGGATAGCATTCTTGTCAGGTGGCCAATCAGAACAAGATGCAACAAATAATTTAGACTCGATTAACAAAATTAATGATACTGATTTTCTTATCACTTATTCTTACGGAAGAGCTTTGCAGCAAAGCGCTTTGAAAACATGGTCGAAAGAAATGAGTAATATTAAAGCTATTCACGATGTTTTTAACCATAGGGCAAAGATGAATGGACTCGCATCTAAAGGTGAGTGGTCTAAATCACTAGAAGTTTGAAACGATTAGTATACTTAATATCACCTAATAAAATTTATAAAAAATTTTATATAGATTTAGAAAAAATCTTATCCTCAAAAAAAGTATCTTTTTTTCAATTGAGATTAAAAAAAAAACCTAAAACCTTTATTGTAAAAATTGCTAAAAAGATAAAAAGAATTACTAAAAAACATAACGTTAAGCTTATAATTAATGATGACTCAGAATTAGCACAAAAAGTTGGTGCTGACGGTTGTCATATAGGTCAACTTGATAGTACGGTAAATTCAGCCAGAAAGAATGTTGGAAGAAAAACTATAGGCGTTACATGCCATAATTCTAAATATCTTGCCTTAAAAGCTTACAAAGACAAAGCTGATTATCTTGCTTTTGGATCTTTTTTTCAGTCAAGACTTAAGCCAAATGCTAAAAAAGCAGATTTAAAAATATTATTTTGGGCTAAAAAAAATATAAAAAAACCAATTGTTGTAATAGGTGGAATTACTGATAAAAATTATAAAAAGTTAATTAAAGCTGGAGCGAATTATATTGCAATATCAACTTTTATTTGGAATAACCCACTTTTAAGACCAGAAGTTGCAATTAAAAAATTTAAATAAATGAAAATATCGGCAGTAGAAGTTAAACCCGGAATGATCATTGAGCACAAAAATGATTACTGGAACGTTTTAAAAGCACAACATGTAAAACCTGGCAAAGGTGGGGCATTTAATCAAGTTGAACTTAAAAGCATTACCAAAGGAACAAAATTAAACGAAAGGTTTCGTTCAAGTGAAAATATCGAAAAAGCAGAATTAGAAGAAAAAAAATTTAATTTTTTGTACTTAGATGAAAATAATTGTCATTTCATGGACAACAAATCGTTTGAGCAAATTTCTATTCCGAAGTCTTTAATGGGTGAAAAATATAAGCTTTTAAAAGAAAACCTAGAAGTCTCTATTTGTTTTATGGATGAAAAACCTTTGTCAATTGAATTACCTAATAATGTAGAATGCACTATAGATATTACTGATGTTGCAATTAAAGGTCAGACAGCAGCCTCTTCTTATAAACCGGCTACTCTAGACAATGGTTTGAAAATTAGCGTACCTCCTTTTGTTTCATCGGGAGATAAAATAATTCTCGACACAAGAACACTTGAGTACGTAAAAAAAATTAACTAATGAGACTTAATTCCCCTCGTATGAATGTAATTTATAACGCCTGTATGAAGGCTTCAAAGTCATTAATTAGGGACTTTGGTGAAATCGAAAAACTTCAGATTTCCAGTAAAGGCCCTGCTGATTTTGTGACCGCCGCTGACAAAAGAACAGAAGGAATAATTATAGAAGAATTGTTGAAAGCTCATCCTAATTACGGAATATTAAGCGAAGAAGTTGGGGAAATTAATAAAGAAAATAAAGACAATAGATGGGTTATTGATCCTATAGATGGTACGCTGAATTTTTTAAATGGAATACCACATTTTGCAATTTCAGTTGGATATGAAGAAAATGGTGAAGTAGTTTGTGGTTTAATATTCGATCCTATTAAAAATGAAATATTTTTTGCTGAAAAAGGATCTGGTGCTTTTTTTAACAATTCAAGAATACGTGTTACAAAAAAAAATAAACTTAAAAATTCAATTCTAGTTACTGGTGGACCCAAGTTTAACAACCCTAGGAAAGATTATATTTTTCAAGAATATATTGAAGTTTCCAAGATAACGGAGGCAAACGTTAGGAAATTTGGAAGTGCTGCTCTTAATCTTAGTTATGTAGCAGCTGGAAGATTTGACGCTTATTGGGAATGGGATCTTAAATATTGGGATATTGCTGCGGGAATAGTAATACTCAAAGAAGCGGGTGGATATATTGAATTTTTAGAACCTGGACCTGCAAACTCAATTAATAGAAATATTATAGCTACTAACTCGAGCATTCACGAAGAACTCAAAGCAGTTGTGCTTAAAAAAAATATTGAGTAAGTCAAATTTATGGGATAAAAGACCATCCATGAAAAAAGAAATTCATCCAAATTATCATAAAATTAAAGTTGTAATGACTGATGGCACCGAGTTTGAAACAAGATCCACCTGGGGAAAAGAAAACGACGTTTTAAAACTTGATATTGATCCTAAGTCTCATTCTGCCTGGACAGGCGGTACGCAAAAAATTTTAGACAAAGGAAGAGTAAGTAAATATAATAAAAAATTCGCAGATCTTAGAAATAAAAAATAATTTATGCCTGAAACACCTTTTATGCCTAAAGCTACCGCTGTATGGCTGGTAGAAAATACAACATTAACATTTAAACAAATTGCAGATTTCTGTAACTTGCATGAACTTGAGGTTAAAGGAATAGCTGATGGCGATGTGGCCAAAGGAATTAAGGCTTACAACCCAATTCTTGCGGGTCAGTTGACAAGAGAAGAAATTGATCTTTGCTCAAAAAACTCAAATAAAAATTTAAATTTAGTTGAACGTGCTGAAGAGGTACAAGTAAAAGAGAGGAAGAAACCAAAATATACCCCTCTTTCAAAAAGACAAGATAGACCTGATGCAGCATTATGGCTTTTAAAAAATTATCCAGAATTTACCGATGGTCAAGTTTCTAAACTTGTGGGTAGCACCAAAGGAACGGTTTCACTAATTAGAAAGAGGAGTTACTGGAACTTTTCAAATTTAAAACCGAAAGATCCTGTAATTTTAGGATTATGTTCACAGGATATATTCGAGAAATCTTTAGAAAAAGCTAAAAAAAGAATTGAGAGAGAGAAAAAAGCTAAAACTAAACAAGAAAAATTAAAAGCCTCTGCAGAACCAAGTATTGAGCAATCTTCATAAAACCCTGAAAGTTAACCTAATTCAAACTAGACAATCTATAACTAAGATGCTACGTACCGATCTTAATTTAACAGGAGGATTTTATTAAAATAGAAGTTAAAGACAATAACGTTGAAAAAGCTTTAAGAGTTTTAAAAAGAAAACTACAAAAAGAAGGTTTTTTTAAAGTAGTTAAAATGAAGAGCACTTACGAAAAACCCTCTGAAAAAAAAAAAAGAATTACTGAAGAAAATATAAAGAGAGTAAAAAAACTTCAAAAACTTAAAAACAGATTCTAGCTTAATTCAAAATTTAAAGGGGTTTATATGCCTACAGGTAAGGTAAAATGGTTTAATTCTAAGAAAGGTTATGGTTTTATTACAGAGAACGGAACGGAAAAAGATATTTTTTTACACGTTTCAGCTCTTGAAGATTCTAAATTAAAAACATTAAAAGAAGATCAAGAACTTGAGTTTGAAATAAAAGAAGAGAAAGACAAACTACAAGCAACAAACTTAAAGAAGGCTTAAGTTTTATCGCGGGGTGGAGCAGTCTGGTAGCTCGTCAGGCTCATAACCTGAAGGTCGTAGGTTCAAATCCTACCCCCGCAACCAAAAAAATGACTAAAGATATTAGAAACATCACAATTATCGCACACGTTGACCACGGTAAAACTACCATGATCGATAATTTAATGAAGCAGAGTGGCTCGTTTAGAGAAAATGAAGTTGTAGAAGAAAGAGTAATGGACTCTGGAGAGCTTGAAAAAGAAAGAGGAATTACAATTTTAGCAAAGCCCGCTTCAATTGATTGGAAAAATTCTAGAGTTAATATTATAGATACGCCTGGACACAGAGACTTTGCTGCTGAAGTAGAAAGAGTTCTGAACATGGCTGATGGAGCTTTATTGCTTATAGACTCAGCTGAAGGTGTAATGCCGCAAACAAAATTTGTTTTATCAAAAGCTTTAAAACAAGGGCTAAAACCAATTGTAATAATAAATAAATTAGATAAAGCCGATCAAAGAGCAAGCGAAGTTTTGGATGAAACTTTTGATTTGTTTGTAAGTTTAGATGCTAACGAGGAACAATTAGATTTCCCGGTTCTTTATGCAAGCGGAAGATCAGGATGGGCAAGTAAAGAAGTAGATGGTCCCAGAGAAAATTTACATCCAATTTTAGATTTAATTTTGGAGCATGTTAAGCCAGCGAAGCTGGACAAAGAAAAACCTTTTGCTATGCTTTCTACCCTTTTATATGCTGATAGTTTTTTAGGAAGAAGCTTGGTTGGTAAAATATCGCAAGGTACAGCGAAGGCAAATCAGCAAATTAAAGCTATAAATCTTGAAGGAAAAAAAGTTGATGAAGGAAGATTAACAAAAATTTTTAGATATGAAGGCACAAAAAGAGTTCCAATTGAAGTTGGTGAGGCTGGTGATATTGTTATTATTGCTGGACTGGAAAAAGCTAACGTAGCTGATACTATTTGTGACCTAGAGGTAAACGAACCGATTAGCGCCACTCCAATTGATCCTCCAACAATGTCGATTACCGTCACGGTAAATAGCTCTCCTTTAGCAGGAACTGAGGGCAAAAAGTTAACTAGCACACAAATAAGAGACAGACTGATGATAGAAGCCCAAAATAACGTGGGTATAACCTTTGGAGAGAATGAAAATAGAGATGCTTTCGTTATTAGCGGAAGAGGTGAGCTAATGCTAGAGATTTTATTAACTCAGATGAGAAGAGAAGGATTTGAGATGACTGTAAGTCCTCCAAAAGTATTGTTCCAAGAAGATGCATCTGGGAAAAAACTAGAACCAATCGAGGAAATTACAATGGACTTAGATGAGGAATATTCTTCAAAAGTTATAGATTCAATGAATAGAAGAAAGGGAAAATTAATTGACCTTAAAGATACAGGAAAGGATAAAAAACGTTTAATTTTTCACGCACCAACAAGAGGGCTAATGGGCTACACAAGCAGATTTTTAACACTAACTAAGGGTAACGGAGTAATTAACAGAATATTTCATTCTTTTGGAAAATATACAGGTGATCTTGAGGGTAGGAGAAATGGAGCTTTAATATCGATGGCTTCTGGAAAAGCAGTCGCTTTTGCAATTTTTAATCTTCAAGCAAGAGGTGAGATGTTTGTTACCCATAACGATCCTGTTTACGAAGGTATGATTGTGGGTTTAGCTTCTAAAAGTGGTGACCTGGAAATAAATGTGATGAAAGGAAAGCAATTAACAAACATGAGGACTCAAGGAACAGATGAGAATGTTGTCTTGACCCCTGTAAGAAAAATGTCAATTGCCGAACAATTAAGTATGTTAAATACAGATGAATCTTTAGAAATTACTCCTAAATCACTTAGACTAAGAAAGTCTATGTTGAATCCTCACGATAGAAAGAGAAAATCTAAAGCTTCTTAAAGCTTAAATTTAGATTTTTTACTGTCTTCTAAGAATCCTTTTACAGTCTCTAGGGTCATTGTTTTTGCACTATTTCCGAAAGAACCAATTAGATTAATTACTTTTGGTGGCATTGTGATTATATTACAATTCAATTGTTTTGCTTGAATAAAATTATAAGCTTCTCTAGTACTGGCCCAAAGAACTTCTATATTTTTATATTTTTTTACTAATGCAATACTTTTTTTAAATACTGGCAACGGGTCTTTACCTTTATCAGCCATTCTGCCAGCAAAAATAGATATAATTGATTTAGTTTTTTTATCTAAACATTTAAATACTTTTTTTACCTGTCCAAAAGAATAGATTGCAGTAATATTTAATTTTATTTTTTTTGAACTTAGCTCTTTTATAACTGGCCCCATAAACTGCCCTTTTGAATTTACAACTGGTATTTTTACGTAAACATTTTTACCCCACGTGTTAATTTTATAAGCTTGTTTAAGCATTTCTTTCTGGTCGTCAGCAAATACTTCAAATGATATTGGTTTTTTTTTGCAAATATTTAATATTTTTAAAGAATAGTCTTTATAATTTTTAGCGCCTGAGATCCTCATTAAACTTGGGTTCGTTGTAAAGCCGTCAACAATTGGCCTGTTGTTAAAAAACTTTATTGTTTCGTAGTCAGCGCTGTCACAAAATATTTTTGTTTTCATTAATCTAGATGTTTAACTATATCTTCTGTCATTTTTTTCGCATCAGCAAACAGCATTAAAGTATTATCTCTGTAAAATAGCTCATTATCAACTCCTGCATAGCCTGGGGACATACTTCTTTTCACAAATAAAACGGATTTACACTTTTCAACATCAAGTACAGGCATTCCGTAGATGGGACTTTTAGGGTCTGTTTTTGCAACTGGATTGGTGACATCATTTGCTCCAATTACGTAAGCTACATCTGTATTAGCAAAATTATTATTTATATCATCAAGTTCAAAAACTTCATCATAAGGAACGTTAGCTTCTGCTAGTAAAACATTCATATGTCCTGGCATTCTTCCTGCAACAGGGTGAATAGCGTAACTAACTTTAACGTCATTTTTTTTTAGTTTATCTACCATTTCTCTAAGTGCATGTTGAGCCTGTGCTACAGCCATTCCATACCCAGGAACAATTATTATGGAAGAAGCATTCTTCATTAAAAAGGCTGCGTCTTCAGCGTTACCACTTTTAACAGGTTTTTGATCTGTTTTTTCTTTTATATTGCTAGATGTGCTGTCGGTACCAAATCCCCCAAGGATAACATTTAGAAAAGACCTGTTCATGCCCTTACACATTATATAAGAAAGAATTGCACCAGAGGATCCCACTAATGCACCTGTAATTATTAACGCAGTATTTTCTAGTGTAAATCCTATTCCTGCAGCAGCCCATCCTGAGTAAGAATTAAGCATTGATATTACTACTGGCATATCCGCACCACCAATTGGAATTATAATCAAAAATCCAATAAGCAATGAAGCTATAATTAACATCCAGAAAACTTGTGTAGATTGATTTACAATTAAATAACTTATCAATGATATGATTAAAATTCCTAGTGCAGCGTTTAAATAATGTTGTCCAGGAAAAGTAATTGGTGATCCAGACATTAAGCCTTGAAGTTTCATAAAAGCAATTATTGAACCTGTAAAAGTTATTGCTCCAATTGATACTCCTAGCCCCATTTCAATGATGCTTGCTGTTTTAATGTTTTGAAAAGTACCAAGTCCAAAAGAGTCTGGGCTATAGTAAGCAGATACAGCAACTAACACAGCTGCGAGTCCAACTAAACTGTGAAAACCAGCAACAAGCTGAGGCATAGCAGTCATTGGTATTTTAAATGCAATAATACCACCTATAATTCCACCAATAGAAAGAGCAATAATAAAGTAAATTAGATTACTAAAAAAAATATCTACAGATAGAATGGATACTACTATTGCTAGTATCATACCCGTTATACCAAAAAAATTTCCCATTCTTGAAGTTTCAGGTGATGACAGACCTCTAAGTGCTAGGATAAATAGTACCCCAGTTATTAAAAATAGCATTGATGA
>Ga0307986_10000328_pt1 | contig 35128 bp, 40 predicted proteins | sample EllFjometageno82_FD_203170 | JGI IMG/M metagenome (GOLD analysis project Ga0307986, IMG submission 203170) | Marine microbial communities from Ellis Fjord, Antarctic Ocean - #82 | ecosystem: Environmental > Aquatic > Marine > Unclassified | place: Southern Ocean | collected 2014-10-09 | reverse complement strand
AAAGTTAATAATACGCTTTCACTTTAGCATGGTTTTCATCATCTTCCCAGTCATCTGTTGGTAGTTGAACGAAATTCCCTTGTCTATAGCGCATAAGCGCCTGCGTCATACTATCAACCAAGTCATCAAACTCTCCGTTAGGAAAAGCAGCAACCTCTTCGATCAATTCATCCGAAAAAGTCTCATCAGGTGCCCACACCATACCCGCCTCAAATAAAGGCGATACACTATGGACTCGACTCACCTTATCGTTACCGCGGCTCGGTGTAAAGTTTACAACGGGTATGCCCATAGCACGTAATTCTTGGGTCAAAGGGGTCCCTGACGCTTTCGCCTCAATAATAACTGTATCAGGTTCCCAAAATTTATAATTATCTAGCGCCACTTGCTTTAACTCAGGAAAATCCCAACGTCCCTTTTTACTATCTAACAAAATTAAATTAGGACCCGAACCACCCTCATTAGGATAAAACACCCCCCACGTCGTAATAGCCGAATAATCCGCCGTCTCACGTTTACTAAAAGCAGTATCATAACTTTGTATCACATATTCTAACTCCGGAATTTTTTCAGGCTCCCAAAGTCTCCACCACTCACGACGAATGATCGCATTCTCTTCACCCGTAGGATTTTGTTGATACTGCGCGTTCCACTTAGAAGGCGGAATCGAAGCCTTAACCGAAGTCAAATCTTCCAAACTCCAATACTCAGGCCAGCACGGAGTCCCATCCTCAAAAATTGCCGGTAACTCCACAACTTCCCATTGGTCCGCCAAAGGGTCTTTTGACATAGCCCTCATTAACTGGCCCGTCATGTCCTTCTCAGACCATCTAGTTTGAACCAATACAATTGACCCACCCGGCTGTAAACGCTGTCTAGGACCACCTGTGTACCAGTCCCAAGCATCATCAAAGCCATTGTTGCTCATCGCCGTCTGCTCAGAGTGCGGATCATCAATAATGACCAAATCACCACCACGTCCCGCCAAGTTCGAACCAACACCAACCGCGTAATACATCCCACCCTTGTTCGTGTCCCACCGACCACTGGCCTTACTGTCAGCCGCTAACTTTACCTCCGGAAAAATATCCTTGAAGTCGTCGCTTTCAATCAAGTTTTTTGTTTTACGACCAAAGTTAACCGCCAATTCCGTCGTGTGCGTCGCTTGAATGATCTTCATTTTCGGATTACGGCCCATCATCCATGCCGGAAACAAGAACGACGCAAACTCACTCTTCGTGTGCCGCGGTGCCATGTTGATAATCAAACGCTTTAGCTCGCCGCTCGCGACCCTTTCTAGCTTCTCGGCAATGATTCGATGATGACGGCCCGCAATAAAGTCAGGCCAGACTGTTTTTACGAAACTTAAAAAATCATTTTGGCACTTTTCGTTTTTCTCAAGCTGCGCGAGCCGAAGCTCAAGCTTCAGTTTTTTCTCTTCCATCAACACGGTTTGGGCTGAACTCATAGGGGTCCCTAGCTAATTTTTCATACGCAGTTTTTAATGTTCCACGTGAAACATATCACGATTTTTCACGTGAAACATATCACGTATTGTATGCGATTTTAAGCACAAATATAAGACAGTTAACCTTATTTTAAATTTTATAGTAATTATTCGCGAGAAACATGGCCCTAGCCTCCGCAGGCAGCCGCGGGGGGCGGCGGCGCTCGGATCGCCTCGAATTGGTCGCGGGCTGGGGCTTTTGACCCGATATCAGGGGGACCCTGCGCGTTTTTCCCGGCGGATGGACCGGGGGCAATGGGCAACGGATCACGGACCACGGCGGACCGGACGCGGGTTAACTTTCACCGGCTGAGGTCATCGCGTCGCGCAGCTCGCGCAGCGGTTAACGGCCAGCGGCCAAGGTGCACGGCCAATGGCCAGCGGACCACGGAGCACGGCCCGTAGGTTTGGGAACTGGTACGCGGGGCACGGCCCGCCTTAATTAACTCTTAAACACTAGGCAATAAAAAGCCCGCACGTGGCGGGCTTAGGGTAGCACTGGGGCGGCTTTAGAACTCGAAGCCAACCCATACAAGCGCGGCACCTTTGAGGTACACAGCGCGGCTTATATCGTCCCAGTCATCGAGCGAATAGGTGCGACTAGATCGGTCATAGTCCCCGCGGGTATATGTCTTTTTAGCGTCCAGCTTGCGGCGGACGAACTCACCGCGGGGGACATCTTTAAGGGGCATTTGCTGAATAGTGGCGATCATGCGGCAACCCCTGCGATGATTTGAACGCGGTCATGATCGCCAACGTCTAACAGTGCGCCGTTTACTATTACCCGCTGCGAATGGTCCCGCTGGCAAAAGCCAAAGGGTGCGCCCAATTCCTGACAGATACCGTTTAAGCGTTCGCGGGTGGTAACAGTTCCCCAGCCTGCGAGGGTGACCCATACGCTGCCATCATCTTCGCGCTGGGCAATCCGGTTGCCATGTAGCCAAACAGTGCGCCCGTCCGTTTCAGTCCGCGCAGCCTTTGCCGCTTGCCCACGTGCAAAAGCCTCTGCGATTTTTTGGGTTTCTTTTCTCATTGTCTTAATCTCCGTAATTAACACGCGGCCACCGCGGCCCCGATGTATGGGATTATACGCGATAGAATGCGATAAACGCAACCCCCACAAAAAAGCCCGCACGTGGCGGGCTTAGTGTTGGATTGATCCGGTTTAGTGCCCAGCGTCAATCAATTCCTGCGCGTATTCCTGCGCCTTAACATAGGCGGCGTCGGCTTCATCTTCACGGCCAGCCATGCCCATAACACCCAGCCATTGAAGCTGGAACAACAACCGTTCGGCCAGTGTCTTTTCTGTTTGCGCGTCCATTAGTCAAACCTCGCTATTTTAGTTTGACGGGTCGCACGGTCGCGGATCGCTGCGATGCCGTACTCGTAAACAAAGCACTCGAAGTACATGAAGATGAAACGCGCCAACGGGGGCAATGCGTCATCATCTTTGTCTTCGCTTTGATAAGTGCCTTCGTCATCAATGGTGCCCTTGTATGGATACGATCCAAACCCGCCGAACTGGTAGACGCTATCCATACCGGCGGCGATATTTTCCAGCGTTAAAGGTGAGGCCATCAAACAAGCTTGACAAAAGAAGTCGGGGATCAGCCCACAGGCTTCTGTCAATTGTGCAGGGGTTGCCCCGCCAAAATTATCATCCTCTGACGGATTATAAACGCGGTCCAGTATCACGTCGGATGGTCGCGTCTTTATTTCTATTACATTGCCCATTTTATTTTCTCCGTAGTTGCGCGGGCTTTATTGCCCCCGTGTATGGGATTGTATGGGATAACTCTATGGAAAGTAAAGCCCCACAAAAAAGCCCGCACAATGGCGGGCTTCGATGGTGCTGCGGTTTGGCCTAGGCTGCGACTTTATCCAGTAGCGCACCGGCCTTTTTCTCTACTTCAATCCGGGAATCTTGGTGCGGTATATCGCGAGCGATTGCGGTTATCGCCTGCGCTGCGTCCCATACCGTCTCGACCGGTCGGCCTTCCTCTATCATATGTCGCGCCGCTGCGGCTTTCGCCATGCGCCCAGATAGTCCAGCGCGTTTGCTTAGAAACTCTAAACGGCTTTCGTCATCGGTCGCAATCTTGGCAGCTTTCGCGGCTTGAACGCCCTCGATAAATGTAGCGGTCGCACCATGCGCAAAGCTTTCCAAAGCCGGGCGGGCTTCGTAGGCGAAACGATCCGGGGCAAATTTAGTATGCCTTATTTTAATCTCTTGGAAATTCTCGACGCCCCATAGGTTGCGATTCATACAAACCCCGCGCAGATACATGGCCGCAATACCTGCCGTTTTGCTGCCGGTCTCACTGTTCCAAGCATAAAACCCGCGGAACATTAAATCAGGCTCACCGTTGGCAAGCTTACCGACTTCGATAGGGTTGCGATCATCCACCAAGAAAACGAAAACGTCGCGGTCGCTGGCGAACAATGTGGTGGTATCCATTGAAACGGGTATTTCTGGATCATAAACCGCCATGCCGTTATTACTTCCCGTCATCATCCCCGGCACTTTCCAACGTCCGCCGGATTGGTCAACCAAATGCTTAATTGGTTCGAGTATTTCCCAATCATAAATGCGGCCATAGTCGGGACCAGTTGCGGCTCGCAATTCTCCGCCGTCGGTTTGACTGCCGTATACCTTAATCAATTCTTTACCCCGGTTATATTTCAAACCCCATTGAATGCAATCCGCTGCCAAGGGTGCGGGCAAGTCTTTAAGATAACCCGCAGGCGCTCCGGCCAGTTGGGACAATTGTCCAAAGCTCCAATTGGTTGGACTGTTCACGTGCTCGCGGTGGTTGTCGTCAGCGTATTCAATCCGCAAATCTCCGCGGCTAGGGTTCGCTTCGTCAAATTCTCCAACAATCTGGATTTTGTGGGTGTCAACCGTCCGGCTTGTCATCCGTTGCGAGTCTATTTTTTTATGGGCCAGCATGTCATCAAGAGATAAAAACTTTTGATCATCCGGGCGGCTAAACCACTGTGACGATACTTCGGAATTGCCAATCCCGTGCGCAAATGCGTTAGTTTGATAAGTCATATTATGTTCTCCGTAAAAACAAAAAGGGGGCGGAATTGCTCCCTCCCCCCATAATGTCCCATAAAATTGTATACGGCGCAACCTAATATTTAAAAAAGTTATTCCGCTCCAATATCCCCGGCAACATGGTGCCGTATAATACTGCGTGGGGGTAAAGACTTGGCGAACCGTTTTAGTTTCTCGCCGTCGGTTTCGTCGGGCTGGTGGTGGTTGCTAGTGGCGTCCCAATGTAGGCGAACGTTTCCGCCGTCGGCATAACATCCGCCACGGGTTTCCGGGTCCGCTGCTTTTTTCTTGCGGGCGCCGTGCGCAGTAAACCCAATTATAAAGTTTCGATCTAGGCGAGCGCATAACGGGTCACCGTTCCCACAATCGCGGCAGCTAAATCCGTCGCGGTATTCTGCGGGGCAGCGAACCACCGGCACCCGGTCCGAAACTATAAAGTCGCCGCGGTTATTAGTTCGACCAAATAATGGTGCGCTGGTTTTTTTCCCGTGCTGCCATTCGGATTCCGGAAGCACTACAACGGTCGGGACCGCTCGCGATGCTGCGGCAGCACTTACTAAAGTATCCGCAGAAAAGTTAACCACCGTTTTACCCGGCTTTAATTTGTCGGCCCATTTATTCCAACTGAAATGCGTATAGGTAAAAGACTGGCCTTTATTCGGAACCGCATCCAATAACGCATCAAAATAATCTGCGTCAATTTCCTGCGCACCTTTACCGCTACAATTCATTTTGCAAGATGCTGGGCAGGTCGCATACTTTTCGCCATTGCCTGCGCGATAGGTTACTGCGATCCCGTTGGTTTTTTCTGCTCGGCTTGTTTCTACTGTCTTTAACATGGTTGCCCCCATAGTTGTGTATAAGATTTATCGCATACCTTACACCATAAAAAAGCCCGGAGTCAACCGGGCTAATATTTTTTAATCTTACCGCCTGCGCTTTATCCGTTGCCGCGGTCGTTTTTGGGGTCGGGGTTGTTTCCGCTCGCGTTCAAACTTATCAACCTCATCCGAACCATAACGCAATCTTGCCCACCATTTAATTAAAAAAAACATATTACCCCCAATCCTTTTGACTGCCATTAGCTTCGGCAGTTTTATAACCTTTACTGTAAGCGGTTATCTCCGCGGGCGTCATATATTTCAGTTCAACCTTATCGGTGGAATGAGTAGCGCCCTTAAAAAAATGAGGGTCGTATTGTCTACCGTACCAAAAATCTGCGGTCCCGCGATCATACGGCCCGCCGTGCCTTTCATCATAAGTCATAGTCAATTCTCCATTAGTTAAGTTGACTATGGGATTGTATGCGATGTTGTGGGACAGATCAAGTTGAATACATAATCCCAGTCTACCGGGCCGGATGTATGGTAAAACGGTTCAATCTTTAAACCTTCCATTTTAAGGTCCATTGCTTCCGAACCTCTATACAAGAATAGCTGTTCAGGTTGGTTTTTAGTTTTGTGCTTTTTAAGCATTACCCAGACGCTACCGTGCCCATGATTGGTTAGCCAAGCCACTTGGTGGGGACGAAGATCGACCGCGTTACCTGCGGTGGCTTTTAATTCTACAAAGTGAAACAAACCACGTTCATCACACAAAACTACGTCAGGCACTCCGGGCATTGCCCAAGTCTCTAACCGGGTCGCTTTAATGTCGCGTCCGGTCCTCTTCATCCCCGATTTCATCTGCCTCCAAAAGTCGGCCTCGCGCTTTGTCGCGGTTTTGGGGATTGCTTTCTCCTTCGGGAGTAACGTCGATAGTAATCGGGGCATAGCTTTGTTTTATCTCCTTGAGTGCCTTCATGACTTCATCTTTGCTCATACTGTCGATGCTGCCAGTTCTGATTTCACTCTTGCTTACATAAATATCACCTTGCGCTTGCCCTCGCCGGTATTCGGCTTGAACCGCAGCACTGTACGCGCCATTGTTCAAAGCCATGTCTCTAATGGTTTGCAGGTCTTTTAGGTGTCGCTGGTAGTTAACACCAAATTTAGCATCCAGTTCTGAGCGATACGCTTGGATAGCGTTAACAACATGGGGGCTAATGTTTGGGTTGGTTAGCTCATAAGCTCTAGTGTGGGCGGAACCAACAGGATAACCCGCATTGATGGCTGCTTCACGCATAGTTATCTGGCCATCTTTAGAAACCAGTTCTTTAACAAACAGTTCCTGCCTTCGCGTAAGTGGTTGGGCTTTTGTGGCTTTGGGTCTACCTACTTTCTTTTTCGGTGTAGGTATAACAGATTTAGGTGCGGCAGATCGTGGCATGTAATACTCCAGTTATTAAGCGATAGTTTAATATAACTTAGAGCCGTTTGGTATATATAGGAAGTAAAATATAAATAAATATAAAAACTTTTCAGAACCGCTATACGCAATAAGCTCCCTACTGGTTACATAAACTCGGTTACGGTTACTTTTTTGTTTTCTACTTATGTAACTGTATATCTCTATATATAACATAGGCTTAACTGCTCCGGTTACACGGTTACACCAGTTACACCTATTTTCACCAAAAAAATATATTTTATATTTACTGTCTATATATGTAGAAACCGTGTTTCGTGTTCCGCGACCCGTGGACCGCACCCTTTTTATATAGGATAATGGCTTTGGCCCGCCCTTATGGCACTCCTCGCAGGCACCCTTGCTTGCATTCCTTTACAGTCTGGGGGCGGGTCACCCCCTATTTAAATATCCAGACGGCCAAACCTGCCAGCACTCCACCGATTACTGCTAGGATCGAATGCTTGTGTTCATAGCACCTTACGCTGACAGCAGTCTTATCCCATTCGGTCCATGCTTTTTTTGACGCGGGCGCATTTTCATACCAGTGTTCGTCGGTATCTTCAAGTGCGCTATGCGCTTTGACGTGATCTAGGATTTCGCCTTTCTTCCAGCGGTTAACGAGCTTTGGTCCGCGGGCCGCGGTTGTTGGCACCTTGGTTGGTGCTGGGAACTCACCGAGTTTGACCTTACGGTACACGGTTGGTTTGGATACGCCTGCGATTGCGCAGACTTCATCTATGGTTAGTAGTGCTTTCATGGTTTTCCTCTCTTAATTTTTTGCGCCGTTGGAACTCTCGTTCTTTATCCTGAACGATCAAGTACGCACCTCGGAACATAACCCCCAGAAACGCTCCGAAAAGCATGAATGAGAGAGCTTCCAAGGTTAGCCCTGTAAAATCCGTTGCCATGCTTTTTCGATCTCTAGGGATCGTTGCAATCGTTGTTTAGGTTTTAATCGTTCATCGCATTCGGCTTTATTTAAAGATTCGTTCACCACCTTATTGATGGTTGATACGGCCCAAGACCATTCGATGTCGCTTACTCGCTTCTCGGCTTCCATGTATCCACCTCCGCATACCATTTGCCACCTTTACTTTCTTTGACTTGAACGTTGATCCAGTCATCGGTCTGGCCCGTGAGCCACGCGATGAGGTCCGTTCTTTTGATACTGAGTGCGCACTTAACGAAGTCAGGTGCCTTCTCGTTTGGTTGTTTGGCCATGAGGCCGTCTACAAAATCCGCCATTCTAGTCTCCTTAACGTAAAAGACCCCAGCCGGGGGCAACCGAACTGGGGTCTGGGTCAACTACGGAGAACATGACTAGCATGTTCAAGGGTATTATACACTCCGGTATGGGATAAGCAACACTTAATCGCATATCTTAACCAACATTGCTGAACAAGCTTGCAACGCTTCTTCGGCAGTTTCTTTAAATTCGCCGCGGTAAAGTTCTTTACCGTTCTCATTTTTAATTATGGGCAGGTAGCCAAAGCCCTCTTCGCTTCGGGTAACGGGTTTGTATCCCATACCGCCAACCCTTCGAACAATGAGGTCATACACCATGATTAACCTTCTTTATTGATGCCGTCATAAACTTGCATCCCGCATAGGTTACACTTTCGTGTAGCGGTTACGTCTGTTTTAGACACCCATGTCAATTTAGTTTCGCAACGCGGGCAAAGGTTCTCTTTCAACCTTTTACCGATGTCATCACTGTCCGGTGTTTGATCCGTCACTGTCATTGCTGCGATGCTCCGCTTCTTTATACCACTCGAAGACTAGCCGTAGCTGTCCGCCAATGGTTCTGCCTTCTGATTTAGAAAGCGCCTTAATCTCTTCGTACACTTCTCGCGGTACGAGAATGCTTTTCCAACGTGTTGTATCCATATTTTTCTCTCCGATGCCCCCGGATATCTACGATATTATAGGAAGATATACAAGAATGCAAGAAAAACCCCGCCGAAGCAGGGTTTCAGGATCATATAGATTGTCTTCAATCTTTTTTTATTGTTATGGCTTCTACGCGCCTGTTTAAAGCGCAAGCAACATGGAAAAGGTCTCTTTCCAATTTATACAATTCATCCCTTTTTTGTTTTGACGGATGAGGCGCATCGTACATACGCTTCCAAAGTGTTTTCCCTAATTGATAGTTAGGCAGCGAACAGGTAGACAGCCGACAAGCTTCATGAAAAAGGGCTTGAACGTCTTCCCGTTCAAAAAACTTTTCGGCTTCTGTTTGTGCTTCCTCGATTGGTTTTAGTTCCATCTTAGTCATGCTCCAAAAAAAAACTGCATCTCACAGCGTTCGTTGAAAGCTATATACTTTGTTTCCCACCTATCAAGGGTCTTTAGTTCATACCCATGTACGGGACAATGTTTTATTTTACCGTTTTTGTATCTTAAAGGCTTATAAATATCTTTTCGGTACTTGAACTCAGTTTCTGTTTCGTCGAGATTAAGTTTCAAGTTATATTTTTTTTCTACAAAATCTTCAAGCGCCTCTACCATTTCGTAATAACTTAGTTCAACTTTCATGTTTACTCTCCGTAATTGATGGTTTGAGGACTATCCCATATTATCGCATACGTGTCAAACTTATTTAGCCTCACCCCAAGAGGGTCCGATTTCGATGTCGCACTTAGATGGGACTTCGAGCGGTACAGCGTTCTCCATTACGTTAGCTACCACTTGGGCCTCCTCTACACTTTTGACCGACATAGCCAGTTCATCGTGTATCTGAAGCATGGGCAGTATGCCTTGGTTATACAGATCGACCATTGCCTTCTTGGTCATGTCCGCGGCGGACGCTTGGATCAACCTGTTCAGCGCCTTGTAAGTATAAGCACGTTTAAGGCGGGTCGTGGGTCCATACTCATCGACAGCTTCCTTGTAGGGCATTGCTTTGTTCATGGCGAACGTATCGGGTTCCCACAGATTGAAGCGGCACTTACGCCCAAGCAGCGAGGTCAATGATCCACCCGACGATTTCTCGTTCAGTCTGTTCATTACCCCGGTCATTAAACCTTTGACAAAAGGTACTCTGTTGTGGTACTGCTTTGTTAACGCCTTGGCTTCTTCCACGGTCACGTCCAATTGCTCGGACATCTTGTTAACACCCATCCCATAAATTAAACCTAAGTTAATGGTCTTGGCTTGCTTCCGCGGAATGTTAGCCATCTCCGCGACTAAACTATGGAAGTCTGTTTTCGGATCATTGTTGTACGCTTTTACGAACTCGGCTGCACCCTCTAACGGTACGCCTCGCGTTTTACCGTATACATGCGCATAATGCACCAAGATGCGTGGTTCTTGTTGCGAGAAGTCAATAGCCGCCCATTGTTCACCTTCTTCTGGAAGAAACAAAGAACGAATCATCGGACCCAGTTCAGGATCGCGGGCCGGGATTTGCTGCAAATTAGGATTAGACATGGAGATGCGGCCCGATACGGTTCCTCCATCGTCAGAACGGATTTGATTTATATGGGAATGTATACGGCCATCAGCGTGGCAGTGTTTCATGATGGTATTGATGAAGGTGCCGGAGGTCTTGTTAAGGTTCCGCGCTTGAGTGACGAGTTGCGCGAGGGGATGCTTGTTCTCTTGGAGAAAGAGTTTAGTGAAGCTCGGTGCGCCCTTTTCAGTTGTTGGGTAATGGATTCCGACTTTATCGAACGCTTTAGCGAGCGATTGCGCAGCCCAGATTTCAACATTAGTGCCCGCGATGCGCTTGATCTCTTTCGTGACATCCCTTTCCCGCTTGAGGAGGCTATCCCTAGTTCGCTCAACCCGGTTAACATCGACGCGAACACCCCGCATCGTCATGTCAACGAGACATGGGAGCAGATCAAGTTCGAGATTAGCGACCGGCCACAAGTTTTCTTTTCCAAGTTGAACGGAGAAGTAGTTCCAGAGTTCGAGGGTCAGTTCAGCGTCGCCTTCAGCGTAAGGTCCGACGTACATGGCTGGCATCTTCCACATTTCAGCTTTCGGATCGACACCGAACTCCCGCGCAGCGGCCACTAAACCCTTTTCTGATTTTACTTTATTTAAGTGATCATAAGATAAGGCGTTAAGGCTGTAGCTAAATCTGTTTTCATCAAGCAGTGATGCAACAATCATGGTGTCAATGATGCGGCCATTCACTTGAAAACCCATTTGTTTTATCCAACCCAAGTCGTACTGGGCATTGTGCATAATCTTATCTGCGGGACACTCGAATACTTTTTTAAGCCAGCGGTTAACGATCTTCTCATCAAGGTTACCCCCACCGAAGTGACGGATAGGGATGTAACCGGACCAATCGTCTACGGCAATGGCGTAGCCCACCACTTCTCCATCGCCTGTTGGCCAACCGGGACCGTGCTTCTTGAGGTTCGGGTCCCGTGTTTCCACGTCGATAGCTATCTTTTTAGCCGACGTTAGGTCGGGTAACTCTAGTGGTGGTATCCACTCACTTTTTGGAGCGAACATTGCCATTTGTAGTTTTGCCATTTGTATTATCCTTTTCCGTGAACTCTGCCCCAAGGGCCGTGTATCCTGCTTTATCTAGCCATGAATCAACATGGTCTATACTTTCTATCAAGCGACTGGTCTTTACCCAGTCCATCATCAAAGCCACGTGAGCCGCGGTAAGGTAACCGTGTGATCCTATTGCTCCTTTAACGATTTCGTTCCAACCTACTGCAATTCTGTTGTGGTTGAGGTAAGCGTCACCATAATCTTTGGCGCGTTGTCCATTGATAAGCTTCTCCGCTTCATGCAGAACTTCATCTCGTTTCATCTAATGTACCGTTTGGTTAAGTTGTAATGCACTCATATTGCTTCTCTCCATTGCGTTAGTTCTTCGCTTTCGCAGTTAGGGCAAAGGCAGTGAATAGTCACTTGCTCTGCCGTTCCGTTTCCGTATGGGTAATGATCAATCTCTCTAGCGATCAAAAGCTCGTCATACTCACCCCAAAATGAGCAGTCGTTTTCGCATTTGTACATGGTCATAACGTTTCTCTCACCCAGTTACCTTTGGCGTTTCGGACCCATTGCGGCTCCGAAACGGGCTTTTCGAGTCCGGCATCGGCATCGGGGATATTGGGGAATATTAATTTGTCGCCGTTGTTGTATTGAATAATCATGTTCGTCCTTGTGGTAGTTAGTTTGGTCATAAGTCATAGCTCCTTGATACGTCTTCAGCGTCTACAATATATAAGCTTTGCTTCGCTCTCGTTACGCCGACGTAAAATACACGGTGCGTATCATCAGGGTTCCGTTGGAACTGGGTGTCCGCTGCCGGACTAAGGTCCGTGAACAGTACAACGTTATCCGCCTCACCACCTTTTGACCCGTGGATCGTGGACGCTGTAATGCGGGGGACGCCGTTAAACTTCTCGCCCCTGCGCAGTAAAGCGGTAACGTAAGCTCGGTCAGTATCTGGCAGTTTATCCATGGCTTCGGACCAGATCATACTGTCCGTGGCCAGTAAGCCGTGGTTCGTGGTTAGTCGATCAAAGGTCACAAGATCATTGTCCTCGACACCCGATAACTTTTTAAAACCACGTACTACTCGCTCCCCGATAGACATATAGCTGTAAACCATCCGGGCAACCTTGCCTGATATTTCTTTTCCTTTGCGCATTTGTTCCCAGCCGTTAACGGCTTCGCTGACCTTTTCACTAATGGACCGTCTGCCGCGGTAGTTGAACAGGTAACCGTTTGACTTCAGGTCTTGGGCTACGGGGTTTAGTTGGTAGCCTGCTTGGGACAAAATTAGCCAATCCCCTTGCGACATGTCGAGGGAGTTGATCGTCGTGATCCGCGTCACATTGCCGGGTTCGGACCGAGGCTCATACTGCTTCGGGAATCGTCTGCCAATGCGGCGCACCACATTCTCCGCCACATCATGAACACGTTTAGGGATTCGGTAGGACTGCGACAGTATCTCTGACCCACCGGGTAAGTTAATGAAATGGTCTACGTCCGCACCAGCCCATCGGTAGATGGCTTGGTCATCGTCACCTGCACAGTACATCTTCGTTGATTGCTTATCTAAAAGATGCGCGATGTCCCACTGTAAGGGGGAAAGGTCCTGCGCTTCATCTAAAAAGCATAGGTCGAACTTAGGGCAGAAGGTTTCACCACCCTCTGCAAAGTGCTGAAGCATGTCGGTAAAATCAAAAAGCCCCATGCTTTCTTTATATTCTCGCAAGCATTTATCAACAAAGTTAACGGTGTTCCAGTCCTGTTCGATCTGGCTCTCGTTATACTGGTCGCGCAGGTCTACCTTCCGCAAGCGGGCCAAGTTAATCAGGCCGAGTATCGGATCACTGCTGGCCACCATGCTAGGAACGTCTTCATCTATGGAAGTGTTCTTCTGGGCACCAAGCTCCACACCGATAGTGCGGCTCAGTTCACGGTAGTTTTCTTCCTGCATCACCTGTTCGGGGCGTATGTCAGACATTGTTAAAGCAAGGCTGTGAAGTGTTCTAAAGAAAATTAAGTCTTTCTTTGGATCAAGGTTAAACCTTTCGGCGGCTCTATCTCTGGCTTCGGTTGCTGCTTTTCGGGTAAACGCTAGGAACGCAATGCGGTCTGGTGGCGTACCTTCTTCCAAGGCCTTGTCTACCATGTTCAACAAGGTGGTAGTCTTACCGGTTCCCGGAGGCCCAAAGATTCTAAACATCTGAAATCCTTTCGGCTGCTGTCATAAGTATGTCTGCCAAACCTACTGCCGAAATTTTACGGTCTTCCGTCTCCATGTCAGCTTCCATTGCAATACATTCCAACAATTCAGCAAGATGCTTATTACTCAAATCGTCTGGAATCAGGCCAAACCATGGTTTGTTTTTAAATTTGTGCATCCTTCCTTTTCTCCCTGCTATAAATCTGTTGCACACGCTGTTTTGATATTCCCCAAAACTTTCCGACTGCTGTCATAGTCATACGCTCTTTATCAATCATGATAACTATGTCAGCGTCGCGTACCGTTCTCCAGTACGCACTTTTCATGCGGCTCAAAATGGTGCCTCCTGTCCACCAAACGATGGTGTTTTTAAGTCTACATCACTGTTCTCAAAAGCAGGTATCTTCCAGACTCTCACAGAGCGGCCTTTGATCTTCAATACCATGCTGTCGCCGTTAATGTCTCTCAAACGTTGAGCTATCCTATGCGACTTGTACTCAAAGAATTTGTTTTTCTTCAGATAACTTTCAAAGTCTTTTAACCTGAAATACGTCACCCCTTCCTCTTCATCAGTCCAAGGTCGGCGGAGCAAAATTTCTTCTTTATCCTGCGCCTGCTGTAAGTGACTACAGAACTCTTCGAGATAGTCATAGAACTGACCACTAATACTCGCGTCCACGGATACTTCCATGATCGCGCTTTCGTTATCACGCATCTCAGTCATCAAGGTACTAATACGACTTTCCCACTGCTGCTTGGCAGTAGAACGTGGCATGAAGTTAAGTTGTTCCATGCAAGCTTTTTGAAACATGGGCTGGCTCATCAAGGCTTCGGTATCAAGCTCCAGAGGCTCCCCGTTAACGTCCATAAACCAGACAGGGGGAGTAGAGTTATACTTGCGTAGGTTAGCTACCGTAGCGCCCGCTACAGCGGCCCCTATGCCGAACTTACGGGTACGGCATAGCTCTTTGTTGCAGTAGGAGTTAATTGGCGAGTCAGAGCATTTGTAGGCGTATTCCTTGCGGTCTAGTTGCTTGGCAACTATGTTGACCTCCGGCAATGGTAACGGCGGAGATAGATACTCCATGTTGAATCGCAAGATTTCAGATTCCCAACTGTCCGGATACGCTTTGCGTAAGTATACTCCGATGTTAAATAAACCATTGTTTCGACCGCCTTCACTAATGCGCTGCTTACACAGTATCTGCAAACACGGTGGCCCGTCCTTTAATAGGTCGGTAGCACCACTGTCTACTATTTGTAGCTTAACGACTTCTTCCGGGGTTTGTGCATATTGAGTATGCAACTCAATAAATTCGTTTAACGTTCCAGACGTGCCGTCATCCAATATTACATATCGGAGGCCGTTCTCGTGATCATAGTATGGAAGGTTGAGAAAGTTTCCCACGTCACCACGGTCTAGGTGTAATTTTATTTGCTTGGGGAATATCTCACTTTCGCCATAACCGAGGGCCGCGGACATTTGTTGAAGCGAACGCTGCATGTCCTTCGCTGAAACCCATTCGGTTGAGAATAAAAAGCAGTGCGCACCCCCAGACTTGGATCGGCATACTACTAAAGGTAATTTTAACTTTCTTACTTTATCAACAAGCATCTTGTGGTCAAGTGGATACTGGTCCACGTCGATACAACCCCACTTACACATGTTGTTTTCATTTATTGGGATGATACCCAATCCACTGCCGGTCCCCGACAAGTGGTTTTCCCAAAGTTTCTTTGTTCGGGGTTCTCTCAGTACGCCAGCTTTGCCTTTTGCTTTGCCGTTCGCGCCTGTGTTCTCTATTTTGAAGTAGCCGTGAGCTTCCTTCAGGCCATCAAATATGGCCATAAATTTATCTACTGACATTGTTGCCCCCATACGGAAAAAAAGCGGCGAGATGACACGCACCCCGCCGCATGACTACTTAAAACGGTGTTGTTTTACCTTCACCTTCGTCATCCGTATGTTTCACAACAACATCGCCTGCTGTGATGCTCTCTGCAAAACCCTTTGCGCGGGTATACAGAGCGCCGTCTTCAATGACACCTTCACAGGACATCTCCCAACCATGCCATGACCCTTTGGAATTTTCCTCAGCTATGGTTTTCATGTGGTAAATGTGGCTAAAGCGGGGCGGCGTAAACGGCCCGTTTTTACCCTGCATTGTTCGAGAAGCCATCATGCTGTTCCACTTCCTGCTCTTTTTAAGCTGGGTGGACTTCATTGCAATCAAGGCTGTCTCGTAGGACCCATCTTCGTTGAGAAGCATTACAAAATGCTGGTGGGTTTCTTCGATGTACTCCCCACTACCATCGACAACATATTCTTTGTTGTCTTCGGCAGACCGTTCTGTTTTCGGACGAGCTTGTCCCGGTTCATAAATTGCCGTTGGCGCACCGCTACCACTGCCACGTGGTGCCCACTGAATAAACCTACGTTGATAAGCGCAGGGTACTACTCGAACCCCTTCCTTACCTTTATAAGCTATACCCGTTACGGTGTTATAAATATCGCCCTTACGAGCCGTTTCATTTTCATCCAATACTGGATCGTTTCCGGATAGGACTTTCAGGAAAGGAAGAGCTAAGTCTTCTGTCCCCATGTTATCCATACCTTGTCCTGCATCCTGCTCCATCATAGCAATATCAAACACTGCTACTTCTCTGCTACCAGCTTCAGCTACTTCATTTTTTTTAGTCATTATTTCTTTCCTCGTTTAATTACTGCGCGTTGACCCACCCATGCTCCGAACAATTCCATCGGAAAATCCTCCCCTGCTTCACAACGTTCTTTGACGAACGCACGTAAAGTTTGGGGATGAACTTCGGTTTTTTGCTCTGGAATATACCCTTGCTGTTGCGCGAAAGACGCAAAGGCTCCTGCTTGATCGTCCTCTCCACGGCCAAACTGACACAAGACAGTATTTTTAATAATGTCATCATGTCCGTTATCGCGTAGCCAATCGTAGGCTTCTGGACGTTTATCAACAAGAATAGACGCACCATAGGTTTGTTTAACCTCGACGGTTGACCCGTCATCTAGTGCAAACGAAGACATGCCGATCTCTGCAAGCATCGAAGGCATATCCTCATCCGTAAGTTTCAAAAGAACTTTCTTTTCATCCTTGAGAACTTGCTCAAGGGTTTTTATCTGCTCTTCTCTGTCACGGATTGTTCTGGCCAACGCAGCTATTGAAGTAAGCCCCTGCTGGTCAATTTTCTCAACAGATGAGGCTTGATTTTTTTCAAAATCCTGCTCCATCATTTTTTCTAGGTCACTCATCGTGATTCTCCTTTCGTGGTTAAAGGCACCTCTTTGGGCCTTGACAATTACAGATAATATCTTATACAATAGGAAAGTCAAGCGTTTTTAAAAGATAGGGGCAAGAATGTTAGATTACAAATATGAGACTCAACCATACGACCATCAACGGACTTCTTTCGAGGAGTCGTGGGCCAAGGAATATTACGCGCTGCTTATGGAAATGGGTACGGGTAAATCTAAAGTAGCCATCGACACTATGGCTGCATTGTATGAAGCCGGTAAAGTTAAAGCCGCTTTAATCATAGCTCCAAAGGGTGTTTACGATAACTGGGTAAAAGGTGAGGTCCCTATACATTTACCCAAGCGTATCCCACGAGACATTATGCGTTGGATTCCCGCTAAAACGAAACGCTTTGAGACAGAATTAAAAGATTTTATCGTTAATCGTGACCCTATACTGAAAGTATTTGTAGTCAATATAGAAGCTTTCTCCTCGACACGAGGCACGGAGGCTGCTTTAGCCTTTTTGTATCAAAATCCGGATAACATTGTTGTAGTCGATGAATCGACTACAATTAAAAACAGGAACGCTGCGCGGACGAAGAATATATTGGCTTTGCAGAAATGGGCTAAATATCGCCGGATATTGACCGGTTCCCCTATAACAAAGAGTCCTATGGACCTGTTCAGCCAATGTAACTTTCTTGCCGAGAAAGCACTGGGCTTTAACAGCTACTTTGCTTTCCAAGCGCGGTACGCCAATGTGCAAAAACGCACGATGGGTCACCGTAGCTTTCAACAGATTGTGGGCTATCGCCGGTTGGACGAACTTTCTGAAAAGTTAGATAAGTTTAGCAGCCGTGTTTTAAAAGTAGACTGCCTTGACTTACCTGTTAAGGTATATACACGCCGGGAAATACCTCTTACTCCCGAACAAACAAAACTATATGTGCAGATGAAAAAGCTGGCTTTGGCTAAGTTACAGAGCGGCGAGTTGGCCACGACAGCTAGTGTTTTGACGCAGATTATGAGACTTCAACAAATTTGCTGTGGACATTTGCAGCCGGATGATGGTGAGGTACAGTCTATTAAAAGTAATCGACTAAACGAACTACTCGACATCACAGAAGAGTTTCAAGGTAAGGCAATCATTTGGGCGACGTATACACACGACATTCAACAGATAGCTGATGCCTTGCGCGACCGGTTCGGACCCGAATCGGTCGCAACCTATTACGGGGCTACTCCGCAAGATGAGCGGCAGGAAATCGTAGAGACGTTTCAACAAAAAGATTCGACGCTACGGTTTTTTGTAGGGCAACCTAAAACAGGTGGTTATGGCATTACTTTGACAGAAGCTAACACGGTCATTTATTACAGTAACAGTTATGACTTGGAAATAAGGCTCCAGTCCGAAGATAGGGCGCATCGTATCGGGCAGAAAAATAAGGTTACTTATGTGGATTTAGTATCGCCGGGTACGATTGACGAAAAGATACTGGGTGCTTTGCGTAGCAAGATAGACCTTGCGGGGCAGGTACTGGGTGAAGATGTTCAGTCTTGGCTACGTTAGTCCTTCTTGTTCCACAGTTCAAAAAGGGTACGGACTTTCTCTTTTATCTGCTCGATGTCTGAGTGCATCTTGGCAAGCACAATTACCAGAGTCACGAAAGCCGCCGCAATTGGCCAGATTACACCTATCGCGTCCATCACTTCCATATTTAAAAAGCATTAGGTAAAGAAGCTATACCGCTGCCCCCGGACATTGATCCGGGACCCATGGTATGCATTCGTCCGGGACCTTGGCTTTTAGCAAAAGGGCTTGGCATACCCATATCGTTTCCTTGAATCGCTTGCGGGGGAGCAGCCGGTTTACCGTAACCAAAGCTTTCTTCCGCACCAAAGTGCGCACGTTCAGCTTGGTCTACGAGGTCCACAAATTCTGTCACTTTTGACTGCAATGCGGCCTCTTGTGCGCCAGTGTACGTTTGGTTCAGATAATCACCATAGACCTTCAACGGCGAAGACTGCATTTGACTCATCTGCTGACCAAACTGTTTCTGCATGTTTTCAAACATACCGCCCACGCCTCTCATAGAACCGGGACCTTGGCTTTTAGCAAAAGGGCTTGGCATAGAACCGGGACCCATAGATTGCATCATTGGTTGAACCATTTCTTTATTACCCATTTGTGATTTCATCGGATTTGCGAAAGGTGATACAATCATGCCACCTGCCTCCATATGTTGTACGGGGTAAATTACTCCACCTTCCGCTTTGTATTGCATGTTGCCGCCTCCGGCAGTACCAGCTAAGTTTACATTTCCGGCAGTACCGCCGCTAGTGTGACCACTATATCCGGCAAAACTAAAGGCGGGGTTTGTGTCCCCTGTTCCGCGGCCCACGTAACTATATGGAATAGCGTCTCGTGACGCCGTATCCGCCGCTTGTCGGGCATCGTGTTTCTTTTGCACTGACGCGGAATAAGAGTCGTACCCTGCTTGGTCGTAATCGTATTTGTCAGGGTTTTTTAAACGATCTAATTCGTTAGACGTGTAATACGAAGCACGGCCCCCGAACTCCCTAAAAATACTCATTACGCTTGTCCCATCAAGCTTCCGATGCCGAGAAGTTCTCGGTCTTCGGGAAATAAAGCTGCAAACTTAGCCCGGTCTACAGGTCCTGAACCCTGTGATGCCGATTGAACGGCGGCAGGTTGTTGGACCGGACTAGTTGCAGGTCCACTACTCGGAGTGGGAGTCTGAGTAGGTGGATTCAAAGCGCCCCGTTGATCAGGGGGCGGTAAAACTGGTTGTTGCTGTTGCAAACGTTCTTGTAAAGCCGGAATCTCTACCTTCGGGTCTTCAGCTAAAGGTGAGTCTAGCCCACGATCTTCTTCCTCAAATCCTTCTCTTACGATAAAGGGAGACATAGACGTAGCAGTGTTAAACAACTTGTCGTTTAAGTAACTTACAATTCGTGCCGACAGCTTTTGTTGGCCACTTTCTGTGCCGGGTTTTTGCATCAAACGTGCTATTAAAACAGGGTCAGTAAACATCATGTCAATAGCACGAAGTTTAGCTGTTTGAGGTAACTCCAACATAAATTTGCGAAGTTCTCTAGTACCCGTGCTGGATGCTGAAATCACACCCGGACCAGAACCACCCACTTGTTTAAATGCGGCGCTACCTGCGGCAGAACCTAATACACCCACATAAAAATCAAGTATCGGTCCCGCGCTTGCCACAAAATCAGGGTCCGCTAGTTTTCCGGCGGCGTCTGCGGCTTGAACTTTCATCATTTGTTGAGTCATGAACTTTAAACGAGTTTGTACCTTTTCTGGAAAAATATTAAATTGGTCGGCAACATCCATCAAAGATTGGTCTGCTTTAGGCATCTTCCCAAAAAGCGTTTGATAAAACACTTGTGGATTAAACGCACCTTCGCCACCCGCTGCTAAATAGGCGTGTTCTAATACGGCACGACCCATTGCTGCGTTTACTTCCGTAGTGTCTAAACCCGCTTCTTGTATTTCTGCGTTTCGGGCATTTTTTAAAGCCCGTAGTTGTCCGGTCCTAGCGGCTTGCCTAGAACGGACGTTATCCGCACCCATACGTCTTAAAGCAAACAAGTTCCGGAAAGATTTAACAGGCACTGGGGAGTTAAAAGCATTCGCTACCGCTGCTGTTGGAGACATACCGTCAATAAGGTTTGCCAAATCAGTTTGGCTACGGGCTAAGTCCTTTCCTTTTTTAACATTCTGCTGCATTACCTCAACGGCTCTTTGTGCGCTACTTGCGCTTTCCAAGTCCATTTTCAATTGAGGAAAAGCTTCCAAAACGTCATTGTTTTGTGCTTTCCAGTCTTCTAACGCTGTTGCATTAATAACGGTTCGCGTTGTATTTGTTTTTGGATCAAATACTTCTTTTGAAGCCACTTGTTTTAGGCCTCTAAGATAGCTGTCTATTAAATTAGTGGTGGTTGTAAAAACAGGGTCTGAACCCATGATTACATCTTCTGGTAAATAGTTTGGCAACCCTTGCTGGTCTGCAAATTCCGCCATGCCTTGCAATTGACGAACCCTACTTAATGTGACGCTAGGGTTTGACTTAATAAAGGCTTCAAATGTAACTTCCGCAGGTAGCTTTGCAGCACCGGAGCGTTGCGCTTGACCAATTTGTCCCACAACTGTTCTAGTGAAAAAGTCATGTTTTGCTCGCGTATAAGCTCTAGCTACATCATACGCTTCACCAAAACCCTCTATGTCTAAATCGTCAGAAATAGCCTGTGCTACTTTTCCTATTCTAAGGGCTTCATCCGAAGTTGCGGGGTCCGCGGCCAATGAACGAGCTTGCCTTAGTAATTTTCCACGAACTTCCGCTAAACGGTCCGCGGTAATAGGCGCAACATCGTCACTAGAAGCTTCACCTGACCTTCGTACCGCTCTATTTTCATTAGTAGCCTGTACTCCAGCGTAGTCCGCAGCTTTGTCTAACGCAACTGCCAACCTTTTTTGGTCTTCGGGTTCCGCTAAGTTTTTTAAGTTTTGTTTTATATCTTGTTGAGTTCTACGCAAGAAAGTTGCTCGTTCACCAAGAGGCAAAGCATTTGCTGTCTCCATGATGGTAACAATCTCGTTCTCTGCATCAAAACCCGATAATTTCGCAACAGCGTTATCAAAAGTGCTTTTATACTTTTCTAAAGAAGCTATTTCAGGATCACTTAATACAGGAGCAGGGTCTAACCCTAGATCACGTCTAGCGTTCTCTATGAAATCAAATAAAACAGGTGCGGCTTTGCCAAATTGTTTTTGTACCGCAGGGTCTCCGTAAGATATTTCTTCAAAAACCCGCATAAAGGCAGGTAAATCTGCAAATTCTGTATCTGGCCCCATAGGGCTGATAACTTCAATATTAGGAACTGCGCCCCATAGCTCACGTTCTTTATTACCGGCAGCGGTAATGTAATTACCCACCATGTCATAAAGTTCTTCAGATAATTCTTGTTTGGACCTAGCCGCAGATTGTCCGGGCTGTGCCGCTAACCTTTCATTAGCTTCTAAGAATTTGGTCATTTTTATATCAAGACCGTTTCTTAGCATATCGTCAAAAATAGATCTTCTTAACGCCGCCGCTTTTCTAACGTTGTCAGGACTGCCGTCATCCATTAAGCCTTCTATAAACTGAGTAATAAAACCAAGAGCTTTGCTCTCTGCTTTTTTACGAGCCATTTCTAAACCGGGTTCTCCACTAGCTTTTACGGCTTCAATACCCATCAACAAGGGGTCACCGCCACGTTGTGCGGCTGTGAAATCTACACCGGGAAATGCCTCTTGTAACATTTGAGTCATTTCAGGGTCTGTAAGATTTTTAACTAAATCGTCGTATTGTTCAGGGCTGCCGTAGTCGGCGTATAACCTGTTAATGTTTTCAAATAACTTTTTCTGTTGACCTGTAACCGCCATACCACTAACTTCATCAACAGTGTCGCTACCCAAAATACGTGGTAAAGTCTTTGCAAAAGTAGCGTACAGCAAGTTTCCGCCGACAAGCTCTGCCGCTAATCGTGTTCCCGTTGCTCCGGGGTCCATGCTTTCTGCTTGGTAAGCAGCCGCAGCAGAACCGGCGCTTGCAACTACCTCACCTGCCGCAGTCATTTTTACGTTTCGTCCCGCAGCCTTACCTGTTGAAGATATGATGTTATCTAAACCAGAAACAAGCTTTAAAGACTGCGCCCTACCTGCATCGTTTGCAATGTTACTAAGCATTGCATTACCAGCGATGTTGGAGGTTGAACTCATTAGCCATGGAAACCTAATAGCGCCCACACCACCACCCAAGGTACGATAAGCCTCGTACTCGGCACGTTGACCGGGAGTAATTACGGCATCAGGACCCATTACTTGCTCTTCTAGGTAATCTCCAAAAAGATACGTTGCACCACCTGTTAAAAGAGACAAAGCCCCTGTTCCGGCAACGCCAATTCCAAAACCTACTACCGCGCCCGGTGGCCCCGCGATACTTGCCCCAGCGGCTGTAGCCGCCGGAATAATTCGAGGTCCGGTTAATCGGGCCGTCGCTGCCATAGCTTCCGTAGCAGGTATGGATTTAAAAAACTCTGATAAAAAAGGCCGTGCAAAAGATGCGGGCTGCGCGTTGCTAAACAAGACTACTGCTTGATCGGCTGTAAAAGCGCGTTCCGTGGGCGTTTTATCCTTAGTGGAGGGCAAAAAGTCTAAAAAAGGAGCCGTTCCACCGATTAAACCTTCATATGTTAGAAAGTTAGGGTCTTGCGCCATCTGGTCGGCATAATCCATTTGCATGGTTGAAACCAAGTCACGGGCTAACGCTTCTGAGGGGTCCTCATAATTTAAACGAAAGTTATCTACTACCTCTGGGGTGAGGATTACAGGATCAATTTTAACCTGTGACGTAGTATTTTCTTCAACAACGTTTTCATCAGCCATTAATCTGGTTCTCCGCTACTAGCCCTAGACAAACCACCTGTAACCGAACTGGAAGAACGGTCAGACATGGCTTCTGCTATGGGATCGGTTGTTAAAAACTTATCATACACCGCAATAGCTCCAGTTGTTTCTGCAATCAATTGCCCTACTGATTCCTGCAAACCTTTTATTTCCGTACTTTCTTTTTCACTTTTTGAAAATTTAAATTTTTCTTCCGCTTCCCTATACATCATTGCAAGGTTGTTTCTAACGGTAACTAACTGGTCTCTTGCCGCATTGTCTGTTTTTGCGCCGCCGGGTTTGAACCCGTTAACCTCTTCTTCTAGCAGCTTAACCTCTAAAGCAAAAATCCTACCGTCTACGCCTTGACGTGCAGTCTGCATTATGTTTCGAGCAAGGGCATTAAGTTGCGTATCAGCCTGAGAAGTAATTTTACCGCTATTTCCCGCATATCCTGAACCTAGGCCACTAACATCTTTTATCTGCCCCGCCATCATATTAAAGAAACGGTTAACCGTAGATGCCATGCCTTGAGACTTTGTTAGGTCGATACCTGTAATAATGAATAACTTTTCGTCTTCAAAAGCCGAGAAGTCAGGGTTTCCGTCGGCCCCAAACGGTATACGACTAATCTTACCATCAACATCTTTATCTAGCGCCCCCTTTACACCTATTGTAGGCAAGGAAGCCCCTTCGATTGTTGCCCGTGCGTTTATAGCATTCATAACGGACGTTGAAACAACAAGACCCGGTTTCATAACAGTGGTTTGTGTTGCAGGGTCCCAAGCAGGTTTTGCTGCCATCTCATTTGTAAGATAATTATTAATTAAGTTAGCCGTGGTTTCGTCTAAAGTACCGTCTGAATAAGCTTCTAACGTATCAGCGTTAGAAATTAATTTAAGGGCTTTTGCTTCGTAGCTATTACCTAAATCAGCAACTGTCCCATTTGCCACATCAGCAATAGAAGGCATTGTTGTTGCCACGTAGATGCTGTCGTCTAAAGCGTTAAACGCTGTTCTTTGGTCAGGGATATTTAAGTCAAAAAGTTGTATGTCATTCGGATCGTTTTTATTAACAACCGTTTGAATCTTCGCAGTTGAACTTGCACCATCCAAGTCTCTACTACCCGCCTTTTCGTAACCCTCGCCGAGCAATCTAGTTGCTTCCGTTTTACCGGCGGGAGTGCTTACATCAAGACCTACGGAATCTCCCGTTGCTGGGTTTTTGAAATTAACAATACTTGCCGCAGTTTCACTATCCGATTTAGGTGTGTAGTTTCCTGTAATACGGTAAAGTGGTTTACCCTCGGCATTGACAGACTGTCTTACCGCCTCGATTGCTGTTATGTTAGCGGTGGATAAATTGTTGCCGTCAAAAGTATGGAAATCGGTGGTATCGTCAGGATTTATAAACGTGACAAAGGAAGGAGCTTTTGTCTCTTTAACTTCTGTGAAATTCACAGCATTAGGGTACTTGGCCATTAGAGCTTGTTGCTGACCTACTGTTCCAACAGGACCTTGCCACAAAACAGCGCCTTTAGCGTCTGTAATCTTGTAACTGTCACCGGGCTTAACGTTAGCCGCAGCCGCCGCTATCGCTTTTTCACTCTGCAAAGCGGCTTGAGCCGTCTGTAAATTAGACAGGTCTAAGTTTAACGATCTGTCTTTTTGCGCTTGTTTAAATTTGCCTAACTCGCCAGCACGTTGGCCTATATTACCTATAACAGGTGTAAACGCCGCGGCCAATTGTTCCGCGGGCGATGCACCGGAACGCCCTGCGCCCCCTGCAAACCCTAAAGCACCTTGTGCCACGTCAAACAGCATTTGAGCTTTTGTCATTTTTTGTTGTTCAGCTAATGCAGCCTCTTGATCAGCCTCTCCATAAATAGAGCTAGTCAAAGCGCGTTGTTGGTCAAACAAAGTTTGCAATCTAGGGTCAGGCAGGGCGACACCGCCCGGTGCCATATACTGGACCGCGCCGCCTTGGTTAAAATTTACAGGTGCAGGCCCTCCGGGGACCTGTACTGGAGCTTCAGAAGCGCCCATATTTACAGTAGACATAATGCCTTCTGCCAAGGGTCCTTCTATTGGAGCAGACATCTCTTCCGCCGCTAAACCGCCAATACCTTGATCGACTGCTGCCATTTGCATTACAGGCTGAAGTAGGGTCAAAACGGATTCCGGGGTAGCTTGTGAATCTTCAAGGCCTACCACGTCGGAAAGCTCGGCATAACGCTGCTCGATAGGAAGTTGATCCCCTCGAATACTGTTAATTACGGTCTCGTAATCTTCAGCATTTTCTAATTCGTCCATACCATCAGCATATTGAGTCAACATGCCTTCTAGCTGCGCAGGATCAATACCCTGCTGCATAGCGCCTTGTGCCGCTTCGTTAATGTTAACGGAATTGGGGTCAATTGGAGGCAAACCCGGTGGGGTCACTTGTGGTCCGGGCATTGCGGAGTCAGGCATCATAGAACCATCCGGCATCTGGTGCATCGCTCCGCCTTCCTGCATAGGGTAGACTTTGCCACCGTTGGCAAACATCTGCCTGCCCATTACTTCTCTATTCATCATTAAAATAACCCCGCTTTTTTAGCACCCGCCGTTGCCGACAAGCCTGCTACACCCAATCCTAGTATAGATTGAGCAGGTGATACACCACCACCTGATTGTTGTGATACAGCCATCTGGCTAGACGGCGCTCCCTTATAAATATCAGATAAGAACGCTACACGTTGATACGGCTCATACTGTTGTTCAACCGTTGTTTTACGTGATGCTTCCAGATTCGCTTGATCTTGTGCTTGCTGCTGCTTGCCAACATCGAAGACAAACCCAGCTTCTTTCTGACCTAAGTTTTGTTTTAGCTCGCCAAGAGCGGCTTGACGTAAGCCAAGCTGACTAAGGCCTTCACCTTGTTGTAGACCAAGTTGACCGTAAGACGTTCCAAGACCGGCAATACCTTCGCCCATACGGCCTTGTAGCTCGGCACCTTGTAAACCAAGAGCGGCACCTTGTTGTGAACCTTGCATCATCATCCCAGCTTGGCCTTGACCAAACTGTCCTGCTTGACCGGCTAACTGACCCGCCAATTGCTCGGCAGATATACCCAATTGCGCGGCCCGTGAGGCGATGTCCGCCTGCTGTCCAACGCCTTGCATGGCTAACGCGCCTGTTTGCTGTCCTAATTGTCCTGCTAACTGCGCTGCACTCATACCGGTTTGTGAAGCAAGCTGTTGCAGGCTCATACCGGATTGAGCAAGTGCTTGAGCATTAGCAGAAGCCATTTGTTCAGCGTTCAAACCTAAAGTAGCACCTTGCTGTTGAGCCTGAAGACCTATTTGGCCTCCTGCTTGTGCGCCTCTTTGAGCCATTTCGGCGGCGCTCATACCGGTTTGTGCTTGTTGTTGTGCTGTTTGTGCCGCTAACTGCTCGGCAGACAAACCAAGCTGTCCTGCTTGCTGTGAAGTAGACGCCAATAATTGTTGAGCCGACATTCCAGTCTGAGCTTGCTGGTTAATTAATTGTCCCGCCAACTGTTCTGCGCTGATACCCATTTGAGCAGCCTGTCCCGCCAATTGACCTTGCAACTGCGCAGCGGACATACCCAACTGACCGGCTAACTGCTCGGCAGACTGACCTAACTGACCAGATTGTGCCAAGTTTGAAGCCGCAAGTTGTTCCGCAGCCATTTGTTGCTGACCGGATTGACCAAAAGCAGAAAGACCTAACTGTCCGCCTTGAGTAGCACCTTGCTGTGCCAACTGTTCTGCCGACATACCGGTTGTAGCCGCTAACTGCTCTGCGGAAAGGCCTAATTGACCTTGCTGTTGCGCAGTTCGAGCCGCTAATTCTTCCGCGGACAAACCAAGTTGCCCTGCTGCTTGCGCGGCTTGTATGCCCGCCGAAGCACCTTGTGCGCCAAGCGACCCAGTAAGCTGTGCAGCCTGCTGTCCTCTAGCTTGTTGTGATTCAAAAGCTTGTTGCGCTCTTTGTGAAGCACTTTCAAACCCTTGCTGACGCATTCCAGCCGCAGTACGGCCCTGTTGTTCAAGAACATTTCGGTTAAGCTCGCCTTGTGCTACTGCTTGACGTGATCCGCCAAAAGCGCCAGCACTTACTGCTTGAGCATCTATGCCCTGCTGTTGAATATCGCCAGCACGTCTAACGTCTGCCAAAGCTTGCTGAACCGCCGCATCTTCGTATTGGTTCATAAACGAACCCGCAGAAGCAGGATCGTAAGCACCTGTAGTACCGGCTAAACCGGCAATTCCTGATTGTGCTGTTTGAGTACCTAATGCTCCAGCTTGTTGTAAAGCTTGCGCTGCGTCAGAAGTAATACCTCTGGCACCCGTAATAGCAGATTCTGTCTGTGCCGCGGCTTGTTGAGCCGCCGTTTGGCCACCTGTTCGAGCTTGACCTGCAACATTTCTAGCCGCTGCTGCAACATCGTCAATACCGCCCATAGCTCTTTCATAAGCGCCGAGACCTCCAGCACTAGCTTGTTGAGCCGCGGTCCGCGAAGCATCAGACGTGCCTGCTAAACCTGCCGCCGTTCCAGCCGCACCTAATCTAGCGCCTAAACCTGCTTGTGCTGCGGCATCCGAACCGGCTAACCCGGCTGCGCCAAGTGCTTGCGCTCCTCCGGCGGCTGTGGCCCGTGCTGCATTAATAGCTTCTTGTGATGCCGTCCCCGCAGCTTGTGCCGCAGCTAAACCACCAATTCCTGCTTGACTTAGACCTGTTCCAGCACCGGTAACAGCCTGACGTGCGTTTGCAATGGCAGTATCAGTAGCCGTTCCAGATGTTTGAGCCGCGGCGTTAGCCGCGTCACGGGCCGCTAGTAGTTCAGCTTGCGTTGTTGCAGCTTGTGCGATGCCCGCTTGACCCGCGGTGGCGGCAAGACCACGAGCAGCAGTGTTGGCCGCGCCTAATTGTGTGCCTAGAGCGTCAGTGATACCTGTTTCACCAGCACGAGTTGCTGCTTGTGATGCTGCGAGGTTTGCAGCCGTGTTACCGGCCTGTACATCACTTATCACACCGGGAATTTGTGCTCCAGCTTGATCTAAAGCTGTTTGTCCATCAGTAGCCGCGGTCCGTGCACCGGTTGCGGCTTGATCTAAAGCAGTGGTTGCGGTGCTCGTTGCGGTTTTTCCGTAATTAATAGCGTCAGTAATACCTTGTTGACCCGCGGTTACTTGGCCGGGAATTTGTGCCGCGCCCGCGGTCATAAGTGCTGACGCTTCGTCTTGGTACTTATTTTTAACATCTACCGGTAGACCGGTGATAGGGTCTATAGTCTTACCTTTCATGGCCAGTTGTGCATCGTCAAGGGTAAAACCAGCTTCTTCTAAATAAGGTTGATAACCGCCAATACCCGCTTCCGCGAGTTCAGTTGCTTTGATCTGGAGGCCAGACATTTCCGCAACCATATAGGGCGGAATAGTTTGGCCTTGGTCAGCAAGTGCTTTAGCCGATTGTAGTAGACCTAGCTTGTAGGCCTCAATTTCCGGGGCTTCGCGGACTATCTGTGTGGATTGTTCAGCCATTACGCCATTTGCCTCCCACGGCTTTCAAGATTTCGCATTACCGAATACATATTCTTGATACCGTTGTTAAGATTACCGTTTCCTAAACCACGTACTGCGTCGGTAGTCATTACAAACTCACCGGGCATTAACATGGCTCGAACGCTGTCTTCACCCGCAGTACCTTCGTCAGGCGCTATGCCGCCGTTGCGGCGCGGGAAAATGGGTCCACCCTCTGCGGCTGTCACGTAAGGACGTGCAAACGGTCCGCCGGGGGTACTGGACGTTAAATATCGTTGTGGCTCAATTGGAGACATTGCAGGCATAACCTGTTCTGGCGGCACATAACCCGCTGCATCTTCACCCATAATGGCTAGATCAGTAGTTATAGGCTCATATTCACCTGTTTCTTCGTTCAATTGCATTTCGCCAAGGTTTTTAACCAAGAATTTGCCGGGATCATCATCAATCAAATCTCTACCTGTAACAAGCGTACCATCTGAATTATAGTCTAAGAAATTAGCCTGTTCCATTTCAGGTACGTCAAAGAACCCTGCGCCTGCGGCAACTGCCGTTCCAGCTAATGCGGAGGGGCCAAACCTAGTAATTAGTCCGGGTCCTGCCGCAGCTTGAGCCGCTTTAAGCCCCGCTTCTGTCGGAGTAATCCCGGAAGCCGCCATGTCGGCAAGGTATGTTTGTTTAGCAGTTTCTTTTAGTCCTGCTATGACCTCTGGTGTTTGACCACCGCGGAACATAACATCGCCGGTTTTCTCTAAGAGGGAACGACCTGCGTCATCCGCAAGATCCGCACCCGCACCCGCAAGATCCGCGCCAGCACCCGCAAGATCCGCGCCTGTTCTTACTACGCTGTCCGATGCAATTTGAGCCGCAGTTACCGTGTCTCCAAAAACGGGTAGAGACCCAAGTGAAGTCGCAGCTTCCACACCTTGAGCCGCAGATTCTGCGCCTTGAAAAACGGGTAGAGATGCAAGTTCCGCGGCTGTAGCTATTTCTGCGCTAGCTTTTGGCACGTAGCTACTGAATAAATTACCGTCTCCTTTAAATCCGCCACCGGTAAAGGTAGAACCTGCACCGGACACGGTTTGACCAACACGTGCAGTAAACCCTGAAGCAGCTTCGCCAACGTTTCCAGTGAAGGAACCAGTGTCACCCGTGAAACCAGCGGTTACGCCACCGATAGCACCCGCTATCAGTGCAGACTTCAAAGCGTCTTTTATACTACCACCGTTTAGCAGTGTTCCAAGACCTGAACCCAGCGCGGCACCATAAATTGGTCCGAGGGGCGTCATCGCCAATACAATAGGCAATACAATAGGCGCTATTTTCTTAATAACCTTAATAACGCCTTTAATAGCCTTACCAATACCTTTGAATAGTTTCTTCAAAAAGAACTCAGGTAAGCCTGTGGTAGGGTTAAGATCGTTAGCTTCTGCGCCAACAACATAAGCTTCAGGGTCTTCAACCCCGGCTTCTGTAAGAATATCGTAAATACGTTGCTTCATTACCTCGTCTTCGAGGAATTGTGCTGGGATGACTAATTCACCCTCCGCAACGTGAGCCAGCATGTTGTCTTCGTTTCGACCATACTTAGCCATGCGCTCTGCAAGCGCCGGAAATTGTGCTATACCGTTGTCACCAAACTCTTCTTTAGCATCTGTTTCGGAGTCATCTCCGTAAGCTGCTTCGAGTTCGTCATCGTCCATGACAAAATCGCCAATACCACCGGTCGGGACTTCAAGCTCCTCGATTTCCTCGATTTCCTCGATTTCCTCGATTTCCTCGATTTCCTCGATTTCCTCGATTTCTAGTTTTTCATCTTTTAACGCTGCTTTTGCCATTATCCCGCTCCACCAGTAATGCTTTCAGGCATGGTTACCTGTATTATTGTACTGCGGTTCTCTTCTCCAGTCCATGGCGAACCGCATTGAGGACAATTTCCTGTTGGATAAGAAGCAATTTCGGCTGGCGTATCAACCTTATTGGTACATGTAACACAATGTACTACGTCCCTGCTAGTAGAAGGTTTCCATTTGCTGCCGTCCGGCATTGAAATAATAGTTCCATCACTCATGTTATTGTCACCGTGACATTACCCACGGCCCCCGCTGCTTGTGATCCTCTAAGGTACGGCATGTTGGCAACAGTTATGCGCAATTCATCGCCGTACTGAAAAACACCACCAAGAGGAAGGTTATAGTTGTCGGTCTGTAGGTTTGGCAAAGTCAAAGCTGACGCCTGCCACGGACCGGGGTTATTTACTTGTTGGAGAAAAACCGAAAAAGCACGAGTTACTTCTGCCATATACTCTGAGGTGTACTCAGGTGGCGCATTCGGAAATAACGGTTGTACTAAGCCTCTGCTCATCTACGTCCATCCGGTCTTAGTTCTACACGCGGTGTTCCTAGTCTCCACTCAACACCCGTGTTATCTGATTCTATTTTTAATGCAAACGACCGACCGCGCATACGAAGTCGTACCTGATCGGTAAACTGCTCAACTGGGACCGTAGAGGACCGAATAATGTCACTGACAGTAGTTTGGTCATACGCGGAACCCGGAAAACGCCTTGTTTGGAAGGTAAAGTCTACATTTGGCGAAGGTGAGGACGAGCCGTCAAAGGTTACGTCCGGGATAAGCTTGCTTAACAATACAAAGTTATCTCCAGCACCCAGCGACATTTGGCTGCTCTCTATATAAGAGTTTATACCGGCGGGTGGATTAACACTGCCGTCATCATTACCAAATTCATGGTAATACAAATACCCGTCTAAGCTTGCGGCAATAGGATATTGGCCGATTCCGCGGTCAATCCACGCACTTCTTGCCAAAGTCCCATAAGACCAAACTTGTTCTTGATAGTTATAAACCACGTACCGGTCTATATTCTGGTTCATCAAACCATTAGTTACGGTAGCAGAAGGGTAAAACCACCAAATTTCAGAGTATGAGGAGTTTACGGCTGCGGTAACTTTTTCTGCTTGGTCTTGGTTAAAATCATTAAAAACGTAAGATCGTACAGAACACGGCAACTTTTGAACTTGGCCGGTGTATAGGTAAAACTCTTGCTCGCCCATCCACATAACCATGTCATCTACGGCAATTGCGGCTAAAGGACTGGCTATTGTAATGTTTTCAGACAACATCGAAATACCAAAGGTAAACGGTGGTCCTAAATATTGCATAGCGTGTAAGGATTTATCAGTAAACACCAGTATCTGTTGACGTGTTTCGATGGCCGTGATTATTTCAGAGCCTGTACCGATTCGTAGATCACCTGCCGTGTTAGTTGCTTGAGCAGACCAAACCAGTGGGTTTTCCTGATCGGAAAAACGAATGAGTAAGGGGTCTTGAACACCAATATTATCTTGTGCATCACAACCAAACACAATTACGTGCCTGTCACGATCCGAAATCATGACCTGTTTAGCGATAGTCGGCGTCGTAGCGTCTGCGCCAGCAAGTTGCGATAGCTCTACCGCAGGTGTAAAAGGAGCAGAACTGGTGGATTTGTCCCAGTAATAAATGCCGCCGTTGCGAACATTAATAATTAAGTCTTCACCGAAGTTATCGTGGCTCCAAATACGCAGCGTGTCACCAACCGCAGTTAGGTTAGCAGCAGAACCCCATGTTCCGCGAGACCATGTGCCCGCGCCCCACCCGGCTCCAGATACGGTTGTGTCCAAACCAACGGTAATTTGATATGTACCAACAATAGAACCGCCGCCATTACCTGTATCGGACCCATTGGCCGCTACAGGAGTAGGGGTGTATTGACCCTCTATGGTGATGTCGTTTAACGAGGCCACTTCTCTGGCAACCACTTCAAAAGCGTTTATGCTAACGATCCTAGTGATTTGATATTCTTGGTTTAATACCGCAGCCGTGATTACACCGCCTAAAGAGGCCGCACCACTAAAGGTAACGAAATCATTTTGACTAGCCCCGTGGTTAGAGTCAGTAATGGTAAGGGTAGATGATCCGTTGACCGCGGCAAACGTAACGTCGCCCGCGGCAGTTGTTTCGCGGATAGGGGTTATGTCGTTATAACCCCCACCCTCGTTGATGTAGTATTTTAGATGCGTTCCGACGCCCAAGTAGCTTTCGCCTTGTAGCGCGACAAAGGGCTTTAATGCTCGGCAAGTGCCTAGAAAGCTCTTACCTGAATATTTTTCCCAGCCGCCTATTTTCTCTGGGGTGCCGAAACGGAACCTTACTTTGTCACAGTCAAACCAACCGCCCTCGTTACTATACGAAGTGGTTTCTCTGTTTACTCCGGGCCTGAACTGTAACTTTTGTAAGGGCATATCATCCGTCTACTTCTATTGCATCTTCGGCATTCTTTGCTTTGGCAAGAGATGCCGCGAGCATATTGACAAAAGCCTCTCGGCCTACGTTTAGCTGATCTAAGTTAAAGCCAAGGCTTCCTAGCTTCTTGTCCAGATCAGCAATGTGGTTAACCATCGCAATTTGTTGCTCGGTTAGGTCTTCAATGTTGTGTTCTACTTCATTGACAGTAATGGTTTTCTTTTCATTTTTAGCCATCATAAGTCTCCAGTTTAGTTAAGGGTTGAACTGCCAAAGCAGTCTATTATTTTTGTTTTGCTTTATTACCAAGGAACGCGAACTTCTCTAGCAGCTTGTAAGCCTTTGCAACGATGGCATCGTCTTTAGGTGTTTTAGTATAATTACAAATAACACTAGCGATAGTCACTACTGATGTTGCAACAACATATAATTCTGCTAAGTGTTCCATAATGTTTCTCCTATGAGGCTGTGTACCCATTACCCGCTGCGATAGCAGAGTCAGTGGCGGTAAAGTCTTCATCGCCCCAATCATCTTTAGCAACCATAAGCTCTAGGTGCTGTACGTTTCTATCAACACAATCCTGTCGGTCTGCGGCATCATCTTCTGCCATAGAGTCTCCTGCGATTACGTCTGTGATTACTGCTACGCTGTCACCCAGTGCTGAGTAGTCCTGTGCTAGTTGGTCTTCTGTTCTATCTTCCATTTGTATTTATCCTTCTAAAGTTGTGATGCGAGCAAGTGCGGCATCTAGTTGTGTTGAAAGTTCTTGTATCGCTTTTGTGAGCATGGGTACTAAGTTACTTGGCGCAAGTGCTTGAGTTCCGTCAGGCATAGTCTCCCACACGCCGTGACCACTCCCTATATCAGAGTGAGCATCAATAACGGCTTTAACTTCCTGTGCTATAAAGCCATGTATTACTTTATCAGTATTATTAAATCTTTCCGTAGATCCTTCTATGTAGCCGTCAGAGTTTTTAGGAATCTCACCTTTAGTTTTCCACTCAAAGGTGACAGGACGTAGATCGTTAATAAACGACAAGCCTACAGTAGACGTAGCGATGTTGTTTTTTAGTCGTTCATCAGAGGTTGCTCCCCATGAGGTTCCTCCAACAGAAAGCCAAGACCGAGTAGCATCAGTGCCTACAGTAAAGTAACCAGCACCTTGACCTATTACATTATAACCTGCGACTGTTTCGTTGTTAGAACCTACGGCACTTGCGCGACATAAAGCCCCTATAAAAGTATTCTGAACCCCTGTTGTAGTTGTGTGTCCTGCTGATCGACCTACCGCTACGTTTCCATATGCGGTAGTGTGATCTGTCAAGGCGTCTATACCCACTGCGGTGTTATAATTCCCCGTAGTAGCAGCATCTAATGCCGAGGCGCCTACCGCTACGTTTCCGGTGCCTGTGGTGTTAAGAGTTAAAGCAGATGTGCCTATAGCCGTATTATGAGGAGCGGTGGTATTGGCTCCCAAGGCGTTATAGCCCATTGCAACATTACTGCCTCCAGTAGTATTTGCGTTTAAAGCATATGTACCTAACGCACTATTGTTAGTTGCTGTAGTGGTAGAACTTAAAGAAGAAAAGCCAATGGAGACGTTATCACCACCAGTAGTAATTGCATCACCTGCAAGACCACCAACGAGGGTGTTGTTTGTGCCTGTGGTTACTAATAGACCTGCACCATGCCCAACTGCTACGTTGTAAGTCTCAGTGGCTGACGTAAAGTTTTGATCTCTTAGCGTGTTCATACCTATAGCAGTACTTCTGCTTCCTAGTGTGTCTGAACTTAAAGCTAGGTGACCTACGGCTGTGTTAAAATCAGAATCAGTTAGCGCATCTCCTGCAAGACCACCAATAAGAGTATTCTGAACGCCTATGGTCACTGCCGTTCCTGCGTTGTAACCCACAGCTACGTTGTAAGAATCTGCTCCTGCGTTTTGAGTCGCTAAGGCAGACGCTCCAATTGCCACGCTATTAGCATGAGTATCCTCTGTTTTAAGAGCCTCCC